>Ga0187866_1000238_pt1 | contig 71030 bp, 65 predicted proteins | sample June2016WEW_11_1_3_FD_133013 | JGI IMG/M metagenome (GOLD analysis project Ga0187866, IMG submission 133013) | Peatland microbial communities from SPRUCE experiment site at the Marcell Experimental Forest, Minnesota, USA - June2016WEW_11_150 | ecosystem: Environmental > Terrestrial > Soil >... | reverse complement strand
GGCATCGATCAACTCATTCTGGATTTGAAACAGGCGTTCCGCATGACCATCATCGTGGTCACGCACGAACTGGCCAGCGCCTTTCTGATCGCCGACCGCATGGTCCTGATTAACAAAGGAGATGTGGTGGCCATGGGCACCGTGAAGGAAATGAAGACCAGCACGCATCCCCGGGTTCGCCAATTCATGGATCGCGTCCCCGAACCCGCCGTGGCCCAGGAACTCGATTATCTGCAGATGTTGACGGAGCAGCAGCCCAGACAGGGTGCGCAGTCTCCGGGGAAGAGCAGGTAGAGATGGAAGCAAAACGCGAGCAAGCATATGTTGGATTCTTCGTGCTGATCGCCGCCGCGCTGTTGATCTTTACGGTCTTCGGCGTCACCGGCGCCTTCCAGGGCGCCGCGAAGACGTTTCACTCCAAGTTCCCCAACGCCGCGGGGCTGGAACCTGGGGCCTCTGTCCACTACGCCGGAGGCCAGAAAATTGGCCGCGTCGAAAAAATGCGAATTGATCCCGGCGATCCTTCACTCATTGACATGACCTTCAGTGTGAAAAGCGATCTTCCCGTGAAGGCCGACAGCAAGGTGGCCATTCTGAGTTACAGTCCCTTGGGCGATAATCACCTGGAAATCCTGCCCGGAACTCCTAGCGCGCCTCTCGCTCCTTCCGGCGCCCTTTTAGCCTCCAAGCCTTATCTCGGCTTCAACGATCTGGCGGAGCAGATCAACAAGCTCACGCCGCAAGCCCAGGAACTCCTCACCAATCTCAATGACCGCATCAAACAACTGAACGTCACCATCACTCGCGTGAACGACCTGCTCAGCGATCAGAATCGCCGGAACATTTCCGCGAGTCTCGCCGATCTTCACGGCATGCTCAACGAGGATCGTCCGGTGGTCAGGTCGGCCTTGAAGAATGTGAATGCCGCCAGCGAGAAGATCTCGCCTCTCCTCGATCAGTTGCATAAAACGATCGATCAGGCTAACGAAACATTGAAGCATGCGGACGGCATGATCGGGGAAAATCGCGAAGAGGTGCGCGCCTCGGTCGCCAAACTTCATGAATCTCTGAACAACGTGTCGGACCTTACGCGACGCCTGGATCAGATGCTGGATGTCAATTCCGAAAACATTGATGAAATTCTGGAGAACCTCCGCCATATCACGGAGAACATGAGAGAATTTTCCGACATCATTAAGACCCAGCCATCCTCGCTAATCCATTCCGGCAGTCCACGCCAGCATGTACCGGGAGGACGTCCATGAGCCACACTCCGCGCAGACTTGCATCTCAAACTTATGTCGCGCCAGCCTCCCGGGAAAGTACCAGACTGATGCGGTTCTCCATGGCCCTCGCGGCGCTCGCTCTGCTGCTGGCCGGGTGCGGCCACATGCAGCCCGTCAAGTACTACGAAATCTCCTATCCTTCCGTCGGCCCGCTCAAGCAGGAACCCTTGAACGCCGCACTCCTGGTGCGCGCCTTCGCCACGTCGCATCTTTATCGTGAAGATCGCATTGTGTATGGTTCCGGCTCGGACCAGATGGGAACGTATCAGAATGAACGATGGAGCGAGCCTCCCGCCGAAATGCTCCAGAATGCCTTGGTACGCGAATTGCGCTCCACCGGGCGCTTTCGCAACGTGACCGCCCTCCGCAGCGATTCCAGCGGCGATTTCGTTCTCACGGGTCATCTTTACGATTTCAAGGAAGTGTCCGGGAATGGCATCGTCGCCCGGATCAGCTTCGACGCGGAGCTGCGCGATCTGAAGGCCGGCAAAACCGTCTGGACGTACACTTATAGTCATGACGAGCCAAGCAACGGCAAGGATGTCGCCTCTCTCGTTGCTGCCATAGACCGGAATGTTCAACGCAGCGCTCAGGAAGTAGAAACGGGCATCCAGCAGGCGCTCGCGACTTATCCTATGAAGTGAAGAAGCCCACTTCTTTAGGGATCCGGCGATTAGCGGTCTCTTGCTGATACGCGAGACTCAGTTCTGCTCTGTTCTTTCAGCGCTTAACTCTTGTCTACATACACTGGCGCCCAGCTACTTCCAGCGGTAGTAGAGCCTGTGTAGCCTTTCTTCCCCGAAGCCCAGCAGGACCTCGTCGTCCAGCCAATCGCGGCCTTGCGCGCGGCTTAGGGAGCTACCTGAAATGGGCCGATAGCCTTCGGAGCGCCCACATCGATTCTGCTCATAGCGACGGGCACTGCTCACGACGGATTTTCGTGGCGGGCTTCAAATATCTTATGGGCAACTCTTGAAGGAACTCCAGCTGGCCGCACCGCGCTGAATACTTAATCATCTACTGTTGCATTTCACATCGATTCGCCTTTCTCTGCCATCCTCCTTCTTTTCTTAGACTTAGCCAAGCACCTTGAATCAAACAGGATCTGCCGCGCTGCAAATCTCAACGGTGCGCACGTCGTTAATTGCTCAAGCGTTTCTCGCCTTTTTCACCCGGTCTCTGCTATCTTCTTTCTTCTTAGCGACTTAGCATGCTGCTTCAGAATCCCCATCCATTGGCAGACCAGTTGCCTTTACAGAGTCTGGAGTTAGCGACACCCTAGGAACCCGGGAGGCGGGCCATGACAGTCATTTTGATGCTTGCGATGTTCGCGATCTTCCTCACCATCGACTACCTGAGGCACCGCAGGTACGTGCCACGCACTGCAGAAGGCAGAGAGGAAGCTGCGGCGCTTTCGCCGCGTATGATGACCAGCTTTGTTGCTGGCTTTGAGTTGCCGGATAACCGGCGCTACCACCCAGGCCACACTTGGGCATTGCAGGAAAGCCCTACCTTGGTTCGCGTGGGAATCGATGATTTTGGCGCGCGGCTTGCCGGCAAGCTAGACGGCCTCGTCCTCCCAAAGCGCGGGCAGTGGCTGCGGCAAGGCCAGAGATTTGCCACCATTATTCGCGACGGCCAGCGGACGGATCTGGTTTCCCCGATCGAAGGCGAGGTCACCAACGTCAACGAAGCCCTCGCCGCCAATACTTCCTTGGCCAATACAGACCCCTACGGAGAGGGTTGGTTTGTTTCCGTGATCTCACCCGATCTGCAGATCAGCTTCCGCAACCTCCTCAATGGAAGCTTAGCCCGGAAGTGGATGGCGGATGCCGCCAGCCGCCTCCAGGCGCGCATGCCCGCTCTCGCCGGTGTCGTCGCCCAAGACGGCGGCCCAGCCGTTCACGATCTGACCATCCAGCTGCCCATGGAAAAGTGGGGCGAAATCACACGGGAGTTCTTCCTGACCTAGCCTCCTGTTGCACTCTGAGCCAAAGCCCCGGTGGAACGAGGATCGGGGCCTCGGCGTTTGTCCACACTTGATGGACTCACTGAAGTTGGCAGCTGAAATAGTCCGCATACTAACGTGACGTAGGTCACATCCCAGAGTGCCAAGACTCACATGAATCCAACATCGCCCCCTCTATATTCATCTTAGGTCGGCGCCTGCGCAGAAGGTTTCATCACTGACGAGGTCAACCCCGCTGAATTGTTCTACAGCTCTGGAACATCGCGTCGCGTCGTCTGACCCAGATGTTCGGATGACCCTCCGCCAGTCTTTGGCACCTGTTGCGGCGCTAGATCGAACGCCAAGTGTCGATCTGAGCCACCTATGAGATCACGAATGCAAACTGTGGTCCCCTGCTGCAGGTCATACCGCAGGGCGTAGGTTGCCACAGGGAGCGGTTATGAGCAAAGGCATCCTTTACGACGCGACTCTGTGTATCGGTTGCAAGCTCTGCGAGAAGGGATGCGCGGAGCGAAACGGCCTCCCTTACGACGACGACATTGCTGCTGAACACAAGCAGTCAGCGCACAAGCTCACCGTGGTACTCACAAAAAACGACAAGTTCATGCGTCGTCTCTGCATGAACTGTCAGGATCCAAGCTGTGTTTCTGTCTGCCCCGTCGGCGCGCTCCGCAAAACATCCGAAGGACCCGTCACCTACGATGCTTCCCGGTGCATGGGGTGCCGCTACTGTATGTTGGCTTGTCCGTTCTCTGTTCCAAAGTACGAGTGGGACAAACCTTTGCCGCTTGTCCGAAAGTGCGACATGTGCTTCGACCGCGTTGCACGTGGACTGCAAACGGCCTGCGCGGAAGCGTGCCCCACCGGCGCGACAATGTTTGGCAACAGAGAGGATCTGGTTTCTGAAGCAAAAGACCGCGTGGCCAAGAACCCAGAGAACTATGTGAATCACATATTCGGTCTGAACGAAGTCGGGGGGACTTCGGTTTTGCTGCTCTCCAGCGTTCCGTTCGACGAGTTCGGCTATGGAAGCGACCTCAGCGGGGAAGCGCTCCCTTTGCTGACCTATCGTGTTCTTTCTCACATTCCGGATCTGGTGACCATTGGCGGTGTGGCCCTCGGAGGCTTGTGGTGGCTCACCAATCGCAAAGATGAGGTGGCTCGCCACGAGGCGGGAGAGAGACGTGTGACGCCTGGAGGAGCAAACGGATATGCAAAAACCTAATATCACCTTCTGGCGGGTCGTGCTGGTATCGGTCCTCCTGCTGGGGGCCTACGCAACAATCGTGAGGTTCGCTCGAGGCCTGGGGGCTTCGACGAATCTGAGTGACGCGTTCCCGTGGGGGCTGTGGATTGGTTTTGACGTCATGTGCGGCGTAATGTTGGCCGCAGGCGGGTTCACCTTAACCGCTGCCGTGTACATCCTTAACCTCCGTGAATTCAAACCAATCATCCGGCCAACGGTCCTGACCGCTTTTCTGGGATACCTACTGGTTGTCGTCGCCCTGCTATTTGACCTCGGCCGTGGCTATCGCATCTGGCACCCCCTGGTAATGTGGAATCCCCGCTCTGTGATGTTCGAGGTCGCCTGGTGTGTCACGCTATATTCCACCGTCCTCTCACTGGAATTCTCATCAGTAGTATTCGAGCGGTTGCGACTCCCCAAGCTCCTTCGCCTTCAGAAAATGATCGTCATTCCTCTGGTCATAGCAGGCGTGATGCTCTCGACGCTGCATCAATCTTCACTCGGAAGCCTCTACCTGATCGTTCCGAACAAACTTCACCCTCTCTGGTACACGCCGCTTTTGCCGGTTCTGTTCTTTCTGTCGGCGCTTTGTGTGGGCCTGGCTATGACCATCTTCGAGTCCTCCATGAGTGCCAGGCACTTTGGCAAACAACTGGAAATGCCGCTTCTGCGCCAATTAGGGAGAACGCTTTTGGTTGTCCTTGCTGTGTATACGGTAGTGCGATTTCAGGATCTGCTGCACCGGGGCGCATGGCGTCTCTTACAGTGGAGAAGTCCCGAAACACCCCTCTTCGTTCTGGAAATGCTGCTCTGTTCGTTTGCTCCGATTTGCCTCCTGCTGATCCCCAAGGTGCGGAAAAACGCAGACGGTCTCTATCTGAGTTCGGTGCTTTGCTTGCTCGGTTTCGTGACGAACCGCTTGAATATCGCCATCACCGGGATGGAACGCTCTGCGGGCCAACAGTACTTTCCGAAGTGGACGGAAATATCCATCACGTTGGCCATCGTCGCTTCCGGGTTCCTGGTGTTTGCACTGGCAGTGAAGTATCTGCCGATCTTCGACAGGCTGCCGTCCCGCCAGCCGGTGGCGGAACCGGAAATGGCCGGGAGCAAACTTCCGGAGCTCTCCCATGTCCAATCCTGAAGACAGGTCGAGCCCGTCGTACCTTTGGAAGCGTGTCACGGGCAGCCTCAGTTCCATGTTGCTCCTGCTGCTCGTCTCTTCAATGGCCCTCGTCTTCGGAGTGCTGGGCTACCTGAATATTCAATTGCACCGCACGCATCTGGAGCGTGATGCTCTTGCGGATGCAGCCCGCACCAGCAGCGTCATCAAGCGCAACACCTCCTACTACATGTTGCGGAATCAGCGCGATGGCCTCTATCACATCATCACCGAAATGGCCGATGAGCCCGGGATGGTTCGCATCCGCATCATCAACGATCAGGGCCGCATCAGCTTTTCCTCCGATACTTCCGAAATGTACAAGTACGTGGACCAGAACATGAAGGCCCACGATGGCACCGTGCCTGGCAGCGCGCTGCGCATCCCTGACATCAAACAGAACTTTCGCACCTACCGGCTCCCCAATGGCGAGCGCGCCCTTGGCGTCATCGACCCCATCGAAAATGCCCCCGCCTGCAGCAGCGCCGAATGCCATGCCCATCCTGCCGAAGTAAAGGTCCTCGGAGTCCTCGACACCAACATTTCCCTGGCCAGCAGCGAACGAAACGTCGCTGAGAGCACGCGGCAGGTCCTGCTCTACACAATTCTGGCGGTCTTCGGGGTCGCCATCCTCAGCGTCGGCTTTGTGCGCCGCATGTTGCAGGGGCCGCTCAGCGCTCTCACGGAAGGCACCAAGCGCATCGGTTCGGGCGACCTCGGCTACCAGATTAAGATCCCGTCGCATGGCGAACTGGAGGACCTGGCCACCTCCTTCAACACCATGAGCTCGCAGCTTCAGGAGGCCCACCGGGAGATAAACGCCTGGGCGCGAACTCTGGAAGCCCGCGTTGAAGAAAAAACGCGACAGCTTAAGGGCGCTCAGGACGAAATGTTACGTGTGGAGCGCATGGCTTCGATTGGCAAGCTCGCCGCCGTCGTCGCTCACGAAATCAATAATCCGCTTGCCGGCATTCTCACGTACGCCAAGTTGCTCAAGAAGCGTCTTGCTCGGGAAACGCCCGCACAGAAAGAAAACCAGAAAGAAAATATCGAAATGCTCGACCTCGTCGAGAGCGAAAGCCGCCGTTGCGGCGAAATCGTCAAGAATCTCATGACCTTTGCGCGCCCGACCTCCTTGAGCAGCGAGCCAGCCGACCTGAATGCCGTCATTGATCGCTGCATCCGCCTCGTTCAGCACCAGTTGGAATTGAAGAACATCGAACTCCACCTCAATCTCGCTCCTGATCTACCAAACGTCCGCTGCGATCCCGGCCAAATCGAACAGGTCATCCTGGCTCTCGTTATAAATGCCATTGACGCACTTCCGAATGGCGGAAACCTTACGCTGAACTCTCACCGGCTGTCGGGCATAGGTAACATCCAGATTGAAGTCCGGGACGACGGCGTCGGGATGCCTCCAGACGTCCTCGCAAATATGTTTGAACCCTTTTTTACGACCAAAGAACACGGGCGCGGTCTTGGCCTCGGTCTGGCCATCAGCCGCAATATCGTGGATCGCCACGCCGGCAAAATCGAAGTGGCATCAGAGCCAGGCCGCGGCACATCCTTCACGATCACCCTGCCTGTGCATTCCAATGTGGTGTTAAACAATGGCTCCGCGATTGTCGCGGGGTGAGGAGCAGGTATCATGGCCAAGAAGGCGAATTTGCTCGTTGTCGATGACGAACTGATTGTCCGCGACTCTCTCGACAAGTGGTTCCGCGAGGAAGGCTACGACGTCACCGTGGCCGAAAGTGCCCAGGACGCGCTCACCAAAATGGCCGCGAAGCGCTTTGACCTGGCGCTCGTCGATATCAAGATGCCCGGCATTGATGGCGTCGAGCTACAGCGCCGCATGCGCGAGATCGACCCCGAAATGCTCGTGATCATCATGACCGGCTACGCCAGCGTGGAGACCGCCATCGCAGCCCTCAAGAATGGCGCCTACGATTATGTTTCCAAGCCCTTTGACCCGGACGACATCGCTCACAGTGTCCACAACGCCCTTTCCCACAAGCGTGCCGAACAGGAGAACGTCCGCCTGCGCGAAACCGTTGCTTCCGTGGTTCGTCCGCAGGAAATTGTCGGACAGAGCGCCGCGATGGTCCGCGTCTTTGAAGCCATACAGACAGTTGGCCCCACCGACGCCACCGTTCTGATCACCGGCGAAAGCGGCACTGGCAAGGAACTCTGCGCCCGCGCGATCCATGCGGCCAGCCCCCGCCACTACAATCCCCTCGTGGTGATCCATTGCGGCGCTCTTGCGGAAACGCTCCTCGAAAGCGAGCTTTTCGGCCATGAAAAAGGCGCGTTTACGGGCGCGCAATACCGCAAGAAGGGCAGCTTTGAAGTTGCTGAAGGCGGCTCCGTCTTTCTCGACGAGATCGGTGACATCAGCCTAAAGACCCAGACCGATCTATTGCGTGTTCTCCAGGAGCGCGAAATCACCCGCGTCGGCAGCACGCATCCTATCCAAGTTGACTTCCGCTGCATCGCCGCCACCAACAAGAAACTCGAGCAGCTCATCGAGGAAGGCCGCTTCCGCCCCGATCTTTTTTACCGTCTGAATGTTTTTCAGATCCAACTGCCGGCGCTGCGCGATCGCAAGGGCGATGTTCCGATTCTGGCGGAACACTTTGTGCGCAAGTTCTCCGCGTCCATGAACAAGCGCATCAATCGTGTCTCCCCGGCCGCCATGGCCCTCCTGGACCGTTACCAGTGGCCCGGCAATGTCCGCGAGCTTGAAAATGCTGTCGAGCGCGCCATGGTTGTCGCGCAGGAGCCTGAAATCCGCGAAGAAGACTTCGCTTTGCGCCTGCCCCTCGCCGAACATCAACCCCGTACTCTCGAAGACATCGAGCGCGCCCACATCCTCGCCGTTCTCGAAGACTGCAAGGGCAATCAAACCCTTGCTGCGGAAGTCCTCGATATCGATCGCGTCACCTTGCACAACAAGCTCAAGAAGTATGGTTGGAAGCGGGTCACTGCGGACGCTCTGTGAACCTCATTCAGCTACTCCCGTTCGGCCCGGCCGCCGCGGAGACGCTCTCCGAACTCCGCGCGGGACTCGAGCGTGAATTCGCTGTTCCCTGCGAAATCCTACCGCCGGAGCCGGAACCCGCTTTTGCCTTCAATCTCTCCCGGCAACAGTACTCTTCGACCGAGATCCTGGCTGCGATGCTGAAGCGCAACACTCCCGCGAAGTGGCGCGTCCTCGGCGTTACTCCGTTGGACCTCTACATCCCCATCCTCACTTTCGTTTTTGGGGAGGCCCAATTACCCGGCACCTGCGCCGTGGTTTCCTCTCATCGTCTGAGTCAGGAGTTTTACGGCTTGCCTGCGGATCCCAAACTGCAGCACGAGCGGTTGCTCAAGGAAGCCGTCCACGAACTCGGCCACACCCTCAACCTGTCGCACTGCGAAGACTACGAGTGCGCCATGGCTCCTTCTCACGGTGTGGAATGGATTGATCTAAAAACCAGCCGCTTCTGCAGCAGTTGCAGCGCTCTCGTCCCCACCCGCGGCATCCATAACGCTTTCAGGTAGCGGCTCGCCGCAAATCACTCCGCCGAACCGGCGCTCACTCGCCGTTCAGGCCGTTACCTCTATCAGCTTCTTGTGCGGGACGATCTTTCGCACGATCACATATATCATTGGAATGAACAGTAAGTTCAGTGTCGTGGCTGCGATCATTCCTCCGAGTACCGTGGTGCCCACTGAGACGCGGCCGGCAGCCCCGGCTCCTTCTGCAAGGACCAGAGGCGAGACACCAAGAATAAACGCCATGGAAGTCATCAAGATGGGCCGCAGCCTGATGCGCGCCGCTTCTACCGCCGCGTCCATTGTCGAGAGGCCTTTCTCCTGCAACTGTTCCGCAAATTCCACGATCAGAATGGCGTTCTTGCTCGCCAATCCAATCAACATCACCAGTCCGATCTGGGCATACACGTCGTTTGCCAGGCCGCGCGTCCAAAGAGCGCCGAGCGCTCCCAGAAGCGCACCGGGCACACAGAGCATCACAATGAACGGCAATACGTAGCTCTCATATTGGGCCGCCAGCGTCAGGTATACGAAGACCAGCCCCAGTCCGAACAAAATTACCGCTTTTCCGCTTGATTCGATCTCTTCGAGCGACAACCCGCTCCACTCAAACCTCATTCCCTGTGGAAGAACCTTCCTGGAAAGGTCTTCCATGGCGCTGATTCCCGCGCCGGAGCTAAGGCCAGACGCCGCCGAACCGTCTATTTCAGCCGAACGGAACAGGTTGAAGTGTGAAATTACTTGTGGGTTGGCCGTCTGCTCGATTTGCACCAAGTTATCCAGCGGAACCATTTTCCCATTGTTGGATTTGAGATAGTACGTGCGAATATCTTTCGCGCGCGAACGGTACTGCTGATCCGCCTGGACATACACGCGGTATGATCGGTTGTTGAAGTCGAAATCGTTCACGTACACTGAACCCATGAACACCTGAAGCGCATCGGTAATCTGGTTAAGCGGCACTTGCAGACTCTTGGCCTTTTCGCGGTCAATCCTCACCATGTATTGCGGGTCATTAGCGGTGAAACTGGTGAACAGGCCGGTGACCCTTCCGCTTTGATTGCCTTGGCCCACTAATTGATTGGCAGTATCGGCAAGGGTCTGCAAGGAATTGCGTCCGAGGTCCTCCAGTTGATACGCGAAACCTCCGAAAGTGCCCAAACCCTGCACGGCAGGCGGGTTGAAAGGCACGACGATTCCGCCCGGAATGCCCAGCAGCGGACCGCGGATCTTGTTCAAGATTGCAAACGAGGTGTGTTCCTTCCCCTTGCGCTCGCGAAAGGGCTTCAAATTCACAAACATCATAGCTTTGTTGGGAGCATTGCCAGAAAAACTAAACCCGACGCCGGTAAAGGCCCCGTTGGTCTCAGGCACATGGGAGAGGAACTCCTCCGCTTTGCCAGCGATATCGCGCGTGTATTGAAGTGACGCGCCTTGGGGCGTCTGAACCGCAAGCATGAGATAGCCTTGATCATCTTCAGGAATAAAAGCCTGGGGAAGGGTGCGATACAACCAGAAAGCCAGTCCCACGGTTGCCGCAAAGGCCAGAAGAAGCGCGTAGCGCAGGCGCAGCACGCCACGAAGCGTCGTTATATAGAGCCGGGCGCCGGCATTGTAGAACTTGTTAAATAAAACGAAAAAGATGCTCTGCGCCCGGGCACGATGATGGCCGAGAAAGATCGCGGAAAGAGCCGGGGTCAAGGTCAGGGCGTTGAACGCCGAGATGGAAACTGAAAATGCGATGGTCAATGCGAACTGCCGGAAGAGAATGCCCGTTGTTCCCGGGAACAACGCGACTGGGACGAATACGGACACCAACACCAGCGACGTTGCGATCACAGCGCCCGCCACTTCTTTCATGGCTACGCTGGCAGCATTATGAGGCTCGGTGATGCCTTCCAGAATGTGCCGCTCTACGTTTTCGATCACTACGATGGCGTCATCCACCACCAAGCCGGTGGCCAAAGTGATGCCGAAGAGCGTCAACGTATTGATAGAAAAGCCGAGGATCTTGACGAAAATGAAGGTGCCGATCAGCGAAACGGGGATCGTTGCTGCGGGGATGATCGTGCTGCGCCACTCTTGCAAAAAGAGAAACATCACGAACAAAACGAGTGCGATGGCAACCAGCAGGGTGATGAGCACATCGCGGATGGATTCGCCAATGACGGTCGTAGTATCGAAGGCGATTGCGTATTTCAAACCCGGTGGAAAGTTCTTTGATAGCCTCTCGAGTTCGTCCTTGGCAGCGCGGTCCACGTCCAGCGCGTTCGCACCCGGCAATTGCGTGACAGCGATGCCTGTGGCGTCGTGTCCGTTGAAGCGCAGTATCGAGCCGTAGTCCTCGGCGCCCAGCTCCGCACGGCCGACATCCTTCACCCGCACCAACGTGCCGTCCGTCCCTGTCTTAAGAATAATGTTCTCAAACTCAGTTGGTTCCGTAAGGCGGCCGATGGCGCGCACGCTAATCTGATAAGCCTGGCCACTTTGCACCGGAGGTTGCCCGACCTGACCTGCCGCCACCTGGACGTTTTGTTCTTGGAGCGCATTAACGACATCCGTGGCAGTCAGGCCGCGCTGGGCCATGCGCGCCGGGTCCAGCCACAAGCGCATTGCGTATTTCCGTTCGCCAAAAATGAAAACGTCGCCGACGCCCTTCACGCGCTTGAGGGCATCGCGCACGTACACATCCAGGTAATTGCTCATGAACAGGTCGTCGTACTGGCCGGTTTCCGAATAAACTCCTGCGCCGAAAACAAACCCGGCTGATTGCTTCGCGATGATGATGCCAGTGTTTTTCACAGCGTTGGGAAGGCGGCCCAGCGCCTGGTTAACCCGGTTCTGGACGTCCACGGCAGCCAGGTCCACATCGCGTGAGACATCGAAAACAATAGTGATCTGGCTGGTGCCATCGTTGCCGCTCGACGAAGTGATGTACTTCATTCCCGGGGAGCCGTTAATGGCTTGTTCCAGGGGAATAGTCACGGCAGATTCCACGGTTTGCGCGTTTGCGCCGATATAGTTGCAGCCGACATTCACTTCGGGTGGGGCCAGATTCGGAAACTGCGCAATTGGGAGACTGGGAATCGAAATGGCGCCGCCGAGAACAATAAGCAGGGCACAGACGGTGGCGAATACGGGACGTCGTATGAAGAAGTCAACAAACAACGGTCTGTTCCGCCTTTCTTTTCAGACAAGCTATTTTGTGCGAATTTCCGGGGAGATGGCGGCCATTTTCGCGGTCGAGACCTCTCAGCCTGCCTATTTGCCAGTCCCCTGCATTTGCTCCGCGACCGGCGCTCCGTCCTGCAGGAATTGCGTACCGGACACGATCACGTGATCCCCCGGCCTCAAGCCTTCCAGCACCGGATAGTTATTCCCGGTGATCTCCCCCAGCTTCAGCAACCGCTGGCGCGCCAATGTCCCAGTTGCTTCCTTTACTGCCAAAAACGCAAAGAACTGTCCATTAATACGCTGCACCGCCAACACCGGCACCATCGGCCCTTCCCGATTTCCCCAAGTAAGTCGAGCCCGCACCTGCTGGGCAATTCGCAAGTCTCCCTTCGCGTTGCCCACCGCCGCCTTCGCCAGCACGGTCTGCGTATCGGGATCAACTTGCGGGGAAATAAACGTGACCTGCGTCTCCGCCCGCACTGCTCCGCTCTCATCCAAGAGTCTCACCGGCAGGCCCAGCCGCAACTCCTTCGCACGCGAAGCCGGCACATACAGATACGCCTCCAGCGCCCCCGGCTCGTCCACCGTCGTCAGCAGGGTCGAGACCGTCACGCGGTCACCCACGCGGACGGGAATATCCCCCACGATGCCGTCCATGGGCGCACTCACCCGGTAATAGCGCAGTTCCACTTTCTGCTGCTGCACCTGCTGTTCCAGGGATTTCAGTTGCGCCACCGCGGAGTCATGGTTCGTTTGCGCGTTGTCAAAATCCATCTTGCTGATGACCCCGGCTTCCAACAGCTTCTGCGCCCGCTCTAGGTTCACCTTCGCAAGCTTCAGCGCGGCTTCCTGCGAAGCGCGCGCCGCATCCTGGCTGCTGACGGTGGCCTCCTGCTTCATCGGGTCAATCTGCAGGAGCGGGTCTCCTGTCTTCACGCGATCGCCCGATTTCACGTCTATGCCTGTGACATGCCCCTCCACCTGCGGGTTAATCGTTGCCGAGTGCCGCGATTTCAGAATCGCCAGGTATTCCGTCGTGTCTGCGATCTTTTCCGGCACGACAACCAGTACCTGCACGGGCATCGCGTGTGGAGCTCCGGCTGCCGCGTTTCCGGCGGTCGACTTTTGTCCGCATCCGCTCAAAAGCGTGCAGACCAGCAGCATCCCAATCAGAGGATTCACCCCAGACCAAGGCCTTCTACTACCTAAAGTGGTCAACTGTCGGAGGACGAGTGTGCGCATGGGTCTAAGAATCCTCTATAGTACGACAACCGACCCGAGTCTGTATCGGAAATCACAAAGCGACCATTAGACACAGTTTGGCTCTTTTTGGGTGGGGGAGAGAACCTCAATACATGTCGCTGGCGTCGATCTTTTTCCCGCTTAAGCCCAGTTGCAGAACTTCGATATCTTGCGGGCGGTCAAACACTTTGCCGGGGAACAGCCGCTTGATAACCACGCGCACGCCGCCAAACGCAATTCCCACGCCCGTGGCGAACCCCAGAAATAACCCGGTGAACAGGAAAATCTTCACCATGATCACCACCATCGGCGGGTCTGTCGCCGTGTGGCTGGGCTCATTCCAGGTTACTTCGGTGTTGTAATTCACTTCGTCCCGGATGGCTTGGGCGTGCATCGCCGAGGTGGGCTCAAACACCAGTGAGAGCAGGGAAGCCTTGCGTTCCACCGTTACCCCAGACCGCTTGGCTGCGGCGGGCAGTGCCTCTTCCAGATGGTGCAAGTGCTGTTCGGCCAGTTGCGGCGTGGGATACTCCAGAAGCAGCAGCACTCCGCTGCCATGCGCCCCTTGGTACTTGGCAAGAATCGCTTCCACGCCCAACTGAAAGCCCACTTGATTCGCCAGGTCGGCGTATGCAGCCTGCCCTAGCGAAGTCATCGCCGCACGGAGTCCCACCGGCCCCAACGCATATCTCTCCGTCCCGAACACCCGCCATGTGACCGGCAAGTAGCTCTTCAATGGCGGAAAGGGTGTCCTATCCGCTTTCGCCTTAAGAATGGTCAACAATTCCGCTAGGCTTTCTGGCCTTGGATTCGAGAAAGGATCGGCAAGAACTACCATATTGCCGATCAGAATCACTCCGTTGTGTGGTCCAAACGCGGACTCATCGCCTAACCCTACACTCTTCATTCCCGGGGCGATTGCTTCTGTGTAGAACTCATAGGCACCGCTGGAGTCCTTAAAAGTAAGAAGGGATACTTTTAGTTGCTCGTCGCCGTTCTTGTAGCTGCAGTCTTCAACCAGGCGAAGTCCCGCTTCCTGCAGTGTGCCCGGCATAACTTCGCCCCAGCCTTCGTGTAGCCCTGCCCCGACCTTCATCTGGGACGGGCTCTCCGCCTGCCAAGGGCCGAAGTGGTCCGGCAACAACCCAGGCTCCGCCGTGGCTCCCACCGAAGCGAGCAGGCCCAGCAATATCAGTGCGTAGAATATCCTCCGCATGACAACCTATCCTTTAGATGCCACTAGGCTACTTCTGGTTCCTGGATTGTTCAACTGCGGAGATAACTGCTGGCCGGTTCGCTCTGCCGGAGGAGTTTCCCGCCATGCTGTTCAGGCTCTCCAGGTAGGTGACCATTCCCTGATACAGCCCTTCCGCAACCCGCTGCCGGTGCTCCGGCTTCTTCAGAAGCTGTTCGTCCGAGGGGTTGCTCAGGAACGATATCTCCGTCAGGACCGACGGCATATCCGCCCCAATCAGCACCACAAACGGAGCCTTGCGCACGCCGCGGTTCCTTACTGGCCTGGCCGTCTTCTGGATCCTCCGCGACAACGAGTCCTGCATATCCTCGGCCAGTTCCTTCGATTCGTCGATCTTTTCGGTGCGTGCTATTTGCTTCACCACGTCTTCCAGGTCGTGAATGCTCTCCTGAGAAACCGCATTTTCCCGCGCCGCCACGGCCATCGCTTCCGGTGACCCTCTCAGGTTTAGGTAATACGTTTCCACTCCCCGCGCCCCATGATCCGGGCTAGAGTTGGCGTGTATCGAGACAAACAAATCCGCCTTGGCCTCGTTGGCGATATGCGTCCGCTCTTCCAACGGAATGAACGTGTCGTCCGAGCGCGTGTACAGGATGTCCGCACCGGGCAATTTCTGCTGGATGATCTTCCCCAGCCGCAACGCCACATCCAGGCACAAATCCTTTTCCATTAGGCCCGTCGGCCCGATCGTGCCAGTATCATGTCCGCCATGTCCGGGGTCAATCACGATTCTCCCAATCTTCAACCCCAGCGTGCGCGTCAGCGTAGATTGCCCCTCTCGTGTAGGTTGCGGCGACGTCGCGGGCTGTACCAATTCCGGCTTCGTGCTGCCCTTAGTGGCCTTCGTCCGCGCCAACTTGCCCGCTGAGGGTTCCGGTCTCGCCGCTGCGGGTGAAGTCACAGGCGCAGGCACAGCTTCCGCTGCTACTGTGGTCGTCGTCGGCTTCAGTGCTGGTCCACTGTGTGCTCCCGTATCGTCCACCGCGGAGCTTGTCTTAGCCGTCCGCACCGCAGGAGCAGGATCGTCCCCGCCATCCTTCGGACTCGCTTTTCCATTGCCGTTCGCCTTAGCTGTCTCCGCCGGCTCCGGCTTCGCCCCACGGCTTGTGCTATACAGTTCAATCACCAGCCGCGTTGGCTTTTTCAGCAGGGAAGCCGCGTAATCCTGCACGTCATTCACATCCAGCACCACGCGCACCACACCCGCCTGATTTTGTGCGACGCGCACTTTGCTCAGCAGATTCCCGCTCACCTGCACATTGCCCCTCGCCACATTCGGGCTAAGCCGTGCCGCGTGTAGATCGAAATAAATGCGGTCCGGATTCGCAATCCGCCCAGACACATACTGCACGGAATCCTCCAGCTCAATCAGCACTTCCGTGCTGTCCGGCGTTGCGCTCGTCTTGATTCGCTGTACCCGTGGCACCTCCACGGATTTCGCGCTCTCTCCGCCGCTTGTTGCTTTCCGGGCCGGAGGCCCGGCCGCTTCGCTCTTCGGCGCCGCCACGGATACGGCTGCCGGCGAATTTGCCGGCGCCCCGTTCTTTGCTGTCAGATCGCCCGCCTCGGCGTTGCGCATCAACGCCAGCTCCGCCAGCGCTTCCTGCACTTCTCGCTTGTGCGTCGAGCGCGGAAACTTTTTCTGGAAATCCTGGAAGCTCTTCGTCGCCGCGGCGGAATCGCCCAGTTGAGCCTTCTGCAATTGCGCGGCGCGCAGGATCGCATCCTGCACGTATTTGCTTGTGGGGTATTCGCGAATCAGGAAACCGTAGGAATCCACCGCCGCCTGGTAGTAGCTGCGCCCGAAGTGGTCGCCCATCTCCGTATTCAGTTCGCCCACAGCAAACAGCGCGTCCGGCACTTCCGTGGCGTGCGGCGTAATCAGGTACACTCGCCGGTAACTTGCCGCCACCTGCTTGTATTCGGCCAGCGTGCGCTTCTCGGGAGCCTTGGCGTTCAGCGCCGCGCGTTGCTCCTCGGCCTTTGTAAATTGTGTGCCGGCTGCTTCTCGTTTTACGCTGCTATGGGTTGTCGCAGCCCTGGCGGGGCAGGGAATTACGTCCCAGCCAAGCAGGGCAAAACCCAGCGAAGCGCTGGCGAAAAGCTTGTGGAAATTTTCTTGCCCCAGGCTCATCCGTGTATTGCTTCCCCCAAACCGTACCGCCCGCTATGCTTCACTCGTTTGAGAAAATAATCCGCCCGTTGGCGTCCACTTCGCGATGAATGGAATTCGCCCGCTCATACATATTGTCGAGACGTCCCGAGCCCGGCCGGTAATACGCATCCTGCACCCGCTGCACGTAATTCCTCGTTTCCCGGTACGACGGAATGCCGTGGGCTCGATCCACCGCTCCTTCTCCCGCATTGTACGCCGCCAGGGCCAAGTCCAGGTTACCGTTGTATCGTTCCAACAATCTCCTCAAGTACCGCACCCCGGCATCCACATTCTGCTTCGGGTTAAACGCGTCGTTCACTCCAAACCGCTGCGCTGTCGTCGGAATCAACTGCATCAATCCCATGGCCCCCTTCCGCGACATTGCTCCCGAGTGCCAATTCGATTCCGTTTCGATCACCGCTCGCACCAGCGCCGGATCCACATGATGGCGTTCCGCCGCTTCCCGAACCAGCGCTTCCGCGCCGTCGCGGTTGATGTTCATCGCCGGACGATCCCGGCCCGTGAACGAAACCTCGCCCGGCAAATAAATCGCCGCTCGTGGCTTTGCGGCAGCCAGCTTCACCAGCGTGGGCGGCTCCGCATTCACAAACAACCGTCGGCCGTCCGGGTTGGTCACCGTGGCGATCTGTGCCGCGCCTTGGCCCGCCGTTCCCAGCAGGACAACCGCAACCACAAAGGACGCAAGAACAGTGTTCCGAATCATTGGATGTTGTGAACCGCGAATCGGCCTCGGGGAAGGCATAGGTATAACAATTCGTTTTCGTCTGCGGGCCCTCTTGATTCGCACTTGGGCCGGCAGTGCATTCATCCTGCTGCAAAACATCGTCCGCAGACAAGTGGTGCGAAATGCGTCACTTGCGGGACACGCTTCTAGCGCTGTCTTGGATTATAGCAGCGGTTCCAGCAGCGAGGGTACGTTCTGCAGGGCACTTTTTAGCGCCGATGTGTCTTTTCCGCCAGCCTCGGCCAGGTCCGGCCGACCCCCTCCGGAGCCCCCCACCTGCTTGGCCAGCGCCTGTATCAGCTTGCCAGCATGGACTTTAGCGGTCAGGTCCTTGGTCACCCCCGCGATCAGCGCTACTTTGCCATCCTCAGGCATTCCTAATACGACCACGCCGGAGCCGAGCTTCTGTCTTAGGGAGTCCACAAGCTGCCGCAGACCGTCTCGGTCCACATTACCCACTTCGCCGCAGACCACCTTCACGCCTTTGATCGTCTTCGCCTGGGCAAACAGCTCATCCAACTGGTTGAGCGCCCCCTTGCGCTTCTGCGCTTCCAATTCCTTCTCCAAATTCCGCGCGGTCTGGGCCAGTTTCTCCACCGACGCCAGCAGAGAATCCTCCCCGACGTTCAGTCGCCCGGCCAATTCGCGCAGTGTGTGCGCCTGGTGCTGGTAATGTTCCAGCGCGCCAATTCCTGTTACCGCTTCGATTCGTCGCACGCCGGCCGCCACGGATTCCTCGCTCACAATCTTCAGCACGCCAATATCGCCGATGCGGTGTACGTGCGTTCCCCCGCACAATTCCTTCGAGTAGAAACCGCGCGGCGCCCGCGGATCGGGTATCGTCACCACGCGCACATTGCTCTCCGGATACTTGTCCCCGAAAAACGCCAGCGCCCCGGAATTCAGCGCTTCTTCGAGCGACATCACGCCCGTCTCGATCTGCGTGTTGACCCGGATCTCCTCGTTCACCTGCTGCTCAATGTCCCGCAGCTCTTCCTGTCCCACCGGCGCAAAATGCGAAAAGTCGAAGCGCAAGCGCTCCGGCGCGTTCAACGAACCCGCTTGCTTCACGTGCGTGCCCAGGATATTCCGTAGCGCCGCGTGCACCAGGTGCGTCCCGCTGTGATTGCGCATGATGCGCGCGCGCCGCTCCGCGTCCGCCACTACCGCCACGCGGTCACCTACCCGCAGCGTCTCCTTCGCGGTCACCTTGTGCGCAACCAGTCCGGCCACCGGATAGTACGCGCCTGTCACGTCGCCCAACTGCAACGATTCCGAACTGTCGTAAAACGCGCCGGTATCCGCCATCTGCCCGCCCGATTCCGCGTAGATCACCGTGCGGTCCAGCACCACTTCGCCCGTCTCCCCCGGCTTCAATTCGCTCTCCGGGCCTGTTTTGGTGATGATCGCCTCAATCCGGCAATCCTTTGTGCTCGTCTCAAAGTAAAAATCCGGTTCCGTCTTGAACGTCTCAGCCAGCTTTGCATACGCCGGATTCGCCGCCTCCTTCGACCCGCCCTTCCACGAAGCCCGTGCCCGCGTCCTCTGCTCCTGCAATGCCCGCTCAAAACCGGTAATCTCTAGTTGGTGTCCCTGGTCACGAGCTATGTCTTGCATAAAGTCTAGTGACAGGCCGAACGTGTCATACAGGCGAAATGCTTCCTCGCCCTCGATTCTGACCGGTGGGACATCCTTCGCATTCCACTGCTGTCGAAACCGCTCCGCCCGCGTCGGTCCCAATTCACGCTCTACTGCTTCAAAAAGCACCGCCGGGTCATTTCGCTTTATGGCTAGACCAAAGGCGTTGGTGAAGGCGTCGCTGCTGGACGGCTTCTCTTCGTCAAGTTCTGATAAAAGGCGCGAAGCGATTTTCTGACGCAGAAGCGTGTCCCATTCGCCTAGTCCGAGTTCAAGCGTCCGCCCAAACTGCTGTTCTTCGGAGTAGGTCACTTTGCTAACTAGGCCAGTGGATTCGACCAACTCCTGATAGGCGTCTTTCATCAATCCGCAGACTGTGCCCGTCATCTCATAAAGAAATGGCTTTTGCATGCCCAGCATGCGGCCGTGATTTATCGCCCGCCGCATGATCTTGCGCAGGACATAGCCACGCCCCTCGTTGGAGGGAAGAACGCCGTCTGCAATCAGAAAGGTCGTGGCGCGCGCGTGGTCTGCAATCACCCGCAGGGAAGCAGCCGAGCGGCGGTCCTCTTCCGCTTGCAATTCCTCTTTCTCGTCGACGCCAGTCAATTCTGCCGCACGGTCAATCAGTGGTGTGAAGAAATCCGTCTCGTAGTTCGACACCACGCGCTGAAGCACCGCCGCGACACGCTCCAACCCCATCCCAGTATCCACGCAAGGCTTTGGCAATGGCGTCAGCCTGCCGCTCTCATCCCGGTTGAACTGCATGAACACCAGATTCCAGATCTCCACATACCGCCCGCAATCGCAGGGAAATGTGCATGCTGGGGCGGTAATCCCGTGGGCCAAGTCGGAAGCTTCAGGTCCCATGTCGTAGTGAATCTCGCTGCACGGCCCGCAAGGCCCGGTATCTCCCATCGCCCAGAAATTTGCCTTTAAGCCAGGTATCTCAAAGATGCGATCCTGCGGTACGCCCTCATTTACCCAGAAGACCTTTGCCTCGTGATCGGAACTTAGTAGCTGACCGGGGGACACTTCGGTGGCGCCGAACACAGTTACATACAGCCTACTCGGGTCGATCCCATACCACTCCGGCGAAGTGATCAGTTCCCATGCGTACGCAATCGCATCCTTCTTGAAATAATCCCCAAACGAAAAATTCCCCATCATCTCAAAAAACGTATGATGCCGTTTCGTGAAGCCCACATTTTCCAGATCGTTGTGCTTACCCCCGGCGCGCACGCATTTCTGCGCCGTCGTCGCCCGCGTGTACTCCCGCTTCTCCAGTCCCAGAAAAACATCCTTGAACTGGTTCATCCCCGCGTTCGTAAACAGCAGCGTCGGATCGCCATGCGGCACAAGCGAAGACGAACGCACGCGCCGGTGCCCCTTGCTCTCGAAAAATTGCAGGAATTTCTCGCGGATCTCGTTGCCCGTCAGCCTCTTCATTCCCTCGCCCACCACGTCACCCTTATCTCGCAATCTCTGGAATCACCGCAATCTCGCCCAACTCACGTGCCCCTGCCTTCTACCTGGCCTGATGCAGGAATGGAGGCGGGTGCCCTGTTCAATTCTCCACAATCTAGCAACCATTTCATTATCGCAGAGCCACCGACGGCCCAGCAATCGCACTTGCTTTGTGGGCAGCAGCTCCGCTACACCCATTGCGATAGAATGACTGCTGCGCTTCCCCTGATCAATCGGGCAATCACAAGTGCAAAGACCAAGCTACGACGAGGGTATAACACATGCCGAAGCCAAGAAGAACCAAGAAGCTCCTCTCCGCGCAAGACTTCGCCGGAGAGGGCGAACCCTATACTGAAGTGGAAGTCACCATTTCCATCCGCATTCTCGGCAAGGGAATCACTCGCTCACGCCTGGCCGTGAATGTCCACCCCGATCCAGCGCTTAAGCATCTCGCCACGGAATCCCTGAAGGAAATGAAGATCGAAAACTACGGCTTCAACCGGGACCACGTATTCGGCGCATGCCTATCCGAAAACTTCAACGGCTGGGAAGACATGGATAAGGATTACCCAAAGATTGACGAAAAGTCCGGCAACAGCTTTGAAAACAGCTGCGCCAAGGCCATGAACGCCTACATCAAGACATCGGTGAATTGGGCGATGGAGCTGCACAGGAAGGGGATGGCCGAAGCCCTGTTGAACGACGCAAAATTCTCTCGGAACGATCCCGTCCAGTAAGAGCGCGCTTTCGACGGATCTCTGTTGCTGGAAGTCGGATTCCAGTTTCCGGACCCTGAAGCGATCAGCTTCGCCCTCGGAGCCCTTAGCGTTCTCTCCTCAATCCACTTCCTCGCTCCCCTCGGTTTCTGGCACATCTTCCTTGGTCATGCGGTGCAATTCCCGCCGGATCAGATCGGAAGGGAAGCCCGCCGCGATCAGCGACCGGTACAGCGAAGCCATTTTCCTCTCGTCAATCTCTCCCCGGAAGGCACGCAGTTTCCTCTCAATCCTCTGCCGGATCACCGCCGCCGGGTCCGTCTCCTCGCTGGCGTTCTTCAGCGCCACCGCAATGTGACGGTCCGGCACGCCCCGCGCCCGTAAGTCCCGCGCAATGCGATACTCCCCCTGCTTGCGCGATTCCGTGCGGTGCCTCGTGAACTGCTTCGCATAGCGCGCGTCGTCCAGCAGGTTTTCCCGCTTCAGCCGCTGCACAACGGTCTTAACCAGCTTTTCATCTTCGCAGCGCCGCGCCAGCGCCTTCTTCATCTCGTGCACCGAATGCGCGCGCCGCATCAATGCCTTGATCGCCGCATCGTAAAGCAGCGCTTCCGTCTCCAGTTGGCGTGGCTTCCCAAACACACGAAGAGCATAGAAGTAAGCGAAGGCTGAAACAAGCGCTGAGTTCCTCTCAATCCTTCAACTCCACCTCGCCCGATGTTCACCCTCGCCTCATTCCGAGCGGAGTCTGCGAAGCGCGGGTTTTGCGCCCCGCACGCTTCGTCGGGGCGAGGTACGATTTTCCATCGCACGCCTTTTGTGCGAGGAATCCCTCTTCATCTTCGGTTTTCAGGTTGAAGCAAATAGCCGACATCGAAGTGCAGGCGTGCAATGCGCGATTTCGCCGGCAGTCCTGCAATCGATTGATTCCGGAACAATAAGGTCGTGTTTGCATGACCCCCGCACTGTGCGCCAGATCACACACCCTAATTTGGTCCGATATTACACTTTTCTCTACGGATTGCTTGAAAACACAGTAGTTTGCCTCTGTGCCCCTGTGGCACGCGAATTGCACTTCAACACTTTGGGAGATCACGCACCATGGCTTACGTCATTGTTGACACCTGCACGAAGGACGAGCACTGCATCGAGACTTGCCCCGTCAATTGCATTCATCCCACCAAGGATGAGCCGGATTTTGAGACCGCCCCTCAGCTCTATGTGCATCCGGGCGAATGCATTGATTGTGGCGCTTGCGTCCCGGTTTGCCCCACCGGTTCCATCTTCGTTCTCGAAGAATTGCCGGAGGAGTACAAGTCCTTCGTCGATAAGAACGCGGCGCACTTCAACTGAGCCGAGTTTCTGCCCTGCCCCGAGCTCACCGCCGCTGTGCGGTGAGCTCGTCTTTTTTTGTTAGGAGGCCGGGGCTTCAGCCCCGGCGTAAAGACTTCAATAGAATTGGGCTTCAGCCCCTGAAGAAAGTCTTTTCCGTCTTCCTGTCACGTCATTCCGACGCTGGCTTCGCCCCCGGAATGCGGGTCTTTAGCATCTTGATTTGTCCGTTGTGATTGGCCTCGTGCTCGGTCACGTGAAACCACTTGCAATAGTTGTTCGTTGGTCCCCAGCCCCACGTTTTGTCCACCGCCATTAGCCACGCATCGTCCCGCTTGCGAAACTCCGCCAAGGTTTTTTCACGCGTCTCACTCAGACCGTTCAGGTAGTAATCCAAGGTGTTCCCCTGAATCTGCTTGCGTCCGGGATCGCCCAACTCCATCGCCGACCCCCACTTTTCCTTCCAGGCTTCAGGGAGCTTGTCGTCGCCCAATCCCTCAAACGTATTCAGTTGATAAAATTTCTCCACCGCCACCAGGTGCAGAAGCAGCGCCCCCATGCGGTTCGCTTTTTCGTCCAGTAGAAAATCCAAATCCTTGGTGGACATCCCTTTCACCGAGCTGAGGACCTGCCAGCGCATGAACGCCATCATGGAGACCAGCGTCCCTATCTGCGGCGCATAGCCCTTCTTCGGCCCGACAATAAACTGCTCCGCTTCCTCGGAGTAAGACGGCCCCGCAAAAAGGCTGAAGCCGGCAATTCCCGCGGTAAGCGTCGCGGAAGCTTTCAGAAAATCCCGGCGTCCCGGGATGAATTGACAACAATCCATTGCATCCTCCTTAGTTGATGAAGGTCATCGGATGAGCACTAGCGGCGTGAACGCGCGGATGATACACCCTCAGCAAGCGAGGGGCAACAGAATCCACCGCGGTTGATTAGGGAAACTACTTGCGGGCGAACCTCTCGAAGTCCGCCATCTGCCGCTCCATCTCCTCGCGCGCCGCGTCGGAGGCCGAGCGGATACCCTGGATGCGCAACTTGAATTCGTCCGCGTTGGACGCGCGCGACAGCGCTTCATCCAGCGTGATGAGTTCCTTGCTGTAAAGATCGAACAGCGACTGGTCAAACGTCTGCATGCCGTATTGCGAGGTGCCCGCGGCGATGGCGTCGTGGATCAGCCGCGTCTTGTCCGGATTGATGACGCAGTCCCGGATGTACGCGGTGGCAATCATGACTTCCACCGCGGGGACGCGGCCCTTGTCATCCGCGCGGCGCACCAAGCGCTGCGAGATGACGGCCTTCAACGTCGCGGCCATCTGCAAGCGAATCTGTTTCTGTTCCGGCGGCGGGAAGACCGCGATAATACGCAGGATCGTTTCCGTCGCGTCCAGAGTGTGCAACGTCGAGAACACCAGGTGGCCGGTTTCCGCGGCCAGCAGCGCGGTCGAGATCGTTTCCAGGTCGCGCATTTCGCCGACCAGAATCACGTCGGGGTCCTGACGCAATCCGGCGCGCAATGCCGTGGAAAAGTTTGCCGTATCCACTTCCACTTCGCGCTGGTTGATGAAGCTGCGCTTGTCGCGGTGCAGAAACTCGATAGGGTCTTCAATCGTGATGATGTGGTCGGATCGGTTCGCGTTGATCCGGTCGATCATCGATGCCAGCGTCGTGGACTTGCCGGAACCTGTCGTGCCCGTGACCAGCACCAGCCCGCGCTGCTCTTCGCAGATTTTGGAAACCACCGGCGGAAGATTCAGCTCCTCCACGGTGCGAATTTTGGTGGGGATGACGCGCAAGACCATTCCGACATTGCCGCGTTGCTGGAACACGTTCACACGGAACCTGCCCAGGCCCGCGACGCCATACGCCATATCCAACTCGGCCGTTTCCTTGAACTTCTGTTTTTGCCGGTTGGTCATCATGCTGAACGCCATCGAGAGCATTTCTTCCGGCGTGACGCGCGGCACGTCCGTCAGCGGGGTCAATAGGCCGTCCACGCGCAAATAAGGATGGTTGCCGACCTTTAGGTGCAAGTCGGAGGCCTTGTTCTCCACCGCGCGGCGAAGCAGATCGTCAATACTCAGAGCCATAAGCAGACACCCCGCAAGAATGCGCTTCCTGATCGAACGTAGCACCCACCGGGGACGCCAACAAGACAGCCGGGGAAGGGAGTTGCGCTCTAGTTACCTGAGCCTCCGGACAGGCAAATCCCGTGATCCCTTATCCGTGCCCCACTTTACGCCCCCACCACGCACTTCACGTAGGGACGCAGGAGTCCTTCGCCCCAAACGCCCGGACCTCAGCCCTTGGGGGCTCCGATCATCATCAAATTCTTGTGGGATTAGCCCGCTCAGAGATGCCGTGAAGAAACTCTATTCGACGCTTTTCACAAACTCGCCCACTCGAACCTACCTTTCCGCCTTCCGAAGGAACAGCGTGTCGTACAACAACCCGGCCACAAATCCCCCGCCCAAGGGGCCCACCCAATATATCCCCTGATTCAGCCAGTGGTGCGAAGCCAGCGCCGGCCCGAACGCCCTGGCGGGGTTCAATGCTCCGCCCGTGAATGGTCCGGCAACCAGAATCCCCAGCGTAATCGTCAAACCGATTCCGAATCCCCCGATCGCGCGAAACGCTCCGCGTTCGTCCACCGCCGTCGCAAACACCACCAGCACCAGGAAGAAGGTGGTCACGGCTTCCAGGGACAGGGCGCCCCACGTCGGGAAGTCGCGCATAAGTTCCGGCGTACCCAGCGCCACGTTGCGCCAGGTTTCATCAGGGATGATCACCTTCAACAGATACGCCGCGGCTACCGCCCCCAGCAGTTGCGCTCCCCAATACGCCAGCGTATCAATCGTGGAGAGCCGCTTGGTCACCCAAAATCCGATCGTGATCGCGGGATTGAAGTGTCCGCCGGAGATATGTCCCAGCGCCGAAACCATGATGGCCATCGCCAACCCGTGCGCCAGCGCAATTGCTGGCAATCCCAGTCCGCCTGTGCTTCGCAGGTGCCAATCCACGCACACGGCACCGGCACCGAAAAAAATCAGCGCGAACGTTCCAAGAAATTCCGCAGTCAGTTTTTGTGTGAGGTTGTACATCGCACGGCCTCCGGGGCACATCCTTGAGTACAACGCGATGCCCACGATTCTAGCCGGAAAGCGCACGCTGCGCCAGAAAGGATGAAGCGAAGTTCTTGTAGGGGTGCAGCATTGCTGCACCCTTCCGTGGCAAGATCTGAATATTTTGCAGAATTCCTACCGCGCAGCCGCTACCGGAACATTCACCGGTGTGAGCCAGTTGTGCCGGTCCGCTTTCTTTCCGCTGGTCATTGCAAAGAACTCTTCCTGGATGCGCAGCGTGACAGGGCCAGCCGCTCCCTTGCCGATGGTGATGCGGTCAATCGAACGCACCGGAGTGACCTCGGCGGCCGTCCCCACGAAGAACACTTCCTCGGCAAGGTACAGCATCTCGCGCGGAATGTTCGCTTCCTTCACCGGAATGTTCAAATCGCCGGCGAGCTTAATGATGGAATCGCGCGTGATTCCGGGAAGAATGCTCGCGGCCACGGGCGGCGTTATCAGCGCGCCTTCCAGCACCAGGAAAATGTTCATGCCGGAACCTTCGCTGACGTGCCCGCTGGCGTCGAGCGCGATGCCTTCGGCAAAGCCATTGATTTCGGCTTCCATATGAATGAGCTGAGAGTTCATGTAATTGCACGCCGCTTTGGACATAGCCGGCAGCGTATTGGGCGCCATGCGCGTCCACGAACTGACGCAAACATCCACGCCCTTCGCGAGCGCTTCTGCACCCAGATAAGCGCCCCAGCGCCAGCACGCCATGTACACCTCGACGACCGAGTGCAGCGGGTTTACGCCGACTTCGCCGTATCCGCGCAGCACGATGGGCCGCACGTAGCAGGCATCGAGCTTGTTGAGGCGCACCAGTTCGATGGCGACGCTGCAGAGTTCCTCGGCGGTGTAGGGGAACTCCATGCGGTAAATCTTCGCGGAGTTAATCAGCCGCTGCATGTGTTCGTGCAGGCGGAAGAGCGCAGGGCCTTGTTTCGTGTCGTAGCAGCGCAGGCCATCAAAGACGGCGGAGCCATAGCTGACAACATGGGAAAGGACGTGAATCTTCGCGTCGTCCCAGTTGATCCATGTTCCGTTGTGCCAGATTTTGTCGGTCTTCTGTACCGGCATGGTTAGCCTCCCTGGCTGAATCGATTTCACCCGCCCGCAAGTTCAGAATATGCCACGGGTGAGGGAGCGTCAATGAAAAGGCCCGAAATGTAAACGAAAATTCGCAACCATTTTGGCGTGCTCTTTTCGCGCGTTCCGGCCAATTTGGCAGAGCTAGCGTTTGTCCGCTGGCGGAGTATTTTCCGTCGGCCGCCCTTCCCCCAAGTAGGACGAGGCCATGTTGGCTGAAGTTGAGAGGACCTTTCCGTTTTGATTTGACCAGATGCCCAGGAGAACGAACGGCAGAATCGTGGCCACGGCCCAAAGCTTCGCATTGCGCGGCAACTTGACTTCCGGCTCCCACCGGAAAAGTTGCGAAGAGATGAAGGCGGCCAAAGCCGCCCACGCGAGCAGAGAGACCACCACGGTGCCGAGAGTATACCAGTGAGCATCGGCAAGCATCGCCCGCTGCAAGCCGTAGACAAAGTAGGTCGCAGGCAGAAAGAGCCCTATGCGCTGAACCATGTGCGGAAGCGCGGCCAGCGGGATGGTTGCTCCAGAGAGAAAAATCAGCGCGAACCAGAGGAGTTGGTTGATGATCTGGGTTTCCTGCATGGTGTTGGTCACGCTGGCGACCACCAGGCCCATGGCTCCAAATGCGGTGATGCCTAGAATCACCAGCACAAACACGCTAATCAGATTACCGAACGACGTGACGTTGTAGATGAACCGGGCCAGCAACAGCTCCAGAATGACCGTCGGCATAATGAGCAGATAATTCGCCAGTATGCTGGAAATGATCATGCTGGATGGAGCGATGGGGGCAAGCCGGAACCGGCGCAGGATTCCCTGTTCACGCCAAGTCACCAGTTGCATGCTCAAACCCCAAAAGGTCCCCATCACCGTGAAGGACAATATCGGGCCCATCCAGTACCTGACAGCCTCAGGCTTGCCTCTGGCAAGAACACCGGTGTAAAGAAAGAAAATCGCCATCGGCATGACCAGGCTGAAAAATAGAAATGTCTTATTTCGCAGCGTGATGCGTATGCGCACAGTAGCAAGCTTGAGAATCGTTTTCAATCCCGTAGCCTCCTTCCGGTCAGCTCGATGAACACGTCTTCCAGCGAAGGGGTCGCAATTTCCAGGCTCACGAGTTCGTTGCCCTGCGCTTCCAGATATTTGACCAGCGCTACGATGGCTGGCGCCGTCCGCTGGCAATGCAGCACATATGCCCCGTCCACTTCCAGCGCGTCAGCCACGCCATCGAGTTTGCACAGCGATTCCTTCGCCGTCGGTTTGGCTAGCCGCACTTCCACCCGCGTGGTGTCCCCCGATCGTTGTTTCAATTCCCGTGGAGTGCCCGAGGCAATCAGTTTGCCGTGATCAATGATGGCCACGCGGTCGCACAGCTTCTCCGCCTCTTCGATGTAGTGCGTTGTCAGGACGATGGTCTTCTTTTCGCGCTTCAGCTCTTCGATGATCGTGTAAATCTCCCGGCGCACCTGCGGGTCCAATCCTGCCGTCGGCTCGTCCAGAAACAGCACCCGCGGATCGTTCACCAGCGCCATCGCCAGCGCCAGCCTCTGTTTCTGCCCGCCGGAAAGCTGGTTGTAGAACGAATGCCGCTTCTCTGCGAGCCCGAAGCGCCTCAGCAGCTCATTAGGATTCCGCGTGCGCTTGTAGAAGCCGGCAAACAGCCGGATCGCTTCGCTCACACGCAATTTGTCGGGAAGGGAAGTGGCCTGCAGCACTGCGCCAATTTCATTTTTCAATTCGTTGGGGTTCCTCTGCGGATCCAGGCCACAAACCGTGGCTCGCCCGCCATCGGCCACGCGCAATCCTTCCAGCACTTCAATCGTGCTGGTCTTTCCGGCGCCGTTCGGACCCAGCAGGCCGAACACTTCGCCCTCTTCCACGCTGAAGCTGACGCCGCGCACGGCTTCCACTTCGCCGTAGCGCTTCACAAGGTTTTCGACCTGCAGAACGGGATTCGTCATAGTCAAGAATCCCCTATGGTACCCCAGGTTAGCGACGCGCAGTTCTAAGTTTTCAGTTATCAGTTTTAAGTCTAAGAGAAGACGGAAGAAAGAGAAAAGCTGTTCAAAGTTAAAGGTTGAAGATTCAAAGCTCGTGTAGCGGTCGCCCTCTTGGGCGGGCGCCTTGCTGGCAACGAAACCTACACTGTGACGTTGAAGCCCGTTCCTCCAAACCCTCCGTCCCGCCGCTCCGGTGGACGATGCGGGCATGTCTCGGTGTCTTTTTGAAAGAATCGGGCATATGCCACCCCGGGTGTTTTTGTGAAGCATGTGAAAAGAAAGGGCTTGCGGGTGCAAAAGTGTGCAAGTATGTGAAAACACGTTGGTTATAAAGTCTTTATTTTGATATCGATGCCCAGTCTTGATGCAGAGTGTGAATGTGCCGGGGAACTGTCGAGCGCGGGCGGTCTGGTGCCGAATATTCACAACGCATCATACCATGTTATTTACCGTATGTCAAACACTATTTATAAGGTACTAGTGCCGTTCCAACTTGTTCCAGCAAATCCCTTCGAGAATAGTTTCTCCGTGTTCGCGTCAGATGCCTGAACCACAGTTTGGCCTAATAGTTGGAACGGTAGTAGTTTCGAAACTGGTACGGGGAGGGGTGGAGAAGACAGAAGAACCGACCCACCCTTTGCAAAAAACCGCAAAGGGTAGGCCACCCGGAGGTCTCAGCGCATTGAGAGTGCGCCCTTTTATCAATCCCTGGTCATTTTCTAAAATGGTATCCTGCCATCGTGAATCGCAAATCCAAGCCAAAGGCCGCGTCAGTCGCCACAAAAGAACGCAGGCAAGTTGCCCGCGTGACCGACGGCAGCGGAAACGTCTTTGCGGACCTGGGCCTTCCCAATCCCGAACAGGAACTGCTCAAGGCGCAGCTCGCCCTGCAAATCTACACGATCCTCAAGGACAGCGGCATGACCCAAGTCGAGATCGCCAAGATTCTCGGCGTGCAGCAGCCTCAGGTCTCCTTACTCATGCGCAACCGCGCGGGCAATTTTTCCATTGGACGCCTGATGGAATTCCTCACCGCCCTGCGCCAAGACGTTGAAATTACCGTCCGGCCCACGCGCAAGGAACACGGCGTGCTTTCGGTTGTGTCTGCCTGATCAGGGGCGCGCGCGGCCCGGCTGGAGTGTGAAGTACTCAGTTGTAAGTTTAAGGATAAGGAAAACCAAAGCCAGCTTCAGGGATACCCTGCTCGGCGTCATCAATTCCTAACGACAAGCTTTCTCCACCTTTGCGTGGTAGAATCTGCGCAAAGCGCAGGAGTTAAGTATGGGATTGCTGAGCAAACTCTTCGGTACAACAGACAAGCGCCCGGCAAAGCCCTACGTGGACGCAGGAATGCGGTTGACACAAAAGTTGATTACGTCCCTCCGGCTTGGGGGTTGGGAGAACCATCTTCCAGTTTATTCCCCCGAAGAAATCGAAGTCATTAAACGACAGCTGGAAGAATCCCAGCGCCAATTCAATGAGGCGGCGGGTGGAACTGTTCTATTTCATCCTGAAGCGGTCGAAACGCTTCAAAGGATGCAAACGGCACAAGCGCTCGAAGGCTTGGCGGGGGAAGGCTGGCTGTACTCGGATAGGTCGGAACTGCCCAAAGATTGGGCCACACGAGTATCTACTTTCCTGAAAGCGTTTGCTTGTGGTCTTAATCCAAGCTGCCTTCAACAGGTGGGAGAATTGCTAGTTCAGGCCGGATACAAAACAGAAGCCAGAGAAGCATTTGAAGTGGTGCTTCTTTTTCCAACTTACGCCAGCACTTACTACGGCGGAGCGCCTGATTGCGAAGATATTGTAGCCAAAACCGTCAACAGGGCGCGGGATTCGTTGGGGAAGTTACAAGACCTGCCTGAAATTCCCCGGAGGGAAACCGCCAAGCAGAGTACTGACATTGTCTTCAACGGCTATCCCGGCGGCAATGGAGCAGAAGTTACTCCTTTCAATCCGAAGGCTGCTTCCTGGTTAAGAGAAAATGCGAAGGTTGGTCGCTGGATTTTGGACGGCCAATGTATGCAACTCCCGATGTCACAGGTCGCAGGAATTATAACTAAGGCGCGTGAGGCTGGCTTCGTAATTAAAACAAATCGCATCTGACGCGGAAAGAGCGGCGTAAGGAGCAAAACCATGTCCCAAGGAAAGGGTATTCAGAAGGGCGACCCGATTCCCGCTGGTTACGCCAAGGTGCCAAATTCACCGGATGCTATGTGTCGCAAGTGCGGAGCAGAATACGTAATCGTGTACCACGTCCATGAGGCTGATGCGACACTGGCCGCGCAACACGCAGCTTTCTTGTCCGGCTATCTAGAGGGCGAACACGTAGATGAAAAGCACAGCCAGCACCTTGAAGTTTACGAGCCGTTAGATTGGACGGATTCAAAGTAGGGCGTTTTGCAGGAGCGTCCTATCAAGTAGGGCTGCCCCACATTTGCCCCACAAATCGGCGCGGACGTGCCCGTCTTGCCCCGTTTCGGCCCTTCGGATTCCCTTTAAAAACTTGAGTTTTCAGTGGGCACAGTACAAGGTGGGAAATTTACGAATCGGCTGCTCTATTACTGAGCTTCGCTCGGAATGACAAGTTTATTTGATCGCTGAATCGGAGTGGCGCGTTTGTTTATTCGATGAATTTGCAACTCAGAAGACCAGCCCGCAATCGCTCACAGACGGTGGCCCTCGTGAATCAGTTGCTTGACGGAGATCCCTTCTAGACGCACGCGGTTCTTCTCAACGAAGGCGAGCATGTCGCGTACGGCCTCGCGCTGTGTGCCGTTAGGCGCGCCGGCAGTCGAAGATTGCTCCTTCTCGTGGAGAACCTGCAGAGCTTTGCCAATTACTTCCTGGACAGTGCGGAAGTGGCCCGTCTCCAGCGTGTCCTGGACGATCTTTTCCTGCTCAGGCGTCAGATTGATATTCATGGCCTACCAGCTTGCTAAAAAACCTTGAATTCGTCATTCCGAACGGAGTCTGCGAAGTGAAGAATCTCTCTTTTCTTGGAATTCTGATCGAAGAGGGATTCCTCGCTTCGCTCGGAATGACGGCGAAACGCGTTTTTCAGCAGCCCCCTGGAGTTTACTTCACATTCAGTGGCCGGGCCGCTTGGCAGGATCACAGGCCGCCGTGGAACCGTCCGAATGCGTGGGCCAGCATGAGCGACATGATCAGGATGCCCGCCCCGAGGACGAGCACGTGCGGGGTCTTGCGCAGATTGAAGCTGCCGACGCGACAGACGAGCAGGTAGCCGACGGCAAGGTTGAAGAAGCCCCATAGGACATTAACCGTGGAGGAGGACAAGCCTACCCCGGGTGGTGATGCGAAGGGACTCTGGAAGGCATGGCCCGAGATGCCATTGCCGAAATGGGGCAGAGCGTTCGCGAGGAACGCGCCTCCGAAGAAGTACGACACGTAGTGGTACCAGCGCATGGTTGCTCCCTCCTGATTGCCGAACCAATGGTAGCAGGTCTCGCGCGGCGAGAGTTCTAAGTCATCAGTTTTCAGTTGTAAGTTCAAAGCGAAACAAAAACAACCCGCCACTCATTCATCTCATCCCGGCTGAAGAGGCGCCCCGTCTGTACATGCTTCAGGCGTTTCATCAGAGCGTCGAACTCCGGCGTGCCGCTCTAATTGAACTATCGATAAGTTATTGAGACAGATTCGATATAGTCGGCCAAATGTCGGTCAAGGTATCCGATAAATGCCTGCAGTAACTGCCACTCCGCCTTTCCGTCCAGAGTCTTGACTTCCGCTACGAGGACCCCGCCTTGCGCTTCCTCCCAGTTAATCCAACCAGGATATTTCTTGTGCTTCCACCGTCCTTCCCTCTGTCGCACGAAGGTGGTGGTCCCGCCACGAAGCTCTCTCTCTGTTGCCTTTAGCAAGGCTTTGAGTTTTGCATTCTTGTTTGCTCGCGGTATGACTTGGAGGATTTTCATGAGGAAATACCTCACCTTGGCACTAATTGGGTTCTTATTGGGACCAGCTCCGCGGCTCTGCCTAAACTTCATTCACTATTAGGTGACATGGTGACTACACGTGCAATACATATCTACTGCGATTGTACTGCCATCTACGGAGCTCAACAACCTGCTTTGCACGATGTAGTGCTCGATCGTTGGCGAAAAGAGTTCAGTGCTTCGGGTCGCGGTTTGCGGCGGTGAATTCGACGTAATCGAGGGCGGCGCGTTCGGGGCCATCCGGGCGGCCCTCGATGCGCAGCGCATCCCCTGTTTTCAGGGCGATGCTTGGAATGCGATAGCGCGTGGAGGAGTCTGCGTTGGGAACCGTCGCGGGGAATTGCTCGTTGGCGCTCCATTCCGCGACGAGCTGGTTCGCCAGATACACGCGGAATTGAGAAATGCCGTTCGATTGGTCAAAGTAACGGACGTCGATGTCGTAGCGGCCCGGAGCACCTGTGAAATGAGAACTGGCGGTGCAGGACGCAGAGGTCGAAGGGCATTCGATTCCCTTGCCGCCCGAAGCGGCTTCCCACGGAGTGACGTCGAACGGCACGTAGCCGTGCAACTCCATGTCCTCCGCTTCAACTCGGCCAGGATAGTGGCCGACGCGTCCGCGTTCATCGGGCGCGCCAGAGGTGCGGGCAAACCAGTTGCAAATGGCGTCGCGCCAAACGATGGCGTGGCCCGCCTGATACTCAAGGCGCCGCAACACGTCTTCGTAGCGCTGCTCATCCACGCGGCCTTGCAACGATTGCCACTGGGTGACGAGCGCAGCGGCCCGGCCGGCGCCGTCATAATGGGAATCATAAATATGTTGGATCACGGTTTTGCCGGAGTGAAGTTTGTAAGAGTAAGGAACATGGTGGAAAAACAAGAGCAATTCGTCTGGCGTCGTTTCCACGGACTCGTATTGCTTCGCAACTGCGGGCGAATATTGCGCGACATACCCAGTCCCTGTGGCGGCTGTGCGATCCATGCCAATCCCCGCCTGATCCGCGCGGTGCCACTGGCCCCAGCCATTTCGTTCGGAGGATTCCACACCGGGACCGTAGTGACTTCCGAGAATATCGGTGAGCGTGCCCGCCCCGAGCGGCCCCGTATAGCTTTCGTAGATGTTCCAGGAAGAAAGCAGCATGGCATCAATCGTGGAAACGGTGGTTGCATCGTTGCCGAAGGTGAGGCGCGTCCATTCTTCCGTGATGGTTTGCGCGCTGAGGGTGGGGTCCCACGCCAGGCGGCCGAAACCATAAAGGTTGGCCATCGCGAGCGGATGCGCGAGCCAGTTCGCATCCATGCCCACATTCGCGACGCCCACCAAGCCGCCGTAGGGGCGCTGGTAGGTCTTGCCGGAAACCAAATCGCGCACGGGCGTGGATTGGCCCGCGTTGCGCATATCGAAATCGAGCGTTTCCTTCCACATCGGCAGGAGATAACACAAATGCCTCTGCTGCCCGGTATATTCCTGCGTGATTTGCAGCTCGATGGCTTCATTCGTTTTTTCCAGGCCGCCGAGCAGAGGTGAAACCGGTTCGCGGACCTGAAAATCGATGGGCCCATGTTTGATTTGAATCACGACATTTTCCGCGAATTGGCCGTCCAGCGGATGAAAAATGTCGTAGGCCGCCCTGGCACGATCATTCTTGGGACTGCGCCAGTCGAGGTGGTGGTCGTAAACGAAACTGCGGTAGAAAAGCAATCCACCGTGCGGCTTCAGCGCGCGCGCGATCGCGTTTGCAGCATCGGCGGGAGTGCGGCCGTAGCTGGCGGGCCCCGCACGGCCCTCCGAATCCGCTTTCACCACGAACCCAGCAAAGTCCGGAATTTCGGCGTAGAGTGCATCCACCGTTTGCTGCCACCACGCGGCTACGCGCGCATCAAGTGGATCAAAGGTAGGCAATCCGCCGATCACTTTTGGGCTGCTGACGTCAACGGAAAGCGCCAGGCGCACGCCCCAGGGGCGGAAGGCTTCAGCAACGCGGCGCAGTTGCGGAAGGAAGACGTGATCGAGCAGCCGAGGATTCGCGTTCACATTGTTGATGGCGCACGCATTAATCCCAATTGAGGCAAGAAGACGGGCGTACTCGGCGGCACGCGAGAGGTCCTGGCGGACTTGGCCATTTTCGAAGAAGAGCGAGGCTCCGGCATACCCTCGCTCGATCGTGCCATCCAGGTTGTCCCATTGATCGACCACGCGAATTGTGTTGGCAGGAACTTGCACCTCGTTCAGAGATTGCAAACTTTCCGTGCGCGCGATTTTGCTGAGGAACGCGAAGACGCCGTAGAGGACGCCGCGGTCGTTTTGGGCGGTGATGATCAAGCAAGTGGAACCATTCACTTTTGTTTGAGCCAACCAGTAGCCATCCGGCGAAAGCGCTTGCGGAGGGCGAAGATCAGGAAGCAGTACTGTGACTTGGCTCAGCGTGCCTAAAAGGATGACGGGTTCACGAGGAAAAGTGGCGGAACGGTGGAATTCGTCACCCAACAACCCACCAAGCCCGCGAATCAATTCCTGCTCGGCCGACTCCAGAACGGTAGAATCGCCAACGCGCAAAATGAAGCGGGGAACAGAGGAGTATTTCGCGCTTGCTGAAGGATCAAGTGGGGCATAACGCAACCAGGCATCGCGGCCGGTCTCTGCTCGAAGCGATTGCGTCCCGGCGCCAAGCAAGAGAACCGTGATCGCGAAAAAAGGAAGCAGCCGACAGGGTGTTCGCCACGAACCCGCGCGCCGCTGAAAGAGTCTTGGAAACTTCATGTCGCGCCGAATCTAACACATCTCCGACGGGGCAGCGTTGAAAGTTCGACTCACCGCGATTGGCTAATTGCCTTTGCGAGGGCTTTTGCGTTTGGTTGTGGAGTCCTTGCCGAGCGGCGGATGCCAGTGGCAATTCTTGATGTCCACGCGAGATTCCTGCAGGGTCACGCCTTCGCTCTCCAGCAGTTTGCGCTGCAGAGAAGCATACGGCTCACGGATCAGCAGTTTTCCGCGCTCGCCTACAACGCGATGCCACGGTATGCCCTTACTAGAAGGGGTCGCCGCCATAGCCCTGCCCGCGGCTCTCGCCCCGCCGCGCAGACGTAAAGCTCTAGCGAGCGACCCGTACGTCATAACCCGGCCGCGCGGAATTAGTTTCACCAGCCGGTACACCGGATCCCAGGACATCGCGGGAACCTCCGTGGATTGAGCGGCCTCTATGGTAAGGAGGACCCGCGCGGCTCACAAGAGAAACTTGCCGCTAGGAAGTGTTGAATGAAGTGCAAGCGGCCGCAGCGCAACGTCACTGTGGCACAGGACCAAAACAATGATGGCATGCAGCGAAAAAATGGATGCAGCAAGAACCTGCAACCGCGCGAGCACGGCCGCAGCGCCGGGGCAGGCAACCATTGCTAATTCGGCGCATCTTATCTTGCATCGTGTAGTGGAACTGGCTTACACTACAGACACCAGACGGAGAGAAGGCCATCCGCTTTCGGCGGCTGCTCCCTCTGTCCGGCAGCTTGGCCGAGGTTCCGCGATGGCATTCGTTCGCCGCAAAGGAAATGCCTACTACCTGGTGCACAACGTGCGCCGCGGTGGAAAAGTGCGGCAACTCCATCTGGCGCGGCTCGGCGATCGCGCCCGCATCACCGACGAAATTGTTCGCGCAGTCAGCAAGAAGCATCCTTTCATGGAGCTCAACTGGCGCACCCTCCGTGACCAGTTAAACAATCAGATCGATCTGTCCGACCCGCAATCGCCCGCCGTTCAGAAGCTCGTCCACTCACTGAGAAACCTCAATCTGGACCTGGCGGACTTCTTCCCGCCTGTACTTCGTCTTTCCGAATCGCCCGCGGTGGCGCGCGAGCTGCTTTTGCAGTTGCGGCTCCTGCAATCCACCATCCAGGTGAAACTCGACCAGTTTGACCGCAAGGATGAAGTGAAGAGATTCGGCCGGACCAGCGGTCGCTTTGGGAGTGCGCATCCCGGATTCCGGGGGCGCTAGGAGGTGGTCATGGGGACAGCCGATCTATCTCTAAATCCAAATATACGCAGCGCGGAAACCGTGGAATTTCAGAAGGCGCTGCGTTCCAAGATCGTCGGGCAGGACGAGGGCGTGCAAGCGCTCGTCGAGCTCTTCCAGGTCTTCACCGCTGGACTGAATTCCCCGGGCCGCCCGGTTGGCAACCTGTTGTTCCTCGGGCCCACGGGCTCCGGGAAAACGCGCATCGTGGAAGCCGCGGCGGAAATCCTGTTTGGCAGTCCGCGCGCCATCATCAAAATCGATTGCGCCGAATTCCAGCACTCCCACGAAATCGCCAAGTTGATCGGCTCGCCCCCAGGCTATCTTGGCCACCGCGAAACGCATCCGTTGATCACCCAGGAAGCCCTGGCGGCTCACCACAGCGACAAGCTGAAGCTTTCTTTCCTGCTCTTCGACGAAATCGAGAAAGCCAGCGACGCCCTCTGGCAATTGCTCCTCGGCATGCTGGACAAGGCCACCCTCACCCTGGGCGATAACCGCCGCGTGGATCTCTCCCAGACCGTCATCTTCATGACCTCCAATCTGGGCGCGGGCGAAATCACCGAACTGATGGATGGCGGCTACGGCTTCATCAAGTCCGACGACAAGCCCAAGACCAACCTCGACCAAAAAGTCGCGCGCACCGCCGTCGAAGCGGCGCGCCGCAAGTTTTCCCCCGAATTCATGAACCGCCTGGACAAGCTGGTCGTCTTCCACTCGCTGAAGCGCGAGCAACTCGAGCAGGTGCTCGACATCGAGCTCGGTATGGTCCAGAAGCGCGTCTTGGACGCCGCCAACGGCAAATTCCTCTTTCGCGTCACCGACGCAGGCCGCGACTTCCTCTTGCGGGAAGGCACGGACCAGCGCTACGGTGCACGCCATCTAAAGCGCGCCATCGAGCGCCACGTCGTCTACCCGCTGGCCAACTTGCTGGCCACGCAGCAGGTGCGTGTCGGCGACCTCGTGCGCATCGATTGGAACGGCCTGCACAAGGAATTGACCTTCGTTCGCGAGCAGGAAGGCGCCCTCGTCCCCACCGAATCGGTAGAAAGGGAAGCCGCTGCGGCCATCCTGGGTGCGGACGGCCTTGGCAAAGACGCTCCCGCCGAAGCCGTCGCCGGGGATGTTTCCAACCCGCCTGCGCTGCCCGCAGCTTCGCCCGCCGCGGCGCGGCAAACGCTGCAAGGACACAAAAAAGAAGGGCGTTGAGCTTAAAAATTACCTGTCCGTTGGTGCAGGAACGCTGCATCCCAGCGCCTCTTTTTGTCAACCCTTCTGCGATAATTCGTGTTTCAGCAATCTCACTTTGCGCTTGTGTGGAACATCGTCTCATGCCGTGAGACGGTTTCCAGGATTGCAACACGCGTATGTCGTTGAGCGCATAGGTTCTTGCGCTAGCGATGCAAACCCCGCAATGTGGCACGCTCCATGCATATTTAGACCTGACCGCGCTACTTTGCTTTCGTGATGCCCCTTGCTTCCATTGGGCGGGCATTAAAGCAAAGTGCGATCCTGGCCGAGGTAGAAAGTATGAAAGCAGCCGTGCGACAACAACTGGACCCCAGCATCCGCAGCAACGACACGCGCGACTTCCATCAATCGCTTCGCGCCAAGATCGTTGGCCAGGAAGAAGGCGTGCAGGCCCTCGTGGACCTCTTCCAGGTTTTCACCGCGGGCCTTAACTCCCCGGGACGCCCTGTCGGCAACCTCCTTTTTCTCGGACCCACGGGTTCCGGCAAGACCCGCATTGTGGAAGCGGCGGCGGAAATCCTGTTCGGCGATGCTCACCTGGTTATCAAAGTCGACTGCGCGGAATTCCAGCACTCCCACGAAATCGCAAAACTCATCGGTTCGCCTCCAGGCTATCTCGGCCATCGTGAAACTCATCCTTTAATCACCCAGGAAGCCCTGGCGGTTTCCCATAGTGACAAGCTGAAGCTTTCATTCCTGCTCTTCGACGAAATTGAAAAAGCCAGCGATGCCCTCTGGCAGTTGCTCCTCGGCATGCTGGACAAAGCCACCCTCACCCTCGGCGACAATCGCCGCGTGGACCTCTCGCAAACCGTCATCTTCATGACCTCGAACCTCGGCGGCGGCGACATCACCGAGCTCATGGCCGGCGGTTACGGCTTCATTGAGTCCGGCGATAAGCCCAAGACCAACCTCGACCAGAAAGTCGAGCGTACCGCCGTCGAGGCGGCGCGCCGCAAGTTCTCCCCCGAATTCATGAACCGCCTGGACAAAATCGTGGTTTTCCACCCGCTGCAGCGCAAACAGCTCGAGCAGGTTCTCGATATCGAGCTGACCATGGTGCAACAGCGCGTCCTCGAAACCGCCAAAGGCCAGTTCCTTTTCCGCGTTACCGAACCTGGCCGCGATTTCCTCCTGCAACAAGGCACGGACCAGCGCTACGGCGCGCGTCACCTCAAGCGCGCCATCGAGCGCCATGTCGTCTACCCTATGGCCAATCTTTTGGCCACGGAACAAGTCCATTTCGGCGACCTGATCTGCATCGATTGGGATCGCGACGACGACCACCTCAATTTCACGCGCGAAGGCGAAAACGTGGCCATACCAGTCCGCCGGCCAGAGCCGCTTGCTGCCCCGCGGCTATCGCAAGCCCGTGGTGGCCGCCCAGTGGAAGCCCCCAGCGTGCAACTTCCTCCGGAACCCGCGCCGCGTTTCGCGCGATAATTTTCGCTTGCTCCTCCTCTCGCAGGCCCGGGCGGGCAACTGCCCGGGCTTCTCTTTTCCGGCCACTCTTGCTTAGCTCATTTTTGGTGCGGTCTCCCTCCATATAAGTTTGTCCGAAGTGACGCTTCTTGAAGGGATCGGAGCTTCAGTTTTGCCCCGCGCCCCCGATATTGGAGGAGGGCTTCGAGTGCAGCGGCGTACTGCTTCAGCGGTTGAGGGTTTGCCCGTCCGCCGTTGACTGCTGCTCTTGGTAGATTTCTTCCGCGCGTTTCAGCGCTTCGGTGATGCTCTCGCAGATATTCTCGGGGGGCACGTGCCGGTCGAATCCTGCTTCTCTCATGAGCGCCGCAGGTTGCGGACGCGCGCCGCAAATCATCATGGCCCGCCCGCTCTTCTGCAATATATCGGCAAGTTCCTCGAGCGCCGCGATCCCCGTGGCGTCCACCGCCGTCATGTTGCGCAACCTTAATATGACAACCGGCGGCAGCGCGTCGAGTTGGTCCGTGATTGCGGAGATCTTGTCCGTCACGCCGAACAGGAACGGCCCGTGAATGCGATAGACCGCCGCGTAGGACGGAATGTCCTTGTCCTGCAAAATATGAGCGCGGCCATCTTCGATGTATTCATCGGTCACTTTTGAAACCGTGGTCGTCATCGAAATCTTCCGGATGAACGTGAACGCCGCCAGAATCATTCCCACTTCCACCGCCAGCGTCAGGTCCGCAAACACCGTCAAGCTCAATGTCAACAGCCAAACCACAATGTCAGCTTTTGTCAGCTTCAGAATTTCCGGAATCTCCGCCCAGTCGCCCATGTTGTACGCAACCATGAACAGGATCCCGGCCAGCGCGGCCAATGGCAGATTCTTCACCAGGGGTGCGGCAAACAGGATCACCGCCAACAGGGTCAGCGCGTGGATCATCCCCGCGACCGGCGTTTTTGCGCCTGCCCGCACATTCGTCGCCGTGCGCGCGATGGCCCCCGTGGCAGGCAATCCGCCAAACAGCGGCGAAAAAATGTTCGCCACCCCTTGTCCGATCAATTCGACGTTGGGGTTGTGCTTGTCTCCACTCATGCGGTCAGACACAACCGCGGACATCAGCGACTCGATCGCGCCCAGCATCGCCACTGTCACGGCCGGCGAAAGCAGGTGCAGCAGCAAGATGGGCTTCAACGTTGGCACCGCCAGGTGTGGCAGCCCGCTGGGAATACCGCCAAACCGCGTGCCGATCGTATCCGCCGGGATATGGAACAGTGCCACAGCCGCGGTGGCGCCGAAACACACCAGAATCGCTCCCGGAATTCGTTTGAAGAATCTAACGCAGATGATCATCACCGCCAGCGACGCAATGCCCACGATCGATGCCGCCCGGTTCAGCGTGTAAAAATTCTCCGCCAGCGCCCCCATGCGGTGAAAGAAATCGCCCGGAACATGCTCCATGCGAATGCCAAAGAAATCGCGAATTTGCGTGCTGGCGATCAGAATCGCAATCCCGTTCGTGAACCCCACAACCACGGGGCGCGGAAAATACTTCACCAGCGCTCCCAGCCCCGTCACTCCCATCAGCACCAGCAGCACGCCCGCCAGCATCGTGCACGTAAACAGTCCATCGATGCCGTACCGCGTGATGATCCCCAGCACCACAACCACGAACGCGCCCGTCGGCCCGCCGATTTGCGTCTTTGAGCCGCCCAGCGCCGAAATCAAAAAGCCGGTGACGATCGCGCAGTAGATTCCCGCTTGCGGCGGCACGCCCGACGCAATGGCAAACGCCATTGCCAGCGGCAGCGCCACGAGTCCCACGGTGACTCCCGCAATCAGATCGACAACGAATTTGTCAAAGGTGTATTCGTGAAGAAGTAAGATGGACTTCGGTAACCACGCGTCTTGCACAACACTCATAATCTGGCCGGTCTCCCATTTTTCACTCTCAGCATTGTATCAGGCGCAGGGCAGGATTTCGGCGGCACGTGGCGTGGCCGTGTCCATAAATTTCAGTTGCACGAGAGTCGAATTTTCAATAGGGATGGTTCGGACTAATCCGCAGTCTCGCTCTTTTTCCCAGGGGGCTTCCAACGCAGCAGCGGTTTCCGCGCTGCCGCCACTTCGTCGAGCCGCTGCACGCGCGTGGTATGCGGCGCCGTCTTCACCACTTCCGGATTGGCTTCGGCTTCCAGGGCGATTGATTTCATCGCCTCAATAAACAGATCGCACTCCTCTTTCGATTCCGATTCCGTCGGCTCAATCATCAACGCGCCGGGAACAATCAGCGGGAACGCCGTCGTGTACGGATGAAACCCGTAATCGATCAGCCGCTTGGCGATATCCATCGTGTTCACTCCGTGCTTTCTCTGCAGCGCGTCGCTGAACACCACCTCATGCATCGAGGGCCGCGTGTACGGCAAATCAAACACGCCTTCCAGATGCTTCCGAATGTAATTCGCGTTTAAAACGGCATCTTCCGTGGCCTGCCGCACGCCGGGGCCGTACGCCAGGATGTACGCCAGCGCCCGCACCAGCACGCCGAAATTTCCGCCGAACGCGCGCACCCGCCCGATGGTTTCCTTGCGGTGGTGATCCAACGCCAGCCGGCCGCCCTTTTTTTCCACCAGCACAGGCACGGGCAAATAGGGTTCTAGAAATTTCTTGGTGGCAACAGGACCCGCGCCTGGCCCCCCTCCGCCATGCGGCGTCGAAAATGTTTTGTGCAAGTTCAGGTGCATCACGTCCACGCCCAGGTCGCCAGGCCGCGTCACGCCCGTCAGCGCATTCATGTTTGCGCCGTCCATGTAGAGCAACGCGCCCTTGGCATGCAGCACCTTGGCGATTTCCGCGATGCGCTGCTCGAAGATTCCCAGTGTCGAGGGATTGGTGAGCATCAGCGCCGCAACGTCGCCGGTCACCTGCTCGTCCAAGTGCGCGATGTCAATTTGCCCCTCGTCGCTGGACTTGATGTTCTGTACCTGGTAGCCCGCAATAATCGCCGTTGCCGGATTGGTGCCGTGCGCCGAATCCGGGATCAGCACGGTCTTGCGCGGGTTCCCCAGCTTCTCGTGATGCGCGCGGATCAACAGAATTCCCGTCAGCTCGCCCTGCGCGCCCGCCGCCGGTTGCAGCGTCACCGCATCCATACCCGTGATTTCCAGCAGGCACTTTTCCAGGAGTTGCAGAATCTTCAGGCAGCCCTGCGACAACTCTTGCGGCTGGTACGGATGTTCCGTGGCCAGCCCCGCCAGCCGCGCCACAAATTCATTCACGCGCGGGTTGTACTTCATCGTGCAGGAACCCAGCGGGTACATCCCCAGATCAATCGCGTAATTCCACGTCGAAAGGCGCGTAAAATGGCGCAGCACTTCGATCTCGCTGACTTCGGGAAAACCTTCCACGCCCCCGCCGCGGTGAAATTCTCCCAGCGCTTTCGCCGCATCGGCCGCAGGAACGTCCAGTGGCGGAAGATCAAACGCGCGCTTCCCCGGCGAGGACCTCTCAAAGATCAAGCCTTCGCTCTGGGTCGGGTGCCGCAAAACTTTCTTGATGTTGTCATTCATCGCTGAAATCTTCGGTCAAAGGTTCCCATCGGCAATTCCTTCGCCGCACCCTCCCTGGTCAAAGCGGCTGCTGCAATGCGCGTCTCACCGCCGCAACCATTCGTTCAATTTCCGCGCGCGATGTCGTTTCCGTCACGCAAACCAGCGCGTGCTTCGTCAACTCCGGATAGGCAGACCCGAGCACGAATGGCCCGACAATCTTTTCCTTCAACAACTCGGCGTTCACCATCTTCACCGACCGCGGCAGTTCCACCACAAATTCGTTAAAGAACGGCGCAGTAAACGTCCGCTTCACGCCCGGAATCGTGAGTAGCTCCTTCAACGCAAATTGCGCTTTCGCCAGGTTTTGCTCCGCCATCTCGCGCAGGCCTTCTTTGCCGAGCAGCGTCAGGTGCACGGTGGCCGCCAGCGCGCAGAGCGCTTGGTTCGTGCAAATGTTCGAGGTGGCCTTCTCCCGGCGAATGTGCTGCTCGCGCGTGGCCAACGTCAGCACGAAACCGCGGCGCCCGTCCAGATCCACGGTCTGCCCCGCCAGGCGGCCCGGCATCTGGCGCACGAATTTCTCCTTCGAAGCGATCACGCCGGCGAACGGCCCGCCGTAGCTCGGTGCCAGCCCGAAACTCTGCGCCTCCATCGCCACGATGTCCGCTTCGGCTGGCGGTTTCATCACGCCCAGCGAAACTCCCTCAGTAATCGCTGTTACCAGCAGTGCGCCCCAGGTATGCGCCGTTTCCGCCAACGGGCTCAGTGCTTCCATCGCGCCAAAAAAATTCGGTGATTGCACCACCACCGCGCACACATCGTTCCGCAGCGCGCTTTGCAGTCCCTTCGGATCCGCCGTCCCCGCCGCGGTGTACGCAATCTCTTCCACGCTCAACCCGGAATTCTTCGCGTATGTCTTCAGCACTTCGCGATATTCCGGATGCACAGACCGCGCCACCAGCACGCGCCGCTTCCCGGTCAGCCGCTCTGCCATCAAGACGGCTTCCGTCGTCGCCGTTGATCCGTCGTACATGGACGCGTTCGCGACCTCTTGCCCGGTCAACTGGCACATCAGCGTCTGAAATTCAAAGATCGCCTGCAGCGTTCCCTGCGAAATCTCCGCCTGGTAGGGCGTGTACGACGTCAGGAATTCGCCTCGCTGCAGCACGGTGTCGGTAATCACCGAACACAGGTGGTTATAGATCCCCGCGCCCAGAAAGCTTGTGTACCCCACGGAATTCTCCGCCGCACGCGCACGGAAATATTCAATCACTTCAGGCTCCGAGAGCGGCCCTGGGAGGTTCAATGGTTTTTTCAGCCGATAGGCTTCCGGAATCGTGGAGAACAGCTCTTCTACGGATTGCACGCCGATCGCGGCCAGCATCTCTTGCCGCTCGGCGGGGCTCTTCGGGAGATAGCGCATCAGCTCGACGCTTCCTTCTGCTTTTCTGCGATGAACGCCTCATACGCCGCGGCGTCCAGCAGGGAAGAGAGTTCGGCGGGATTTGTCAGCTTCACTTTCACGAGCCATCCGGCGCCGTGCGGGTCGCTGTTGAGCGTCTCCGGCTTGTCCTGCAGCACCGCGTTTGCCTCCACAACGTCCCCGCTCGCCGGGGCGAAAATCTCGCTCACGGCCTTCACGGATTCCACGGAGCCAAAGATCTTCCCGGCCGCCAGCTTCGCTCCTGCCTTGGGTAATTCCACGAACACGACGTCGCCCAGCTCGTGCTGCGCGTAGTCCGTGATGCCGATCGTGGCGATTCCGTCCTTCACGACGATCCACTCGTGCTCTTTCGTATAGCGGTACTCTGTTGGATACGCCATTGCACGACTCCTTTAAGGATTCCCCGGCCGGTCGGGGCCTACACCGCCTGCACTTTCTTGGGCCGCCTGTAAAACGGAGTTGCCACCACCTGCGCGCGGCACCTCTGCGAACGAATCTCCACCCAAATAACCGTGCCCAGTCCCGCCATCGCCGGTGGCACGTAGGCGAGCGCAATGTTTTTGCCCAGTGTTGGGGAAGGCGACCCGCTCGTGACCACACCAATCGCTTCCCCCGCTTCGTTCAGGCAGCGGTACTCGTCCCTTGCGATCCCTCGCTCGACCATCTCCAGCCCCACAAGCGTGCGTCGCAGGCCCGCCGCCCGCGCTTTGTCGAGCGCCGCCCGCCCGATGAATTCGCCCTTCTCCATACGGCAGTAGCGATCCAGCCCCGCTTCCCAAACGTTGATCTTCTCGCTAATTTCGTGCCCGTACAACGCCATTTTGGCTTCCAGCCGCAGCGTATTGCGCGCGCCTAACCCGCAGGGAACAATGCCAAACGCCCTCCCCGCTTCCAGCACTTTGTTCCACACGCGCTGGCTCGTCGCCACGTCCGACGGCACGTATATCTCAAATCCATCTTCCCCCGTGTAACCCGTTCGCGCGATCAATGTGTTCTTCAGCCCGCAAACTGCTGCGTGCGTGAACCAGTAATTCTTGATGCCGTCCAAATTCGCGTCTGTCAGCTTCCGCAGCACTTCCACGGCCCGCGGCCCCTGGATGGCCAGTTGCGTGCACGCGTCGCTCAACTCCTCCACCTGACAGTCGAAGCCCTTGGTATTCTCGCGCACCCACGAAATATCTTTCTCTCGCGTTCCAGCATTGATCACCAGCAAGAAATCGTCTTCGCCCAGCCGGTGGACGATCACGTCGTCCACAAACGTGCCTTCGGGGTAAAGCATGGCCGAATACTGCGCCTGCCCGGTCGCCAGCCGGGACACGTCGTTCATGGTGATGTGCTGCACCGCCGCTAGCGCCCCGCCGGCACTCTTGCCGGTGTGCACACGAATGTCGCCCATGTGGCTCACGTCAAACAAGCCGCATGCACTGCGCACCGCCCGATGCTCTGCCATCAGTCCGCCGCTGGAAGGGTATTCCACCGGCATATTCCAGCCGCCAAAATTTACCATCTTGGCGCCAAGACGGCGGTGCACCGCGTTTAACGGTGTTTTGCGAAGGACAGCGATGGGGGGAGAGGTGGCCGATTCCATTCCGCGTGCTCGGGCAAACCGGATGTTAACACGCGTGCCACAAGGGGGTCAAAACAGCCCGCTCTTTGGTGACGGGTCAGATTGCGATTACGCGACTACATGTCCAGGCGGCTGGAGAAGACGTTACTTCCCGAACTTCTTGAGCGTCTTGTCGCAGCCCGCCTGCATTTTCGTGGCGCGCGCTTCCAGGTCCTTGTCCGGCTTCGCGGCGAGCAACTTCAGCGCAACATCCAGATTTGCGCGAACGACCTCATTGACGGTGCGCAGGCGATCCGGCTGGTTGATGCCGCTGGACTCAAACATGGCACCAGTCTTAAGAAAGCTGTTGCTGATTTCGATGATGTAGACCCGTGGATCAACGTCAACCTTGCCGCTATTGAAGGCCTCTTTACCCTTGTTGGGGTCCTGGCCGGCGCCAGCGATCGCTGAAAGGACGACTGCAAGAGTGTTGCGGTCTGCCTGGAGCTCCGCGCTCAACCGGTCGGAATCCGAAACGAATTGACCTTCCTTGATCTTTGTCAGTCCAGGATTTGTTCCCGTGAAACTCGGAAAGCTGATCTCCAGGGGCACGGCCTTGTCGCCTAGTTTGGCGCGCTGATTCATCACCGTTTGCATCGCGTCCATCAGAAGCGTATTCGCGGTGCTGTAGTAGTCGGAACGCATCTTGTAAAAGGGGCTGGAGGACTTGGCGGCAGGCTGTTGTGCCCCGGTGTAATAGGCTTCTGCCATCTGTCTGTGGGCATCGGCGAGCGCCGTCACCAGTGCAGTGCGAAGTACAAGCGCTTGCTGACGGTGAGACTCGTCCTTGGCTGATTTAACTACTTTGTCGAGATTGTTCAACGCCCCATCGAAATCGGAAAATTTGAGGTTGTTTCTCGCGTCGGTGAAGGCCTTGTCACTCTCGGAGACGGGTGGCGCACAGGAACACGCCAAAAGCAGAACGGAAATCGCGATTGTCAAAAACGGCCACGGGCGGTGCGGCATCGTCATTTCACCTCTCTGAAGATACTGATACCTCGGGTTGGAGCGCACCTGAGCGCGATACTATGTCCACCCCCGCGTAGAGTCAATGGATTCAGTGGGTCGCGCGTCCGTCTACCCAGTCAAGTCTGGCCCAACGTCTCCCGTACCGCGCCCAAACGCGGTTCTATGGACTCAATGCCCATAACCGCATTACCGGAACCTGACCCACCAATCGCTCTCAGGCTTGCGCGCGAACGGTAGCTCTTGCGACCCTGTAAATCGCCCTTCACGCTACGCTTGCTGGCCACACGCTCCTCAGGTACAGTTCTCTTCGGAGGCGCGAATGCCAGGCGACCGCCCGCAGATTGTCTGCACGCAGTGCGACAAGACCGAGGAGTACTGCGCGTGCGAAAAATATTGCACCATCTGCAAAGGCCAGCACAACGTGCGCCTATGTTCCGATGGGCTGTACTACTGCCCTGATTGTCGCGAAGCCTGTGACGTATCCCTCGCCAACGACCATTGACCTTGCCCACGAGCCCACTCCACCTCCGCTTGCGCATGGACCCCGATGAGCGCCTGGCCGCCGCGGTGGGCGGTGTGGCGCGCTTTTTTGCCGACAACGCCGGGCTGGCCAATGAACTTATCCTCGAATTGCAATCCTCCGTACTTTCGGTCTGCCGCCATTGTTTTGGCCTGCATGCTTCCGCCACTCCTTGCGACGTCGCGTTTCACCGCTTGGCCGATCGCATTGAAATGGAAGTCTTTCTGCCCATCGAGGAAGCACCTGCGGACAAGGGCCATCTCGCCTGGCCGGGTGTAGATGAAGTTCATTGCGAAACGCGGGGAGCCACCGCGGTCCTGTGCCTGACCAAGTTCGTTTCTCCCTCCCCGGACGCGGAATAGTCTTCCAAACAAAAATCCCCGGAGCATCTCTGCCCCGAGGATCCTGTAATTCCGGCGATCTTCAACAATCCCGACGAATCACATCTTGAACGCGAACGTATTCCTTTTGATCAGCGAGGTCATCTGATCGTCGCTCACCGACATACGTATCACCACGCGCTCCCCGGAGGGCGTCACGCTTGCCTGATCCAGCAGTTGCCCCAGTTCCGGGTTGTCCTTGCTGGCTTGGTATTTCTTGTAGAGCAGCCCCGCCGTCATCAACTGGCTCAATGTATTCGCATCTTCGGGTGAACCGCACACCGCCTGGAATTTGCCCTCCACGCCGCTGCTCGCGGTTACGCTGATGATCATGGACTGCATGTTCTGCACGAGTTTCGCCGCTTCGGGGAATTGCTCGACTTCCGGCGCCAGTTGCGCCATCGCCAGCCGCGTGTAGCTCGGGTCCAAGACCGCCCACACGATGCCCGACCCGTTCACCTCGTTGATCAGACTGAACAGCTTGTCGTTGCGCAGCAAACCTTCCTCGCCGCCATAGCGGATTTCAATCATTTTTTCGAGCAGTTGCTTGTGCCCAAACGCTGCCTTGCTCGAATCAATGAAGAAAAAAAACAGGTCATTCGGCCCCACTCCCGATCCGAAGGCAAACAGCGTGTATCCACGCGATTTGGAGGTGGCCAGCTTCTGCTGCTTGAAATACGCTTCCGTGGAATCCGGGTTGAAATTCCCCAGCGCGATCCCCACGATCTGTTCGCTCTCCGGGACGTCCCCGGTCGTGGCCTTGCCCTCTTGCTTCGCCGCCGATTGCGGCACCAGGCCCCATGCCAGCTCTTCCACCTGGGTATTCGGATCCACTCCGGCAGACGCCAGGAACTTTTCAAATTGCCGGAAGCGTTCCGGCAGCATCTGCTCCTGCAGGGCAGGGAACCACTTCATCGTCCGCGCCTTCTTCAAATCCGCATACGCAAACTCCCCCGTATCCTTTGGGAACAGGGCGATCGTATCGGCGCTCAGGCTTCCCGCCTTTGAGGGTTTCGCGGTGGCGGCCAGCAATGCCAGCACGGCACATGCCGCCAACATCCGCGAGAGCGTATTGGTCCACTTCATGAAATGCTCCTTCCGGGCCTTCGGGGCAGAATCCAGTTTACGCTACATCCCATACGCTATATGAGGCGTTTGCGCAGTTCGTCAACTTTTCCGCGCATGGCGGCTGCATACGCCGCATCCTTCAATCCTTCCAGATTGATCTCCACGTTGGCCAGGGCGCCATTTGCTCCCGCTATTGCCATTAGACGCGCCACGCGCAGATCTGACTTCATGGATGCCGCGGCGATGGCCTCCAGTTGTACCAACCGGGCATGCAGCGCCGCCGCCTTCTCCGCGACTTCCAAGGGCACTTCCGCTGCGCCTTTCGTTGCTTTCTGTATGGCTTCCTCGCGCAGCCGCGTCTCCTCGCTGTTACCTTGCGGCAGTTTGAACGCCGCCATCACCGCATCATACGAAGCCGCATCACGGTCAATCGCATGAGTCAATTCGTCCGTCGTCCTTCGCAGGGCATCAAGATGTTCAGAGAGCTTCTCCACATTTAGAATTTGTGATTTCTTCTTCCGCGATAACGCCGCGACCATTTGTCCCAGCGCTCCCGCAAGTCCCACCGCCAGAGCCGACACGCTGCCGCCTCCCGGTGTCGCCGTAGGTTCAGCCACCGCATCCAGAAAAGGGCGCGCCAGGTTGGCCAGGTTCTTGCCCTTCGCTTCGGCCGGCGCGCCGCTCAACACCACTTCCAGCTTGTTCTCAAACACCTGCGCAGGCGAGAAGTTCTCCAACTGCAGAAAATAGTCGGCGGCCATCTCGATGGCCTTCTTCGGAATCAACCCCACAATCTCGCTGCCCACCGGCACCGCGCCGTAGCGCTCCGCCTCGCGCTTCACGGTCTCGTACACCCGGTGCATCGGCGTCTGCTCGAAATCCGTTAAATTAATGGACACCTGCGCCAAGTTGCGCGCCTTCAATTCCACGCCCATGGATTTAACGTAGCGCAGACCGCCGCTGGAAAAGCGTATGGCCTTGGCGATCTTGTTGGCGATTCCCACATCCGGTGTGTTCAGGTTCACGTTGTAGGCAATCAAAAACTTCCGCGCGCCCACAACCGTCACGCCCGCCGTCGGATGCAGTTTCGGCTCGCCCACGTCCGGCTGGCGATCGAGGTTGCGCTTCATCGCATCGCGCAGCCCCTCAAACTGCCCGCGGCGGATACTCTCCAGGTTGACGCGGTCCGGCCGCATGGCCGCCGCTTCGTAAAAGAAGACCGGGATGCGGTAGCGCTTCCAGAGTTCGTTGCCGACGCGCCGCGCCAGGGCGACGCAATCTTCGATTGTCACGCCCTCGATGGGAATAAACGGCAGCACATCCGTAGCGCCCACGCGCGGGTGCGCTCCCGTGTGTACGTTCATGTCAATCAGTTCCATGGCGCGGCCCGCGCCCAGCAGCGCCGCCTCCCCGACCGCGTCGGGCTCGCCCGCCAGCGTAATCACGCAGCGGTTGTGATCCGCGTCCATCTCCTGGTCCAGCACATAGACGCCCGGCACGCTGCGCATGGCCTCCACAATCGCGCTGACCTTCGCAGGATCGCGTCCTTCGGAAAAATTCGGCACACACTCAATCAATCGTTTCATGGGCTGAGTTCCGCCTTTGCGGGGGAGCAGTTTCTCCGCGCCCCGGTTGGCTACGACTCTTTCAATCCTGCATGTAAATAATTTCGCCGCGTTTCATGGTCATCCAGCAGCGGTTCATTCCAAAATAATAGGGAATTTCGCGGTAATCCTCCACCTCGAATACGGCCAGGTCCGCCTGCTTGCCCGCTTCCAGCGAGCCAATGCGCTTTTCCCGGCGCAGCGCGTAAGCCCCGTTGATCGTCGCCGCCGCAATCGCTTCCGCCGGCGTCATGCGCAGTTGCGTGCACGCCAGCGACAATATCATCGGCATGCTCATCGTGGGGCTCGTCCCCGGATTGTAGTCCGTCGCCAGTGCCATGATGGCCCCCGCCTCGATCAACTTCCGCGCTGGGGCATACTGCTTCAGCCCCAGATGAAAATCGCAACCCGGCAGCAGTGTTGCCGCCGTGCGCGATTTCGCCAGCGCCCGGATGTCCCCAGCATTTACCTGCTCCAGGTGATCGCAGCTCGCTGCTTTCAGCTCCACCGCGAGTCGCGTCGCCCCCGTATGATAAAGCTGCTCCGCATGCACCCGCGGCGCCAGCCCGTGCCGCTTGCCCTCGCGCAACACGCGCCTCGACTCTTCCCGCGTGAACGCGCCGCGATCGCAAAACACATCGCAAAATTCCGCCAGCCGATCGTTCACCACCTCCGGCAGCAACTGCTCCACCAGCAGGTTGATGTAGCGTTCCCTGCCATCCGGCAAGCTGCGAAATTCCGCCGGCACCGTGTGCGCCCCCAGGAACGTCGAAACAATTTCCAGCGGCTGCTCCGCATTCAGTACACGGTGCAGCCCCAGGATTTTCAACTCGCTCGCCACATCCAGGCCATACCCGCTTTTCGCTTCCACCGTTGTCGTGCCGTGCGCCGCAAATTCCTCCAGAGCTGCGCGCGCCCGGCGTTTCAGCGCTTCTGCTGTCGCCGCTCGCAGTTTCTTCGCGGAATTCAGGATTCCTCCGCCCTTGCGCGCGATCTCCTCGTAACTCGCTCCCTGAATCTTCAGTTCATATTCTTCCGCGCGGCTCGCCGCATGGACCAGGTGGGTATGCGAATCGACGAAACCCGGTAATACGACGCGGCCTCCCACATCGAGCTTTTCCGCCCGCTGTGCTTCCGCCAGCTTCTCCACTTGCGCCCGTGGCCCCGCCGCCACGATCTTACCGTCGCGCACCAGCAGCGCGCCGTCTTTAATCAAGCCCAGCTTGGAAAGGGAACTGCCTCTTCGTGGAACTCCGCCGCGCAGCGTCAGAATCTGCGCAGCACCCATGATGAGTAAACTGTCGCTCAATGCGTTGCTATTATGTCCGACCCGCCAGCCAATTGCACCTATGCACTGACGGCCTTGCCTCGATACGCCGGCGCAAACACTTCCTTCACAAACGTCTCGATCGAACTGGGCGTTGTGTTCGCCGGCGATCGCGTCTCCGTTGCCGTCACGATGCCGTTGTTGATCCCCTGGAACATTTCGATGAAGCTGGCCACTGTTGTTGCCGGCGCCCCCATCTGCTCCAGCACTTTTTCCATCTGGCCGTAGGGAAATTGTACATAGCGCATTTCCGGCTTGCGCAGCCCCTTGGCAATCACCGCAATAACTTCGGTCAAGGTCAAATCCCGTTCGCCCTGCAGTTCCTGCGTGCGCCTTCCGTTGAAATCCAGCTTTAGCAGGCGCTCCGCTGCATACGCCCCGACGTCGCGCGTCGCGATCATGGGAATTTTCAGGTCGCCTTTCAGCGCTCCGCCGAAAATCCCCATCATCTGAGTCATCTGAATTCCCGCCAGATGGTTCTCGAAGAAATACCCGGGGCGCAGATGCAACACATTCAGCTTGTCGATCGCATCTAGCTTCTTCTCCGAATTGTGCAGCCCCGCGATCGGGCCCGTTCCCGCCGGCGCCTGCGCTCCGTAGCTGCTCAGGTTCACGGCGTACTGCAGCCCCGAATTCTTCGCCGCGGCGCTGATCGCGTCGCTCGTCCTTTCCTGGTCCGCGCGATAGTCCGGCGAAGTCATGTTCGGGGGAACCATCAGGAACGCTGCGCGCGCGCCCGCAAGCGCCCGCGTCATTGCTTCCGTGTCCATCACGTTCCCCACGAAGGCTTCCGCGCCACGCTGCACGAACGGCTGCAAGCGTCCGGCGTTTCTTCCCACCACGCGCACCTTCTCGCTGTTGCTAAGCAGTGTCCTGGCAATCACCGAACCGATATTCCCCGTCGCACCTAAAATCGTGTACATCTGTCCACTCCTGTTCTGGAACTCTGCGTATCCTCCGTTCTTCCGTCCCGCCGGCTATCTCGCCCTGCCGAATCCCTACAGCATCGGCACCTTCACGCCGGTTTTCCTCGCGAACTCAATCGCCTCCGGATACCCCGCGTCCACGTGCCGCGCCACGCCAAGTCCCGGATCATTGGTCAATACTCGTTCGATGCGCTTGGCCATCTCCGGGGTGCCGTCCGCGCAAGTCACTTGCCCGGCGTGTTGCGAATAGCCAATCCCCACTCCGCCGCCATTGTGAATGGACACCCACGAAGCCCCGCTCGCCGTGCTAACCAGCGCATTCAGCAGCGGCCAATCCGCAATCGCGTCAGAGCCGTCCTTCATTGCTTCCGTTTCGCGGTACGGAGAAGCCACCGAGCCGCAATCCAGGTGATCGCGCCCGATCACGATGGGCGCCTTCAATTCTCCCTTGGCCACCAGGTCATTCAGCGCCAGCCCGAATTTGTCCCGCTCACCGTAGCCCAGCCAGCAGATGCGCGACGGCAATCCCTGGAATTTCACCTTCTTCTGCGCCATCTGGATCCAGCGCTTCAAGTGCTCATTTTGCGGAAACATTTCCAGCACCAGTTGGTCCGTCCGCGCGATGTCCGATGCTTCCCCCGAGAGTGCCGCCCAGCGGAAAGGCCCTTTCCCCTCGCAAAAGAGCGGCCGGATATACGCGGGCACGAATCCCGGGAAGTCATACGCGTTCTTGACGCCCGCTTCATACGCAAACGTGCGGATATTGTTGCCGTAATCGAATGTCACCGCGCCCAGCCTCTGCAACTCCAGCATGCCTTGCACATGCTCGCCTATAGCTGCGATCGCTCGGTTGCGGTACTCCTGCGGGTTGCTCTTCCGTAATTCCAGCGCCTGCTCCAGCGTCATTCCGTTCGGCACATACCCGTTGATCGGGTCGTGCGCGCTGGTCTGGTCCGTCAGAATATCCGGCACCACGCCGCGCTTTGCCAGCTCCGGAATCAGGTCCGCACAATTGCCCACCAAACCCACTGACGTCGCTTCGCGCTTGCGCACTGCATTCTTCAGGATGCGCAGCGCTTCATCCAGCGAAGTCACCATCACATCGCAATAGCCGGTCTTCACGCGACGCTTGATCCGCTCCGCGTCCACGTCAATGCCCAGGAATGCCGCGCCATTCATCGTTGCGGCCAGTGGTTGCGCCCCGCCCATCCCGCCTATGCCGCCGGTCACCACCAGTTTCCCGCTCAGGTCGCCGCCAAAATGCTTCCGCCCGGCTGCGGCAAACGTCTCATACGTTCCCTGCAAGATCCCCTGCGTGCCGATGTAGATCCAGCTTCCCGCGGTCATCTGCCCGAACATCATCAATCCGGCGCGGTCGTACTCGTTGAACTTCTCCCAATTGTTCCAGTGGCCCACCAGGTTGGAATTGCACAGCAGCACCCGCGGCGCATATTCGTGCGTCTGGAACACCGCCACCGGCTTTCCCGATTGCACAAGGAGAGTCTCATCGGACTCCAGCGCCCGCAGCGATTTCACGATGGCGTGGAAGCAGTCCCAATTCCGCGCGGCTTTTCCCGTGCCGCCATAAACCACCAGTTCCGCCGGTTTTTCCGCCACATCCGGGTCCAGGTTGTTCAGGAGCATCCGCAGCGCTGCTTCCTGCTGCCAGCCTTTGCAGGAAAGCTGCGTCCCGCGCGGCGCGCGAAATGGCCCCCGGCTGGTCGCCGGATCATTCAAAATCCGTGTGCTTACGCTCATGGGCTGCGCTCCTACCCCCATCTTAACCCACTGCCAAAGGCAGTTGAAAATAGCACACTGGCCCCTGTTCGCCCCATTTCGGCCGTCCACCGGCCTGCCAAACCCTCGGTTCCTGATCGCTGATAACTGATATCTGATAACCGTCTTGTCTTACCAAATCTTCTACCTCCGCATCCGCACTCGCTGCCAATATTGCACCTCCGTCCTCCCTTGCGGTACATTCATCCTCGCCCATGAACTACGCCTCGCTCCCCTCTCGCTTCCTTCACGCCATTGACGAGCATCCCTCTCCTCGGGCGCAACTCGTTCGGGGCTCCGAAGGATGGGTGCCTATCTCTTCCCAGGAATTCCTGCGGCGTGTGGCCGGGCTGGCCCACGCCTTCGTCGAACTCGGCGTGAAACCCGGCGATCGCGTTGGCCTGTTCGCCCCCAACTGCCCCGAATGGCATACCGCCGACTTTGCCATCAACGGTTCCGGCGCTGTTACCGTCCCCATCTACTTCAACGAGTCTCTGGACCGCACGGCCTATATCCTGAATCACTCTGGCGCACAGGTTCTCTTTATCTGTGGCGAGGTGCAGCTTGCGAAATTTCTGCAAGTCCGCGGTGAAGTGAAAGACGTCCAGCAGGTCATCGTTGCCGAGGTTGGCGACACTCTTCCTTCTGAATATTTGCGCTATGAAACCCTGATCGCCACTGCTGGAGGCCCGGAAATCGCCTCCTACCGCCTGCGCGCCGCCCAGGTTCTTCCCAGCCAGCTCGCTTCCATCATCTACACCTCCGGCACCACCGGCGAGCCCAAGGGTGTCATGCTGACGCACACTAATTTCAGTTCCAACGCCACCGATTCGTGGAGTGACCTCGTGTTCAAGCCGGAACTGGATCTGGCGGTTTCCTTTCTACCGCTCGCCCACGTTTATGGCCGGCTGCTCGACTACATGTACCTATTCGGCGGCTGCCCGCTGGCCTACGTTCCCGTGATTGAGAACGTCGCGCAGGCTCTCGTCGAGATCAAGCCCACGATCCTCGCCGCTGTCCCGCGGTTTTTCGAGAAAATCTATGCGCGCCTGATGGAGCAGGGCACAAAGAACACCGGCGCCAAACGTAAGATTTTCGATTGGTCCATGAGGCTCACCAAGAAAAGCGCTACATGGCGCTGTGGCGAAGGATCGGCCACCCTCGCCACGAAACTGCAATGGGCCCTCGCCGATAAGCTGGTCTATTCCAAGATCCGCGCCGGCACCGGCGGCCACCTTCGCCTCGTGTTTTCTGGGGGCGCGCCTCTCTCCAGGGAATTGGCGCAGTTCTTCTGGGCCATCGGCATTCCCATCTACCAGGGTTATGGTCTGACGGAAACTTCGCCCGTGCTCTCCTCCAACTATCCACACAACCGCGTCGGCAGCTCTGGCCGCCCCATCGCCAACGTTCAGATTCGCATCGCCCCCGACGGCGAAATCCTCGCCAAAGGCCCCTGCGTTATGCAGGGCTACTACAAAGACCCCGAAGCCACCGGCGCGGTTCTTTCCGAGGACGGCTGGTTCAGCACGGGCGACATCGGCTTCCTGGACAAGGACAACTACCTCTTCATCACCGACCGCAAAAAGGATCTACTCAAAACGGCCGCCGGCAAATACGTCGCCCCTCAGCCCATTGAAAACATGCTCAAAACCAGCCCGTACATCGTCAATGCCATGGTTGTCGGCGACCAGCGCAAATTCATCGTCGCCTTGATCGTTCCCAACCCCGCCACCGTCTCCGCCAAGCTGGCCGAGCAAGGCCTGAAATTCACATCAGACGCGGAGCTCGCCTCCCACCCCCGCTCTTATGCCCTCATCGAAGACGAAGTCCGCCGCCTCACCGCCCACCTCGCCCAGTACGAAACCATCAAGCGGTTTGCGCTCCTTCCCGACGACTTCACCTTCGATAGCGGTAGCCTCACTTTCACCATGAAGCTCAAGCGCCGCGTCGTCGAAAAGCAGTATCACGACCTGATCGACAAGCTCTTTTCCGACGTCTTCGAGCCGCGCCCCGTCATTCGCGGCTGACTTTCCTCCCCTCCTCGGCCCATCCCGCGATCTCTCACGTTGTCGGATTCTCTTTCCCTGTGCGACAGTAGGTTATGGCTTCCCTCAGAAATGCACGCGTGGTCATCACCGGCCGCGGTGGGCCGGAGGTTCTCCAGTGGGTCGAAGAAGACCTGCCGACTCCCGGTCCAGGTCAGGTGCGCGTCAAAGTCATCGCCACCGGCGTTGCCTATGCCGACATCCTCATGCGCCACGGCCTCTATCCCGTCTCGCAAGCCTTTCCCTTTGCTCCCGGCTATGACATCGTCGGCGATATTGACGCTCTCGGCGAAGGCGTCACCGGCTTTGCGCCCGGCCAGCGTGTCGCCGCGCTCACCATGATTGGCGGCTACAGCCGCTACCTCCTCGTTCCTGCCGCGCATCTCGTTCCCGTGCCAGACAATCTTGATTCCGCCGAAGCCGTCAGCCTCGTCCTGAATTACGTCACCGCCTACCAGATGCTCCATCGCGTCGCCAAGCTTCGCGAGGGCCAGAGCTTCCTCATCCACGGCGCTGGCGGAGGTGTGGGCACCGCCGCTCTCCAGCTTGGCAAGATCGCCGGGCTGCAAATGTTCGGCACCGCTTCCAAATCCAAGCTCGAACTTGTCTCTGCTTTGGGCGCCACGCCGATCGACTATCGCTCGGAGAATTTTGTTGATCGCATCCGCCAGCTCGTTCCGGAAGGGCTTGACGCCGCCCTCGATTCAGTTGGCGACAAGACCAGCACGGATTCCTATCGTTGTTTGCGTCGCGGGGGTTATCTGGTTTGCTTCGGCGTTTCGTCGGCAGTCGAGAAAGGGAAGCTTTCCGCGGCGCTGGGTTTTGCCTGGCTAGGCCTGATGAAGCTCGTGCCGGATGGCAAGCATCCTGTCTGGTTCAACGTCAAATGGTTGCGTGACGCCCATCCCGACTGGTTCCGCGAAGATCTCTCCAGACTTTTTGGCATGCTCGCCGCGCGCCAGATTCAGCCGGTCATTGCCGCCAGGATGCCGCTGCGCGAAGCCGCGCGCGCCAACGAACTCCTCGAAAAGGCCAAGGTTTCCGGGAAAATTGTTTTGCTCTGCCAGGAATGAAGCCACGCGCGGCAGTGCTCGCCCTGCCGCTGCTCAACTCAGATCATTCTGCCGCCGGGCCGACCGGCATCCTCAAACAAGGACAGCAGGTTCGTCATGCTGAACAATTCGCTGACCTGCTGGCTTGCGTTGATGATCTCGATCCGGCAGCCCCGTGTGCGCCCGCTCACGTACAGTCCCACAACCGTTCCCAAGCCCGCGCTGTCAATCTGCGGCACCCCCTGCAAATCCAGCACAATCCGTTTGCGCTCCCGAATCAGCGGCTTTACTTCATCCTTCAATGAAGGCGCATTCTCAAACGTCAATCGGCCAAAGCATTCCACCACCGTCGCGCCCTCTGCCTCATAAGAGTGCACGCGAAATCCGGGCGCCGAACTCCTTGGGCTTTCCGTGGACATAAAACCTCCCGCCGCCCCATTCCTCCGCGCCCCGTGCGATCCCAGAGTCTTTATCGCACTCCCCCGCCAAACACAAGCAGGGAATACAGACCTGGGCTATTCCGCTCGCCGCAGGCCTGCTGGCCGCCCTTCTCGGGCTGGCGACCGCGATTGTGGTATACCTGAATACAACGCGAGGAGAACTCGTTTGAAGCTCAAAGAAATGGTCTATCTTTTTGGCCTGAAGCCCAAGCCGAAGACCTATCCCTACGAACTCCGCCAACTCGATCTGCCCACCGACGGCAGAATCACCTACGCCCGATGGCTGCATCCCAAGGAGCACGTCCGCCCAATGTCCCAGGAAGTTGTGGATGAGCTGCGCAAATTCCTCTCACCCGGGGATGTCGCGCTGGATATTGGCGCGCACACTGGCGATACCACCCTGCCCATCGCTCTCGCCACCGGCAAAACGGGCTGCGTCCTCGCTTTCGAACCTAATCCCTACGTCTTCGCCATTCTTCAGCAGAATGCCGCGCTCAATCCGGAGAAGACGCGCATCATCCCGCTCATGTTTGCCGCTTCGCCTGAAGACACGTCCCTCGAATTCCACTATTCCGATTCCGGATTCTGCAATGGCGGCAGCTTTGAAGGCATCAGCAAGTGGTTCCACTTCCATGCCTTTGCGCTGCAAGTGCAGGGCAGGAATGTTCATGCTCTGCTGAAGCAATCGTATTCTGAGCTGATCCCCAAGATTCGTTTCGTGAAGATTGACACCGAGGGCTACGAGCCGTTCGTCCTGGAATCCCTCCGCGAGCTGATCACGCAGACCAAGCCATATATGAAGATCGAAGTGTACACGCACCTGAGTCACGAGCGACGCCGCGCCTTGCACCGCTCCATCACCTCTTTGGGCTACACCATCCGCCGCATCATCGACGATAGCCACTATTGGGGAGAAGTGCTCGGCGAGGACGACCTCAGCAAGTGGCGCTGGTTGGACATTTTCTGCCTGCCCAACCCGACCTCTTCCTGAAGCTGTTCCCGGATTTTCTTTTTGCGCCGCACGCTACCCGGTCCGGAACAGGATATGCCACGTCACATCCACGGCCGCGTGCACCAACGCCGACGCGAAAATCGAGCCGCTCTTTCGCCACGTCCAGCCATAGAAAATTCCCGCAATCGTCGCCAGCGCCACGTACCGCCAGTTCGGAAAGCCCAGGTTCGTGATGTGCGAGAAACCGAAGAGCAGCGACGCCGTCCACCATCCCGCCCAATCCGTCTTGGAATCCCGCGCCAGCAGATTCTGCAGCAGTCCGCGAAACAATAACTCCTCCGGCCACGCCGTGAATACCAATATCGCCACCGCGCTGAACAAAAACCCGCTCCACCGCCCCAACTGCGGCGCAAACGTGATGAAGTGCATCCCCGTCCCTAGCGGGACCGCGATGCACGCGAACGCCACAAAGCTCCCCACCACGTACAATCCCCAGTTTTTTCCCCATCCAATCGAATAGCCAATTCCTTTCAGCCGCCGCACCAGCACAAACGCTGCCAACGCCGTATTCAATGCCACCAGCACCGTCATCACATAGGCCAATCGCGCATTTGGAAATAGCCACAGCCAATGAGATGACCCGAACTTCACAAACGCCCAAATGCCTGCAACCATTGCATAGTCCTGCCACGCTCCCGCCGCGGCTCCTCCCGCAGACACAGCCAATCCCAGCGGCACAAAGATCAGCCCTGCCATCGCGCCTGCGCGCGCCACCGCAAACGTTCCCGTTCCCAGCACGTACACCAGGTAAAACACAAACACGCACGCGCCCAGGAAAAAACCGCCGCCCGGCCCGAATTTCTCCGCCCATCCTTCCGCCACATCGCGCGCCGCGAACACCAGCATCACCAGGAGGAAGAAGGCAAACACGGTCAACGTCGCGCCAAACGCGCGCCCTCCGTATCCCTGCCACGAGCCGTACAGCGCCCCGCCAAGGCACAGCCCTGCCCAAATTCCCAGAACCGCCCAAATCCCAAGCTGTCTCATCCCGTCTCTTCCTCGCTCCTCGTTTTCTCGGTTGACCTGCACTCAGGTACGGACGCCATAGCTTTCTTCATTGCACACTAATTCTAATCCGAGCTTGCTCTTGCCGCCCTTTCACTGATACGTAATGAGTAAGCAACCTTTCGGCTCCCAGGAATCCTGAGGTTCTCGGTGGATGATAGCAGCACAAGGGGCGCGTCTTACGCCTCCTGGTCGCTGATCGCTGGTCACTGGTCGCTTCTTGAGGTTTCTGATAACAGATGACTGATAACTTGCACCCGGTGACTCCCAATTGAAACGTCTCTCCTACATCGACTGGATGCGCGGCCTCGCCTGCCTCCTGATGTTTCAAACCCACTGCTACGACTCCTGGCTCCGCCCTGATCAGCGCGACACCTCGTTCTTCCGATTATCGCAACTCGGCGGCACACTTCCCGCTCCGCTTTTTATTTTTCTCGCCGGCGTTTCCGTTGCCCTCGTCACCGGCAGACTTCGCGAGAAGGGAATTGCCCGCAACGCCATTGCCCGCCAGACCATCCTCCGCGGCGCCGAAGTCTTTGGTTACGGCATCCTCTTCCGCATCCAGGAGTTTCTCCTCGGCTACCACTCGGCTCCCTGGACCGATCTCCTGCGCGTTGACGTGCTCAACATCCTCGGCCTCTCCATGATCCTGATGAGCGTGCTCTGCTGGCTAGCCTCAGCCGCCACGCCTTCACTCGCGCGCCGCCGCAGCGTCATCGCCGCGCTCCTCACTGCCGCGCTCATCGCGCTTGCCACGCCGCCTCTTTGGACCACCTGGCGTCCGCGTTTTCTCCCCTGGTTCCTCGAGTCCTACATCAATGGCGTGCACATTTTCAGCGAGCCGCAGCACTGGCTTTTTCCGATCTTTCCCTGGGCTGCTTTCGCCTTCGCTGGACTTGCCGTCGGATTCCTCATCTTCTCGGACTTTGCCCGCCGCCGCGAATCTCTTTTCTTCGCTCTCCTCGGCCTCGTCGGCATCCTTGCCAGCGCTCTCTCCGTACTCTTTGATTCCTCGTCAATCCGGCTCTATGCCGTTTACGACTACTGGCACTCTAACCCCAATTTTCTGCTCATGCGATGTGGCGTGCTCCTCGTCATTCTCTCTCTTGTTTACGCTTGGTGCCGCTGGGGCCTCGCACAAAAGGGTTTCAGCCCGCTCATCCAACTGGGCAACACTTCGCTCCTGGTCTATTGGGTGCACATCGAATTCGTTTACGGCTCTCTCACCATCATGCCCAAGCGCGCCTGTTCCATCCCCCGGACCACACTGGGCCTCGCGATTATCTTTCTCTCCATGCTGGCGCTATCCCTCCTGCGCACTAGCTGGAAGCGCCGCTCCCAAAAAACGAAAAGCGCTCCCGCCGCACCGGAGCGCCCCATCCTGGCCAAATCCTAACTCTCTGCCTTTTGTTTTTTCCTATTGCGTCTTTCCCGCCGTTCCGCTCTCATTCGCTGCCGCGGGCAACTTGATAATCACCTCTCCCGGCCGCGCCTGGCCCAACTCTTCCCGCGCAATCTTCTCAATCGTCTGCGGGTCGGTCTTCAGATCCTTCACGTCGCCTTCGAGCGCCGCATTTTCCTTGTTCAACCGTTCGATCTGCGTTTTTGCCTTTTCAATCTCTTTCTGCTTTTGGTGCATGGCCAGGAATCCGTGCGCGCCGAACACATTGTGCACCAGCAACACAGCCACGAACACCGCCAGCAGGTGCCGCCCATAGCGCTGCGCCAGGCCCTTCCATTTTTCCTGTGATTGCACGGTCATCCGTCAACTCGGATCGTCATCGCGCGATCCATCCCCAACAAAGAATCTTCTTCCACCGGCCGCTCCACCGATACACATATTCTCCGCGTCCGTGTCGAACCCTCCACGGCCTCCCGCCGTCGCCCATTTGCCTTTTCTTCTTCCCAATCGTGTCCGGCTCTGCCTTCCATCCCCTCCTCATATACAATCAATCGCAGAGAGGATCCTGATGCCACGCGCCTCGCAGTACCGCCTTGTTCTGGTCACCTGCAGCACTCTTCCGGAAGCGCGCAAAATCGCCCGCGCCGTTGTCGAAAAACACTTCGCCGCCTGCGTCAACATCTTCACCGCACCTGTGGAATCGCTTTACACCTGGAAGGGCAAGCTCGAACGCTCCCGCGAACACCTGCTCCTCATCAAGACCACCGCCAAGCGCCTCAAAGCCCTCGAAAGGGAAGTCCTCCGGCTCCACTCCTACGAAACTCCGGAATTCCTAGTCCTGCCTATTGCCGCTGGCTCTCCCGCCTACCTCCGCTGGCTCGCCCAAAACACGTAAGGGCCCGGCACGCTGGACCCATGTGCGCACAATCTCTGCGTCTTGTTTCCTGCTGGTTTGGAGTGCGGCGGCTTGTTTACCCTGAGCTTCGAAGGGCCGCCGCTTTTGCGCCTGCAAGCGCTACCGACAACGCGCCACCGTTCGCCCGAGCTTATACGTACAGCAGCGCTTGATCCAAGTCCGCAATAATATCTTCCACGTCCTCGAGCCCGACGCTCAGCCGAACCAGGCTATCGGTGATCCCCACGCGATCCCGCACTTCCTTGGGCATGGACGCGTGCGTCATCTGCGCCGGCAGCGAGATCAGTGATTCCACGCCGCCCAGGCTCTCCGCCAACGCGCAAATCTTGACTTGATTCAGGAACCGCCGCGCCGCCCCTTCCTCCCCCAGATCAAACGCCAGCATCGCCCCCGGCCCCTTCTGTTGCTTGCGGGCCAAATCATGCTGCGGGTGCGACGCCAGGCCCGGGTAGTACACCTTCCGCACCTTCGGATGCGCATCCAGGTGCCGCGCCACCGCCAGGCCATTCGCGTTGTGTTGCAGCATGCGCACCGCCAGTGTCTTCAGCCCGCGCGACGTCAAAAAGCAATCCATCGGCGCCAGCCCCGCTCCCGCTGATTTTTGTATGAAGTAAATCTTCTCCGCGTCCTCCGGGCGCGTCAGGATCACCGCTCCGCCCACCGCATCGCTGTGTCCGTTCATGTACTTCGTCATGGAGTGCACTACGATGTGCGCCCCCATTTCGATCGGCCGTTGCAAATACGGCGTCAGAAACGTGTTGTCCACCACCAGCGTCACCTTCCGTTCATTCGCCAGCTTGCCCATCGCCGAAACGTCTGTGATGCGCATCGTCGGATTTGTCGGCGTCTCGATGTAGATCATCTTCGTGTTGGGCCGCAGCGCTCCCAGCACAATCGCCGGGTCCGTGGTGTCCACGAAGCTGAACTCCAGGCCAAAGTGCACCAGCAACTGCGTCGTCAGCCGGTACACGCCGCCGTACACCGCTTCCGAAAGCACGATGTGGTCGCCCGGCCGCAGCAACCGGAATACCGCGTCAATCCCCGCCATCCCCGACGTGAACACATACGCGCTGTGCCCGCCTTCCAGCTTTGCCACCGTGCGTTCCAGCGCTTTGCGGTTCGGGTGATTTGTCCGCGCGTAGTCATAGCCGCCCCTCGGCTTCCCCATCTCCTCATACACATACGTGGAGGTCTGGTAGATCGGAAGCGTCACTGCGCCTGTTGTTGGATCGGGTTCCTGTCCCACGTGTATGGCGTTCGTCGCAAATCCCATGCTCTTCTCCTCAGCCTCTTGCAAAACCTCTGCCTGACGTCGTGCGCTACCCCCCGCCGCTTCGCGCTGCGGACCTTCCAATTGCCCATTGCCTATCTTAAGTCCCGCCCTGCCCGCTTTATTCTACAGGGAAAAACCAGCGCCATCCGCAATCGTTACCCTAGAAGGCACCGAAGATGCAAGAGCCGCTCCCGCGAGTCATATCCACCCTAGGTTTCACGACCCGCAATCTCGCGTTACGATTCCCCCACCTCTTGACGTTTCCCCTGCTTCCGTGGACGATGAAATAGACACCTATGCGACATTTACGCTCTTCACTCGTTTTCGGTGCGTTGCTCGTCGCACTGGCGGCTGCCCTTCCTCTTTCTGCTCAACAGGATGCGCCGCCTCCAAAAAACTCCGCTCCCGCTCCGTCCAATCGCCTCACCGTCGAAGTCACCGGTGGCGACGCCAACAAGCCCATCGAAAACGCCAGCGTCTACTTGAAGACGATCGAGGAACGCCGCATCAAGGACAAGAAGACCGAGATCAGCGTAAAGACCAATCAGGAAGGCATCGCTCATCTGCCCGATGTCGCCCTCGGCCGCGTGCTGATCCAGGTCGTCGCCGACGGCTGGAAAACCTACGGCCACTGGTATGACATCACCGATCCCAAGCAAACGATTGCGATTCATCTCGAACGGCCACCCAAGTGGTACTAATTCGTCGCGTCCTGGTTCATTCCCGCATTCTTTTCGGGAAGTTTCCCTTCGGCACTTCCAATCGCAATTGCCTCAGCACTTTCCGGGAAATTTTTTGGAACACTCCTCTCCACATTTCTTGCGCAACTCTTTTTTCTTCCCCATTCATCCGTGATCCGGGTCACATGGCCGCAAATTTTCATGCATAATCATTTTTTGTCTCCCCCCACCTGCACCGTTTTTGTGCAAACCGCATCATCGTGTTGAATTTCGCGGAGTTACTTCCCCTTTTCCCTCGCTTTCCACAAACTTATCAACACTTGTGTGCAAAACTTAATAGAACAGAAAAATTCCGCCTTGCACTTCGGCATCGCGCGTGCTCCACACTCGCCCCTCTCTCCCTTCCATCGTCTTTGACCCGTTTAAATCCATGGTGGTACAGTTCTCTCTGCGGAACTATTCATGGCCGATTCCTACGAAGGACCCTTTTCTCTCCTCCAGATGTTCTGGGGCAACCTCGCCGCGCGTCCCCTGCGTTGCTTTCTCAGCATTCTTGCGATTGCCATCCAAGTCGTTTTGATTCTTATGATTGTCGGTCTCACCTCCGGCGTCATCAACGAGTGGGGCAAGCGCACCGAAGGCGTTGGCGCGGATATTCTCGTTCAGCCGCCCAACTCTTCCATCTTTTTTGCTTTCTCCAGTGCGGTGATGCAGGAATCACTGGCCGATCAGATCGAAAAAATCCCCGGCGTCGACGAAGTCGCCCCCACCCTGATCCTCTCTGACCCCAAAAGCCTGATAAACATCTTTTGCATTGACTACAAGCGCTTCAACGCCTTGAGCAAAGGCTTTTTCTTCCGGGATGGCCGGCCCTTCCAAGCTCAAGACGAAGCCATTGCCGACGATATCGTGGCGCAAACGCGGCACATCAAGGTCGGCGACACGTACACGCTTCTGAATCATCCCTTCAGAATCACTGGCATTGTCGCCCATGGCAAAGGCGCCCGCTTCTTTATCCCCTTGCGAACCGGGCAGGACATCGTCGGCGCCGAAAAGCGCGTCTCCATGTTCTTTGTTCGCAGCAAGGGCGACGTCGAGGGTACCCGCGCTGAAATCTTGAAGCTCGACCCGGAGAACCGCGTCCGCTCCATGTCCGAATACGTTTCCCTGATGAACTCTTCGAATCTCCCCGAACTGAAGCCTTTCATCCGCACCATGGTGGGCCTCGGTGTAGTCATCAGTTTTCTCGTCGTGCTCATGAACATGCACACCATGATTCTGGAGCGCACCCGCGAAATCGGCATTCTCAAGGCGCTCGGCTTCTCCCGCTTCGACATCATCAAGATGCTCCTCGGCGAAACCGCGTTCGTCACCATCGCCGGGAGTCTCGCCGGCATCGCTATCACCTTTCTCGCCCAGGCCATCCTCAAGCAGACGAATCCCGGCCTCTCCATCCTCCTCACGCCTGGCTGGATCTTCGGCTCCATTCTCCTGGCCTTACTTGGAGCTGCGCTGGGTGCTACGGTCCCCGCACTTCGCGCCTCTGGCTTTGATCCCGTCGAAGCACTTGCGTACGAGTAGCTTCTCCCACGCATCTCCTTACGTTTTCCTCAACCGCATCGTTGCTTCGGCCCCGCGAAACTGGTATGAGAAAGACATGCTATTGTGTCGGGTCCCTCCCGATGCCTGAACTGGCTGGTGCAGTCCTCAAGGAGAACACCATGAAGCGTTGTTGTCCCGGCCTTACTGTGCTCGCGATTTGTCTCTTCGTTGCTTCTGCAGCGTCCGCCCAGATGGGCATGGACCTGTTCAAGAAACCCGACATCGCCAAGGCGTTCAATCCCGTCGTCGGCAAAGGCGCCCAGTACTTGAACACCACGACATCCACAAGCGCCAAGAAATCCAGCACTATGGAGATGTACATCGTCGGAAAAGAATCCGTCGAGGGGAAGGACGGCTTCTGGATGGAGTTCGTAAATACCGATGAGAAGAATCAAACCTTCGTCGGCAAGGGTCTCTTTACCAGCGCTGATTTCCAATTTCACCGCATGATTATGCAAATGCCCGGCCAGGGAGCCATGGAAATGCCCTTCAATCCCACCGCCGCGCACCGGGAGAAGATGGAAGAAAACATGAACGAGTGGCACTCCGTTGGCACCGAGAGCGTAACCGTTCCCGCCGGCACGTTCTCTTGCGAGCACTGGCGCAACGACAAGAGCAATTCCGACGTCTGGACCAGCGACAAGGTTACCCCCTTCGGCATGGTCAAGGAAGTGAGTCCCCACGGCATCATGGTTCTAACCAAAGTAATCACGGATGCCCAGGATCGCATCACCGGCCCCGTCAAGGAATTCGACATGCAGCAAATGATGCAGCAGATGCAACAACAGCATCCGAAACCATAAGCCGCCGGCCGTACGTTCGCGTGATCCCATCGTTCGGGGAGCGCCAGTTCTTCTCTGGTGTTCCCCCTCATGTTTAACGGCAAGCTTTTCGCCGCTCCTCACCATCTTCGGTGTGCACATCCATCGTCGAGCGGCGCGCATCGAAAACGGAAAGGTTGGTGTTCATGACAGCGGAGAAGTTCCTGCCCGCAAGAATTCTGGACCGTCGTGCCGTTGACGGCGATCTATTCTTGCTTCATGTGGACCCGGGCGGCCCGTTTTCCTATCTCGCCGGCCAGTACGCCACCCTGGGTGTCGAGGTGGACGGCGAACGCATCGAACGCGCCTACTCTCTCTGCTCCTCACCCTACGAAAATGTACTGGAGTTCTTTGTCGAACGTGTCCACAACGGCGAACTCACCCCGCTCCTCCACGCCATGGACAAGGGCGCTCCACTCCTTCTTCGCAGATTCGCCAAAGGCCGCTTCACCCTGGACCTTCGCAGCGGCCGCAAGAATCATCTTCTGCTGGCTACCGTCACCGGCGTTGCGCCCTACATCAGCTACATTCGCACCGTCCGCGCGGACTGGAAGAAGGGCGGTACCCCCATGCCCGGTGAGCACCAGCTCTTTTGCATTCAGGGAGCCAGCCGCTCCGGGGAGTTTGGCTATCGTGATGAGCTTGAGAAGTACGCCGCTGAGACGCCGTGGCTAAAGTACGTGCCTGCCATCAGCCGACCCTGGGAAGATCCCGGCTGGCAGGGCGAACGAGGGCGCGTGGACGACCTGATCCGCAAGTACATTCACCTGTGGGGACTTACGCCGGAAGACACTTCAGCTTATCTTTGCGGTCATCCGGGAATGGTGTCGAGTGGCCGAGGGATTCTGTTGCGCGCCAGCTGGCCCAAGCAGGCCATTCAGGACGAAGTCTACTTCCAGCCGGGCAAGGATGCCTCTGCAACCTGACACGTGTCCTGAGCTGGTCTCCCGGGAAAACTCCTTACTCGCTGGCGAAAACAACGGAATGCTTCGTATGCCGGGCGTGCCATTCCCTTGCCCGTGCGCTCCTCGACGCATCTTCCAGCCGATCCGCAATATCCATCAGCGTCTCGACCGGCACTTGCAGGTGCATAGTCTGGTCGTCGCCCACCACATCGATGCGCAGCTTCCCATTCACCGTCGCGATGTGCACGTGCTGCTCCTCGTCCGTCACGTCAAGAAACTCCGCATTCGGATATTTCTCCAGTTCCTTGGCCATCACGCGGAACATCGGCAGATGCGGCTTCATCTGCTCCGCCGCTTGCTCCAACGGACGCTGCGGCACCAGGCTTGCCAACCTCATTCCAGCGGACACTGTCGTAGCCGGCACCCAGAAGTGCACGTGCGACCCTCCGGGCCGGTGCTCGTCCACATCCACGCGGATCACGCCTTCGTGAAAGACGTACGCGGTGGTCATCGCCAGCGTTGCGCCCAATCCCAGTGCGATCTTCGCCAGTACCAGCATGTTCGTCCCCCTCCCCGCTTGCCTATTCCGTCGCGTTCTTGGAGTCGATCCAGATGCGTACGTCGTTTTCCGCGTCCTTCACGGTCACAAGTTCCGTGTCGCCGTGCGCCGAAAGCGCTCGTAGTGCCGCCACCAGGTCCAGCTCATCTTTCCCCGCGGACAGCAGCGCGTCCACCACCTTCATCGGGACCTTGATCTCCACCTTGGATTCCACCGGCTCGCTGGCTTTCGTGCCCTTTGGCGCATCTTCCTTGGCCACCGCCTTCTTCGCGTGTTCTTTGTCGGTCACGATGATGTACAGCACCCCGTTGTTCTTGGACACCCGGACGTTATTCTCGTTGCTCTGCACGGAAACGTACTCGCCGTCTTTGGCCGTCCGCACGGCATCCAGAATCGCGCGCAGGTCCACATCTTTCACTTGGGCGGACTCGATGCGCACCTTCCCGTCGTGCAGCCTGTCTTTGTTGATGGCAGGCAAAACCTTTTCGGCCATTTCGATGGGCACATTGATCCGCACCACCTCGCCTTTGGCATCTCTGCTGGTGACGCGTATGTGGATCCATTGATCCGTGTCGGTGGCCGCCTGGGCCAGGCTGGCCGCAGGAGCCAGGGCGAATAGGGCTAGAGCCAGGGTCGCGGCTAGCTTAGGGACTCCCCGAGTGCAAAGGTTCATGATGAACCTCCTTTGCATTCCAATACGCACATCCCCCCCGGAAAGTTCCCGCCGCTCCCCGGTTTTTGCTGAGAATTAGCCGCACTGCGCCGTCTAGTAGCCGCAGCTCCTGACTGGCTGCTCAAGTAGTCCTTCTCCATAGGAGGCCGGGGCTTCAGTCCCGGCGCAAGGGTCTTAAAAGGGTTGGGCTTTAGCCCCTGAAGAAAGCCTCTTCCGCTGTTTTTCAGGCACCTGGCGTGTCTCGCTCATCTTGGCTGGCTGCTCTGCAGGATCGCCTCGGTAGACCCACCCGGTAACATTTTTGCCCCTTTTCTCCCAGGGGGTATCCCAGCCCGCTACGGGTTCTTGATTTCCTTGGCCTCGCCCATCTTCACGGTGCTGCCGTAACGCTTGTAGTTCGAGTACTTCACCGTCATGCGGATGTGCACATCCCCGCTGCGAAAATGCAGGTAGTCGTCGGCGCGCGTGAACACGGGAAACCAGTAGCCCTTCTCGATGTTCTGCCGGTAGGTGCGGAAGCGCGGGAAGACGTTTTCATTGTTCTTGGTGATGATGTCCGGCACCGCTTTTCCATCGGTCATCACGATCTGCAAGTCCTTGTCGTCCACCCACACGCGGCCCTGAAAATAGCGCTGGTTCTTCTCAATCGTCTTGGGGGCCACGTCAAACACGTACGTCGAAAGCTCGTCCACCTGTTGCCGCCCCACGTAGGTCACGTTGTACTTGGGCAATTCTGTCGTGGTCAGCACAAAGGGCTGGACGTTGCGCACGTCCTCCAGGTCCTGCTGGCTCAGCGAGATGCGCTGCAGCGTGTCCGGCGGGGCGAACTTGACCTTTTCAAAGCGTTTGCTGTCTGGCGTGAAAATGATGTCGCTGACCATGCGGTATTCGCCGTCCGGCCGCCCATCATCGTCAATCGTCTGGATGGCAAAAGCCTGCGTGTAGGTGTAGTTGTCCCGCTCGATTCGGAATTCGGTTTCGCGCTCGGCAAAGCGCTTGATGATCTCCTCCACCGGCTGGGAAGGTGGGTCATTAATAATGGGATTGTCGCCCGGCGAATGCAGCCGTTGGGGTGGCGCGGACTCCTGCGCGGGCTCGGAAGTGGGTGGGCCAGCCGGTGCGGACTTGGCTCTGGGCGGCGTGGTCATCGGGCCCGGCATATCTTGCGCGGCCGCCGGCAGCGCAAGAAAAAGGGCAGCGGCTCCCAGGAGAACAAACGGTTTCAGGTGCATCGTCCTGATGGCAATAGAAAGCTTCAAGGCTGTCCTCCACACACTGCGCTTGCTGATACAGTATAGGATTTTAGCAGGGCAGCAGGGGTTGCACGCCAGAATCTTGTACGGCGGAATGTTAGCTTTGGCCCGGGAACGCCAATCTCCCGATTGGCGGGTGGCGGAACGCCATTCAGGAGAATGGCGTTCCCAGCAGAAAACTATGAAGGCCGAAGAAAACCACAGCCCAGGCTCAAAACCCGAACCTGGGGCACCCTCCGTGTCTGTTTATTCCCAGACGGGCTCAGAAAGGGCCTTCCCTTCCTCGTATGTCGAGACGAAGAACCCAAGTTGATCAACCGGGCCACCCTCTATGACGGTGTCGGCGTTGTCAAGAGACACTTCCAGGGTACGAGCCGCGAGCGGCTCGTTTTCTTCTTACCTAGAAAGGACTCTTTCTTCATTTCGACCAAGGCTCGCTT
>Ga0187866_1000229_pt1 | contig 73414 bp, 76 predicted proteins | sample June2016WEW_11_1_3_FD_133013 | JGI IMG/M metagenome (GOLD analysis project Ga0187866, IMG submission 133013) | Peatland microbial communities from SPRUCE experiment site at the Marcell Experimental Forest, Minnesota, USA - June2016WEW_11_150 | ecosystem: Environmental > Terrestrial > Soil >... | reverse complement strand
CTCTGAACAGTAGTTCAGCCTGTTTTTCTTCATGGTTTGTAACAATACACATTACATCTGACATTACAAGTGAAAAAGGGGAGCGACTTTGCCGGGCTATGATGCAAAAGGTGTTTCAACATATTAGCGCGCGCAGGTCAAAGTTAAAGGGCGAAGTTTTCACATGGAGTCACATAATATTTTAACTGCATCGTCTAAAGTTCCAAGCATATCAACTACCTGTTGCTGCACCACAAGTCATATAAAATATGCTGAAAAATATAACGGTTATGCAAGAGGACAAAGAGAAAAAACTTCAAGAACTAATGAGGAAAAACGAGACCTCAGCAAAGAGAACAACAATAATTCTGGAGAAAGATGAGAGAGAATTCGTTGACTCTTTAATTAAAGAAGGAAAGGAGCCGGGCATAAAGCCTCTTATTTCAAAAATGCTTGATGTCTACAGAAGCATGATGATTTATGACTGGCGTTTTCCAGGCGAGTATTATTGCGGGATAAGTCGGATAGCCTTCGTAAATGCGGAGCTGGTTAGCATTCTGATTAATAATGTTCCGATAGAGAAATGGCGTGATATCGGAAAGAAAATGGGCGAGGCCACAAGAATTTCTATAGAAACCGCGATTGGAATACAAACCACAAAGCGTGAGAAATGGCCGGACGTTTTCAAGCGCTTAAGAGTGCAAGGGTTCGGCGACTTCTACTTGAAGGACAAATATCTCCTCATAAAAACGCCTTTTATCAGTGAATCTGAAATCTGGGCTGGGTTTCTTGAAGGCTTGCTCGATATAGAATTGGACGCGAAAACCGCGTCTCCACCATTGGTTTTCGAGATAAGAGAGAACCCGCATTCGGAGGCAAGCGAATAGATCTTATATTTGCGGAGATTAAGACTTACATGAAAAGCCAAGAGGCTGGTTGAATGTCGCTTCACGAAGCAATGCTCTACGAAAAACTACCGGACAAAAAGGTCAACTGTCACCTGTGCGCCCGAAAATGCCTCATAAACGATGGCGGTACGGGCTTTTGCTTAGTAAGAAAGAACGAAGGGGGGACTCTTTTTTCGCTCAACTATGCCAAGGCAATATCTGCAGCTATAGATCCCGTTGAGAAAAAGCCGCTTGCCCACTTTAACCCAGGGGCCTCTGTGATGTCCATTGCCACGATTGGCTGCAACTTCCGCTGTCAGTTCTGTGACAACTGGATGATAAGCCAAGAGAAGAAGATGAGTGGCAAACATTTTCCTCCAGAAGAGGTAATAAAAGCCGCCAGAGACAACGGCTGCGAGGGAATAAGCTACACGTACACTGAACCAACCATTTTCTTCGAATACGCCTACGACACTGCCAAACTCGCTCGCCAAGTAGGATTCTTCAACACTTTTGTAACAAATGGTTACATGACGCCAGAAGCGGTGAAAACGATAGCTCCATACTTGGACGCTGCGACGGTGGATTTCAAGGGTGGTGCAGACCCGGAATTCTACAAGACTTTTTCTTCTGTTCCTTCAGTTGCGCCGATCTTTGAGGCTTTGAAGGAAATGAGGCGGAACGCCATTCACATAGAAATCACGAACCTCATCGTGCCCAAATCAGGAGATTCGATTGAAAGGATTAAGGAGCTTGCCGTTTGGATCAGGGATGGCATTGGAAAGGATACGCCGTTCCACTTACTGCGTTTCCATCCAGACTATCAGCTGACCACAATCCCCGCAACTCCTCTTGAAACTCTGGAGAAAGCATACGTTGCCGCAAAGGATGCGGGTCTAAACTATGTTTACATCGGGAATGTGCCCGGGCATGCGTGCGAAAACACTTACTGTCCGAACTGTAATGAAACCTTGATTAAGCGTTATAATTTCATGATAACGCGGTGGAATCTGACAAAGGACATGCGTTGTCCGGTGTGTGGACAAGAAATCCCAATTAAGGGCAAACTGCACGCAAGCGGGCAATCCTATCCGTACGCCTTGTTCTAGTAACTCGATAACCTCAAGCGAAATTGAGCAAAGATGTGGATGTTCCAACGCCCAGATGCGATTGCCGTACTAAACGATAGATTAGCCAAGAAGAGTCTAGCCCGATACTTTGCCGTCATGCAGAACCAATCACCAGCAAAATTTCTGATAGCTAAGAAGATTCCAACAGAATTCCACAGAAACGCTTCCACTAGGCAGCTTTGGCGAGAACACGCGGCACTTACAGAAGAATTCAACAGAATTCAGAGAGAAATCGACGAAGGACGAAGAGACTTTCGGGCAATGCCCACTTCAGAGAAATCTTACTTGGACTTGAAAATCGAAATTGCAAATAGGACCCTATCCTCTTGTCATCTTTGCGTCCGCAAATGTAGTGTCAACAGGTTGGAGGGAAAGTCAGGCTACTGTGGGTGCGGTCTGGAAATGACCGTCTCGAGCATTTTTGAACACATGGGCGAAGAGCCAGAACTCGTGCCTTCCGGAACAGTTTTCACCCTAGGCTGCACGATGCGGTGCAAACACTGTCAAAACTGGACCATATCTCAATGGATGGAACATGGCCAAGTGTACGACCCAGTAGATCTGGCTCGCAAGGTTCAACGGTTGCGTCTTGGCGGTTGCAGAAATGTGAATCTCGTGGGAGGAGAGCCTACTCCGTGGCTTCCGCAGTGGCTCAAAACGTTCAAGCATGCTGAAACGAGTGTTCCTGTCGTTTGGAACTCAAACAGCTACTACAACTCAGAGAGTGCAGCGCTCTTGGCCGGCTTCGCAGACGTTTACCTGCTAGATTTCAAGTACGGACCCGGCCGATGCGCAAAAGAAATCTCCGACGCTCCAAACTACTGGGAAACCTGCGTGTATAATCACTTGGAAGCTAAGAAACATGGAGAACTCATAATAAGGATCCTTGTTCTGCCGAACCATTTAGAGTGCTGTACAAAACCAATCGTTGACTGGATTGCCAAAAACTTGGGGGCCGAAACAAGGGTGAACCTCATGTTTCAATATAGACCCGGGTGGAAGTCGTTTGAGGTTCCCGAATTAAGCAGAAGGCTAACACGTGATGAAATGCACAGAGCAATTCGTTTGGCTAGGGAAGCGAATCTATCAAATCTCATTACCTAAACCTGTCAGCCACAGCGAAAGCTATTTCTCAAACCATTCTCACTTCATGAGACAGAAAAGTGAACAAGAATGCCCTACTGTCCGGAATGTGGTGGCGAAATGCAGTACATGATAGCCACCAAACACTACGTGTGCAAGAGCTGCGGACTGTCTGTGACCCAGCAGGAACTGATGGAACTAAGGGACAAACTGAAACCCAACTTGGAATCGAAGGAAGAAGAACGGGAAAGGAAGAAAAAAGAATACCTTAAATGGTATCTAAGCAAGAAACAATAAACCCTGACGCAGCTTTCGAAACCGAAAATCAGCAAACAACATGATGCCCGGAAATCGTTCATTTCTAATAATCTTTTGAGGTTTGTAGATATCCTTCTGCTCAACCCTCAATGTCCATTAGGGAACTTGTTCTTGTCACAAGTTTTACGTCTGTTGTCTCCCAATTCTTTACCTTCAAAACGATTTCTTGATAACCAAGAAATGGAGAATAGCTGCATGAAAAAAACGCAGATTTGCCTCTGAGCGACAGTTATATTCCACCAGCCAGTGAACTAGAAACAAAGGTGAACTCTTTGGAAATAATCTGTGTGGGCAATGAATTGCTGATTGGAAAAACTTTGAATACGAACGCTACTTGGCTAGCCAGACGCGTCACCTCTCTGGGGCTGATGGTCAAGAGAATAGTGGTTATAGGCGATGACGTGGACGAAATTGCAGAAACTCTGCAAGAAACGCTGCGTCGAAAACCCGGTTTCATAATAACGACAGGAGGGTTGGGGCCGACTTTTGACGATAAAACACTTGAAGGAATCGCCAAGGGTCTAAATTGCAGTCTCGAAGTCAATGGAAAAGCTTTGGAAATGGTAAGAGAAAAATATGTTGCTTACCTCAAGAAGCAGGGGAAAACCGAGAGGGTCGAACTAACGCCGCCAAGGGTCAAAATGGCAACCTTACCGAAAGACACGCAGCCACTACCTAATCCTGTTGGCACCGCTCCAGGTGTGATGGCTATGGTGGAAGGAACGTTCATAATTGCATTGCCAGGCGTCCCTCCCGAAATGGAAGCCATTTTCAACGAGTCTATAGCAGAAATCATCAAGAAAAAGGCTGGAAAATCTGCTTTCTTTGAGACGAGCATTTATGCAGAAGGCATAATGGAATCAAACCTGGCACCATTGATTGACAATGTCATGCATAACAACCCTTACGTTTACGTGAAATCGCACGTCTACACGAAATCTATCGTTCAGGTTGAGGGGGAAAAATCGCACATTGAACTTCACTTTTCAACAACTGCCGATGATCCCAAAACTGCTAGAAACCGTTTGGATACGTCGGTATCTGAACTATCTGAACTAGTGCAGAAGAACGGCGGAAAAATCAGAAAGTGAAGTTTCTAGCATTCTCTTCACAGGTTAGGGACTGGTGTAGTAGGATGATTGCGGATTATCACATTCACACGCGAGCTTCTCCTGACGCTGAGGGAAGCATGGCAGATTGTGTCCGGGTAGCAAAGAAGAGAGGAATTCACGAGATAGGTTTTTCAGAACATGTTCTGCTGCGTCCTCTCAGGGAGCGTTCAGACAATTTTGCCCAGCAAATGCCGGCTTATGTTCACGATTTTGTCGAATGCAAAGAAAGATCAAGTGTTCCTGTCAAGCTGGGCATCGAAATAGATTTTTTTCCGGATGACGCCCGCAAGATAAGGGAATTCATCCGAAAGTACCCGTTTGATTACGTGATAGGATCCGTTCATGTAATTGGCAACTGGATTTTTGATGAACCTTCTGAAATGCACGAGTTTTCAAAGACGGACACGTGGCAAGTCTATGATGAGTACTTCAGCCTTGTCAGAAGCGCGGCCAGCTCCCGCCTTTTCGATGTTCTGGGGCATCCAGACCTTATCAAAATCTTCGGGGCAAAACCGAAAACCGATTTTTCGCACATTCTGGTGGAAACCGCTGAGCCTTTAGCAGAATCAAACGTGTGCATAGAGATTAACACAAGAGGTTTGAGAAGACCCTGCCAAGAAATCTATCCAAGTGAACAGTTCTTGAGGATACTGCACAGACACAATGTTCAAGTAACGTTCGGTTCAGACGCTCATGTACCCGAGGATGTTGGACGGGACTTCAAGGAAGCAATAAAACTGGCAAAAAGAGTAGGCTACACGCATACATGTATGTTCGATCGTCGAGAGAGGGCTTCTGCAAGAATATAGGGAACCTGTCGCGAACCTCCACATGAACGATTAAACCATTTTTTCGCTATTGATTGGCTCTTCATAAGTGCCATTAGTTTGACGTGTAACAACATTTTCAGATGAAGATGAAGACCAAGTCTGAATTAGCGTTTGTTGTGCTGATTGTTTTCGTTGTGCTTTCGTGTTTGCCTCCAAGCGTTCTGTCCGCGAATTCTGTCTTCTCCTACGAGCTTCTAGATCATCCAAGCGGGTCTATACACTATAGTCTAAATGTTGCAGTTTCAGAGTCGCTTTTGGAATACTATGCTGAAAAGGGTCATATGCTAATCTCAACCAGTGATTTTGCCACGTTCGTTACGCCCTATGCTTTGAAACCGATCGCTGATTGTCTGCGTGGAATATACTCTGACAATGAGGATTTTGCAAATGGCGTCTTAATGATCGTGCACCAGATACCCTATGAAGAGACCACACCTTCGAAGTATCCTGTTGAGACAATCGTGGCAAACAAAGGAGATTGCGCCCTTTTCTCATACATTGCAGCGTCGATCATGAAAGCCGGCGGGCTGAACGTAGCGCTTTTTTACTATGAAAGTGCGGACCATATGAACATCGGCGTGAGCCTTTCACATTCGCCGCAGTATGCAAGGGGGGATATTAATTACGTCCTGCATGACGGTACGAAATACTACATGGCCGAATGTACAGGAGGCGACTGGCAGGAAGGATGGAGAGTAGGCGAATGTCCGGATGATCTGCAGAATGCAACACTTCAAGCCTTCACCCTTGAAAACTGTGAACAATCCGCTCCAGGACAGGTTTCCGCAAGCTACAAAGCCTTGGCAATTTCGACAGCTTCGCTGGATGTCTCATCAACGTTTCTTATTCAAGCAACCGCAGTCACACTTACAGGAACGCTTTCACCACATCTACAAAACAATACAATTACAATCTACATCAAAGCAAACGGTTTATCTTGGTCGGAATTGTGCACGGTCTCTACAGACTCTAGCGGGCGTTTCGCATATGTGTGGCGTGCAGACGTTTCGGGCATATGTTATCTTCGAGCGAGCTGGTCTGGAAATGGAGATTATGCTTCTGCAGACAGTCCGACTAGGACGGTGACGGTTTTGCCGTGGTTTTTCATTGCACTGCTGGGTTTGACTGTGGTCTTAGTCAGCGTCGGCACAGTTGTGTTTTTGATGTCAAGGCATAATGGCTCAGAGATTTCCGAACCGCCGCCGCCTGAGATTCCTTCTTAACAAGAAAAGCTTTAACCCGAGAGTGAAGTTTTGATATCATGCGCGGCGTTTCATACTTAGACAGGGGTTGTTGTTAGGGTATGTTTGTTGTTTTCATAATAGGAACTGCCGGATCTGGCAAGTCTCAACTCACGGCGGCTTTTGAGGAATGGTTGAAAATGTCCAAACAGGACGTTGTGACCGTTAATCTAGATCCAGGAGTGTTAACGCTTCCGTACTCGCCGGAAGTGGATGTTCGTGACTACGTTGACGTTAGCAATTTGATGGAAGAGTACGGTTTAGGACCAAACGGGGCTTTGGTAATGGCTGCAGACTTGGTTGCGGATCAAGTGGAGAACATTTCAAAAGAAATTGAGGAGTTACAGTCTGACATAGTTTTGGTGGATACCTCGGGGCAGATGGAATTGTTTGCGTTCAGGGCCAGCGGACCGTACATCGCCAGCGAACTCACCAAGGAGCCCAAAGCCATAGTTTACCTGTTTGACGCCGTCTTTTCGGTCAATCCGCTCAACTGTGTTTCAAACCTTTTTCTCTCAGCAGCGGTCTGCAACCGCTTTCTCCTACCTCAAATGCATCTATTGTCGAAGTGTGATTTGCTTCCCAAACAAGAAGTTGACAGGGTTGTGGATTGGTCATCAAATCCCAACGCCTTGACTTCTGCAATCGATGAAAAACTCGATGGGACGAAACGCTTGCTGAGCAGAAACGTGATGCAGGCGATTTACAAGCTGGGCTTGAGATTTCCGTTGACTCCCATTTCAGCCAAGACAAGCGAGGGGATCATAAACTTCAATGCAGCTTTGGAGCGCATTTTATCTGAAGGTGACAAATACACCTTCTGAAGAGTAGCCTGTCTCACTTTTTATCTGGAATGATCCACGCTGCCCGTGCACAATTCTCGGCCTTACCCCGCGCCGTGTTTCGTGTTCAGACTCGGCTTTTCACAGCGTAGTGTTCCCCAACGATCCCTACTGTTAATGCGATTAAACCGAGTGCGAAAAGATAGATTATAGGATAAATGAACGTTGACAGCATGACTTCGTAGGTAATTCCTGATGGTAATTGCGGGGTGAAGAACACTGTCAGCCACAACATGACGAATGCTGCTATGCATCCGATGCCGAGACCGGTGGCAAGCCCATGGACAAAACTGCTGCGTTCCAGTTGCAGGGTCGATCTACGCTTTCGTTCATTCCTTTTTTGCTTTAGGTGCACCGCTTCAGCCGGTGTCTCGTTCTCTTCATTCTCAGTTTGCTGGCCGATTTCTTGCTCTTGCTGCTGGCTCTCTTCGCCCACCTCCCAATCTTCTGAAATCTGTTGTGTTTCTTGCTCTGACGCGCTCATGCTATTCGCCCTGTTTTTGTTGCCCAGCATATGGTAATAAGACTATTCAATTTCAGATCTTAATCTAGAATAAGGATTAAAATGATGAATTTCAAAAATGGGCTATTTTGGCGCAAGTTTAGGTGTGAGCTGTTCTACGGCGTTCTTGAGTTTGTTCCATTCTTCCAGATTTCTGACGTTGAATTTGTGTTTTCTCTTCCAGATGTCTTCCCTTTTTTGCCAAAGGTACATGCCGATTGACCTTTTTCCGTATGATTCAAAGACAACTATGGCTTCCCACCAGTTCTTATTCTTGAAAATCGTCACGGAATCGACGACTTTGTAGAATTCGGATATCGGCAGTTTCTCTTCCGTTTTATCAGACATGCGCTCCAGCCTTCCACTCATAGAATTTGCTCTTTGCACTTAAACGTTTCAACTGCGCACACACGCTACAGGCTCTTGAATACTCCGTTTACAAGTACATCAAAAGCGGAGTTGTCCGAATTAACGATTTTGACCGTAGGCTTTGATATGAGGAAGTCCATATGGTTGCTTGACGGGTTCCTTCCACCAGGCATATCCGAATTGTTGCCAAAGGCTACGTGCACCGTGCCAAGGATTTTTTCAGCCTCGAGAAACTCTTCAACAAATCTTGCTTTTGGGTTTATTCCGAAAGCAAATTCGCCCACAATTTTTGCTCGGCTGTCGGTCTTTAACGATTCTTCAACACTTCTCAGCACTCGGTCGTCCTGGGACTCGGTTTTCTGCACCTTCCCACCCTTTGCTGTGATCCCTACAGCCGCTTTTATTGGGCCTATTCCGCCTATCGCCATGTCGCAGATCAGTTCGCCCTCAAGCGAGTCTTCTACAGGTGCGACCGTGACCTCTCCAGTCGGCATGTTCATCCAACTTAATCTGTTCCAATCTATCATAGTGTCCGTGAAGAAGGGTCTTCTTTCAACGCTCATCGAAATGTTCGTGCCTGCCGAGTTTGTTATTTCCACACGGGATGCTTGTCCTAGCCGTTGGATCAGACTGTTCGCGAAGTCTTGCATTTCTCTGTGATCTTTGATGGTGAGAGCTAGGGCGCCGTCGGTGAGCATGTCCAGCGTGATGCCTGGGCAGTGGGCAAGGCGTGCTTTGCGGTCTTCGGTTTCCAATTCGGTGAGCTTTATCCTGAAAGTTGTTTCTTCTCGGTTTCCGCGCAGCAGGTTGACGAAGATGTCTGTTCTTTGTTTTGTGAAGATTTCTTTGATCTCTAGAGGAATATCTTTCCGTAAGGTCGGTTCGGTCTTCAGCTTGATCAAGCGTGTCTTCAGGCCGAGACTCAGGGCGCCTATGGAAAACGGTTCGCAGACATCCGTCTTTTCATCGTCACAAAATATCATGATGGTTTCGCCCTTCTTTGCTTCTAGAACACACTCAAGGGCATTTCTTGCGGCTTCAGCTGCTTCCATGGCATGTCATCTTGCCCACTATTCACGAGTCGCTAAGCGATAAAGCTTTAGAATATTGGTGGTCAATTCCTTTCACGGACAGGACATGCAGACCACGATTGTGGAACTTACGTGTGCTCCGCTTGTAGAGAGTCGCTTGTTTTTTAGGGAAAAATGTAAGTGACCGTTTTGCGAGCGAGATTTCAGAGGCGCGCGTTGAAGAAGGTGTAAGTCCTCAGAATCCTTCTTTTATTATGTTTCTTGGTTTCATGATTTCCCTCAGCAGTATCGTTGCGTACGAGCCGCGATACAGCATGAACGTTACTCCGATATCGAATCCACGTGGTCTGTTTGCGTCAGGTGAGATCTCGTCCGTCGAGAAATTGTTGATCGGAGTCGTGGCGGCTCGGAGTCTTCCTTTGGTGCTCACTTCAGGCATCGTGAGTATGCGGAATTCGCTGGGAGAAACGTCTTCCTCTTCTAGGATTCGTTTTTCGATTTCTCCTTGAACTCCTTGTGAAGGATGCTGTTTGAATCCAACCAGTGGAATTGCCAGTCTCAGCTTCCCATGTCGCATCGAATTGTTAATTTCCGACCGTTTTTCCAGGTTGACTGTTTTGAATATGGTAGGGCTGGGTAGTCCTGAGTGTTCTATGGCTACAACCCAGTCTCCGACTTCAACCATGTTTAGCGGCAGCCCTTGTGTAATTCTTCTGCTTAGGAACCTGTTGAACAAGTAGGATTCGTAGGCCTGGATGAACAGTTCCTGCAGTTTGAAGGGCAGTGTTCTGAAAGAGCCAGCAAAATCGTCTGGGCGTTTGACCAAGTGTTTCAGCATTGATCTTTCGTAGCGTAGTTGACTGGGGAACTCTTTCATAGCTTTTTCGAAATCCTGCGTTGCTTGCAATTCTTGGCGAGCCTGTCGTGATGAGGGGTGCTCGTAAGGGCTTGGTCTGGCTAGGAACAGCATTGCAGCCTTTTCCAGGTCCTTTTTGATGATGGCTTTTCCGACCAGGTGTGTTATTGGGCGGATTGTTCCGAAACGTTGGTGCCCGAAGAAGTTTGGAATCCCGCCGATTGCTTTGAGTTCTTCAACCGTTTTCGTAATTCTCTTCTTGATTACGGGTTTTGAGTGGTTCACGGCTTTGATACGTATGTGGAACCTGTTGCCCAAGAGGTAGTATGTCGACAGTTTGTTGTGCAAATAGCCCAGTGGGCGGATTTCTATGTCTTTAACATGGGCTTTCTGCACTTGTTCGGGTGATGCGTCTTCGATTGTGATGTGTTGCGCGGTTAGGGCCTTTGCGTCTTTTATTCCTGCAATTTGAATTTGCTCTGAGCCTATACCAAGCTGGTTGGCGATGTTTTTGACAGCTACAAATGTGTCCCAGTTCCGTTTGACCATGGTGCATAACAGGTAACGGTTCTTGGCCGTTGAACAGCCCAGCACGTGGTGGTCGGTGCAGCTTTCTAAAGTTTCTGTCTGGGCTTTTGAGCCGTCTACTAGCAGTTCCTCGACGTTAAAGTCTTCAACGTTCTTGCGGATGGTTCCGCCGATGCCTGTTGAACGGGTAGCATAGACTTCGATGCCTACTTGCTTTTCAAGTTTTGGAGGCTGCAAGGTTGGCACCCGTTTACAGGAGTGGGAGGCTGCGGGTAATCTTGTCAACTTTTTCTACTGGGGCAGGGCCGATTCCCAGGCATGTCACTGTTCCAGCTGGAACTTCTGTGAGGCCTCTGTCGATGACGAGTGCGTGCGGCAAACCCATTTCTCTGGCTCTTTCTTCCAGTTCTGACAGTTCTTCTTCGTTTTTCACTTTGACGGCGATTTTGCACTGGCCCTCCTTGGACCAGCCTTCAAACCATTCTCTGTGGTGCTTGCGCGCTTCTTCTGCCGCTGAAACTGCGGCGTGTCCAGCTTGCGCTGCCGTCTTGCCTTTGCTCAACCTCAGATTTGAACGGAAGACTATGACTTGTTTGTAACGAAACTCGTACATGGGTTCGCCTCGTCCTTCCGTACTTGTTTATCCTCGTGGGATTTTAAAGGTTCGCAGATAGGTAAGCGAAAAAGAAGTAGGCGAGAGCTGTCAGCATGCGGGGGCTTCGCAGGACGTGTAGAAGGGTTTTTCCCTGAAAGTCTATGTCTTTGACGTTCTGCAGGGTTTTGTCCAAGCTGAGTCTTGCGCACAAGGCGATCGCCTCGTCAATTCTCTCGTCAGACAATGCGTCGAGCGTTTTTCTCATTCTAAGCATGATTCTCATGTCGAAACCGAGGACTTCTTTGCATCTGTTCTGGTACCTGTCTAGAAACTCTTTGGAGAAGTCGTTCTTGTCGAGGGCTTCAGAGGCCACTTCAGCCGCTACTTGCGCGCAGGTCATGCCGAAGATCACGCCGCCTCCTGTGGTAGGCTTCACTTGTGAGGCAGCATCGCCCACGGCTAGGAACCCGTTTGAACATGCCTGTGCGGTTGGGCCTCCAAGCGTTATCGGGTGGAATATGGTTCTCAGGATATTCGCTGATCGAAGTTTTCTTGAGGCTGCGGGATGTTTAAGCATGAGTTTTTGCAGAAGATCTTTTGGGTTTCCAGTTCTTGCGGCTAAGCCGACTTTTGCTCTTCCCTCTCTTTTTGGTATTAACCACGCGTAGAAGCCTGGGGCATAGCTGTTTCCGAGATAAACGTCAACTGTGTCCGACTCCACGTCTTTGACGTTTTCAACCTCTGCTTCTACTCCCTTCAGAAGGTTCCGGGGTCTGGGCAGGCCTGCTTCCCTCGTTATCCTCGAGGATATTCCTTCAGCGTCCACGACAAGTCTTGCCTGCCTGTTCTCGCTTGTTCCCTCTTGATTGACGACTGTTCCTTCTGCAAAGGCGTTTTTCATGATTAATGTTTCTACCCGGGAGTTCAGGCGGTAGCTTGCACCTGCATCTTTGGCTTTTTCGGAGATGTACTTGTCAAACATTGCACGGTCGACGGCGCATGTTACTGGTTGGGAAAGATGCACTGAGAACTTGTTTCCTTTCGGGGAATAAAAGTTTGCACCGTAGAAAGTGTTTTCAACTATTTCAGGCGGAAGCGGGTGCAGTCTCAACTGCTTCAGGCCTTTCATGCTTAGGTGTCCAGCGCAGTGTGAGGGAACGCCTATCTGGTTGTGTTCCTCGAAAACCGTTACGGACCTGCCCTGTTTTGCGAGTTTCAGGGCGGTGAAGGAGCCGCATGGGCCTCCTCCGACGACTATGACGTCTGAAGTTTCGTTCATGTGTTGCACGCGCGAAGTTTTTGAGGCCTGCTTTTTCTCACGTGAGAAGTTCAACGCGTCTTTTTCCGCGAGACATGGAGGTGACGCGTATTTTCCCGCTGATTTCCAGTCGCATCAACAGGTCGCTGAAATCCTTGTAGCCCAAGTCCTCGAATTCGTCAATCAAGGCTTCGTAGAGCTCCGTATCTGCTAAGGCGCCTTTCTTTTTCAGGAGTTCCATCAGGGTGAAGTAGGCGGGAAGGGGTTTCCAAGTTTTTGTGGGCATGGGCATGTTCGTTTCACCTAGGCTACAGGGGTGGCGGGTTTTTGCACTTGTCTCGCCTGCTGCATGAAGCTCTTGTACCATTTTTCCATGTCAGGCGTGACTGACGGCCCGATTCTTTTTTTGGCTTCCTCGAAGTCCGCCGTCTTGACTTCTTTCGTGTTCACGTCTTTTCTCAAGGCGTACATTGCTGCTTCTCGGCAAAGGGCTGATATGTCGGCGCCCGAGTAGTTTTTGGCCAATGTTGCCAGCTGCGTCATGCCTACGTCTTTTGCAAGTGGCATGTCTTTCGTGTAGATTTTGAATATTTGGGTTCTGCTCTGTTCGTCTGGTTCTGGCACGTAGATGAGTCGGTCGAACCTTCCAGGTCTGAGCACTGCCGGATCCACTATGTCCGGCCTGTTTGTGGCGGCTATGACGACCACGTCCTCCAGGGTGACTATGCCGTCCATTTCGGTTAGGAGTTGGCTGATGACTCTTTCGCTGACGCCGCTGTCTGAGAATCCCAGGCCTCTGCGGGGCAGGAGTGAGTCGATTTCGTCGAAGAATATGACGGCGGGCGCGGCCATTCTGGCTTTTCTGAACACTTCTTTTATGGCTTTTTCGGATTCGCCGACCCATTTTGAGAAGATTTCTGGGCCCTTGATGGTGATGAAGTTGGCTTCGCTCTCTGTTGCGACTGCTTTTCCCAGGAGGGTTTTTCCGCAGCCTGGGGGGCCGTAGAGCAGTATTCCCTTGGGCGGTTTTATGCCGAGGCGTGTGAAGATTTCAGGGTTTTTCAGGGGCCACTCTACCGCTTCTTTCAGGTCCTGTTTGACTTCTTCCAGTCCACCTATGTCTTCCCAGTGTATCGTGGGGATTTCTATGTACACTTCGCGCATGGCCGTGGGCGTTATTTCCTTGTAGGCGTTGATGAAGTCTTCCATGGTTACTTCCATTTTTTCCAGCACGCTGGGCGGTATGCGTTCTTCCTCAAGGTTTATCTGCGGCAGGTATCGGCGAAGGCTTTTCATGGCTGTTTCTCTTCCAAGCGCAGAGACGTCAGCGCCCGTGTAGCCATGCGTCATTTCCGACAGTTTCTTGAGGTCAACGCCCTCTGCCAGCGGCATGCCTCGCGTGTGAATCTGCAGGATTTCGTACCTTCCCTGCTTGTCTGATACGCCTATCTCGATTTCCCTGTCGAACCTGCCGGGTCTGCGAAGAGCCGGGTCGAGGGCGCTCGGCCTATTCGTGGCTCCTATGACTATGACGTTTCCTCTGCCTGACAATCCGTCCATCAGTGCTAACAATTGTGCAACGACGCGTCTTTCCACTTCGCCCGTGACTTCTTCTCTTTTTGGGGCTATGGCGTCCAGTTCATCTATGAATATTATGCTCGGAGCGTTCTGCTGGGCTTGCTGAAAGATTTCTCGAAGCCTGGCTTCTGATTCACCGTAGAACTTGCTCATTATTTCAGGGCCGTTTATCGAGAAGAAGTTGGCTTCTGACTCGTTTGCCACGGCTCTGGCCAGGAGGGTTTTGCCACATCCGGGCGGGCCGTGCAGCAGCACTCCTTTTGGGGGTTCTATTCCGAGCCGCTGGAACAGTTCCGGGTGCCTCAGTGGAAGTTCCACCATCTCCCTTACTCTTTGCATCTCTTCGCGAAGCCCGCCTACGTCTTCGTAGGTTGTTCTGGGCAGGCCTTTCCCTTCAAGCGCCGGTTCGTTCAGTATCGTGAGTTTTGTTTCCGCCGTGATTTTTACTATGCCGTGGGGCCGCGTTTTCGTGACTGTGAACGGTATGGCGTGTCCAAGCATCATGACCAGGGTTGTGTCGCCTTCCACTAGCGTTCTTTCCATCAGGCGGTTTCTGACAAAATTGGTGAAGTCCTCGTCCACGTTCAATCTCATGTCAACCGGGGCGAGCGTGAGGCTTAGGGCCGTTTTCACCTTGGCGGCTCTCACGATGACGTACTCGTTTATGGCCACTCCGGCGTTCTTGCGTGAAAAACCGTCTATGCGGAGCAGGTCTCGGTTCTGATCTTCACTGTAGGCCGGCCATGCTATGGCCGAGGTCGTTCTTTTTCCGCATATCTCTATGACGTCGCCCGCTGAGATTTCCAGTTTCTGCATCGTCTTCTGATCTATGCGGGCTATACCTCTGCCAACGTCTCTCTGCCTCGCGTCTCCAACACGCAACTGTACTTCGCTCAACTAGAATCCTTCCACAACAATTCTGCGTTTCGAAACAAAAGAGTGTTCCGATATAAATGTCTTAACCAAAGGTTAGGAGCTATCTGCTTGTTCTGCGAACCATGAGCGTCTGCACTTGGCTCACGCCTTCCATGGTTTCAAGCTTCTTTTCGAACTCGTCAACGAGGCCTGTCTGGTCTTCTGGGAACTTGACTTGAACCAGCAGGGCTTTCAAGCCGTAGGCCACGAGTTCTTCGCCGTAGCCGTGGACAGACGAAGAAGCTGGCAGGATGGTTTCCAGGTTCTTTTTCATGGGGCCAAAATCGTTTATTATGTCTGTTGGAAAAACCTTGTACGTTACTATTACAGAACCCATCTTCAACATGTCCTCCGCTTCATTCTATGGGCCGATGAAACCGCACTTGGGGCACTTGTAGGGGCGTCCGAATTTGCGGCATTTTCTGCAACGTTTTATCTGGATTTCTCCGCAGCTTGGGCACATGAACTTGGTTGCCTCCCCTCCAGGCGGGATGGGTTTGTTGCAGCTTGTACACGTGACCAGTATTAACGTTGCTGCTCTTTCAGTCATGGTGAACGTCCTCGGTGACGGTTCTGTAATTGTGACTCTTCCTTATAAATCGTTTGAGACACAATTCGCATGGAAGCACTTACATGCACTTCTGCTGATGTCATGGTCAGAACTGCTAAACGATGCCGCAGGATTCTCCCCATACGCCACTGCAAAAGAGTCCTTATTCAAAGAACCCCAAAACCCAGCGCGCGCTGCTAATCCAAGTGTGCTGAAACACCTTTTGCATCATAGCCCAGCGAAGTCGCTCCTCTTTTTCACTTGTAATGTCCGATGTAATGTGTATTGTTACAAACCATGAAGAAAATCAGTCTGGACCACTGTTCAGAGTTGACTCGCCCTTTTATTTGTAATGTCAGATGTAATTTTCAATGTATGAGTCAGGGACTTGTAGGTGGTGTTGCCCGTGATACAAAGCCAGAACGGTCAGGTCTGGCAGGCTTGCTTCGCCGTTGCCGTCTACGACACGCGCTATCATTCAATGTTCTCCAGTTTCCGTGTTAGCGTGTTCTCTGGCACAACCTGCCCCGGTCTGCTGTATGATCCAAACATGATTTTACGAAAAACGTCAACTACGTCGAGACAGTCCTCAAGCCTTTTGGACCTCGATGCGCAGGGGCGCGCAAGTTTATTACTGCGATTTGACGCTATGTTCTGCGGGGTCACTTTTGGGCGTAAACCTCCGCGACCTCGTTCCCAAAACAGTTGTCAAGCTTGAGGATTTTGGCGGCAAATCCATTGCCATAGACGCCTACAACGCTTTGTACCAGTTTTTGGCCATCATTCGTCAGCCTGACGGTACGCCGTTGAAGGACAGCAGTGGAAGGGTCACGAGCCACCTGAGCGGGTTGCTTTATCGGACGAGCAATTTAGTGGAGTTGGGGATAAAGCCTGTTTACGTTTTTGACGGCGCGCCGCCTGCTCTTAAGGAGGTGGAGATTAAGCGCCGAATGAGGGTGAAGGAGGAGGCTGCGGTTAGGTACGAGCAGGCGTTGAGGGAGGGTAAGCCTGAAGAGGCGAGAGTGTACGCTCAGGCCACGTCGCACCTGAAGGATTACATGGCGGAGGACAGCAAGAGGCTTTTGGGTTTTATGGGTGTTCCATGGATTCAGGCGCCCAGTGAGGGAGAAGCTCAGGCTGCGCACGTAGCCAAGCGTGGAGACGCTGATTATTGTGCAAGTCAGGACTATGACAGCCTGCTCTTCGGCGCTCCGAGGTTTGTTAGGAACGTCACCATTTCAGGTAGAAGGAAGCTTCCCAGCAAAAACGTGTACATTGACGTTGTCCCGGAATTGGTTGAGTTGCAGCAAGTTTTGAACGAGTGCGGGATAACCTATGAGCAGCTGGTTGACGTGGGAATACTGATTGGAACGGACTTCAACCCTGACGGGATCAAGGGTTTAGGGCCTAAAACTGCCTTAAAATTGGTCAAGCAGTATGGAAGCTTAGAGCAAGCCGTTGTTCATGTTGAAAACGCAGAGTTTCCTGTTGAACCTCAAAGAATTAGGGAGATTTTTCTGCATCCGAAGGTGACGGACAGTTACAGGCTGGAGTGGCGCGCGCCAGACGTAGAAGGCGTGATAGATTTCATCTGCCGGGGGAGAGACTTTTCCGAAGACCGTGTTCGCAAAGCGTTGGAGAAGATGCAGAAGGGCATTACCAGTCAAAAGGGAAAGACGACGCTTGACAAGTGGTTCGGATAGTTACGGCGACCAACGGAAATCTTTAATTCGTAACCCATCATACTATAGGCTTCCCAACATAGTGAACGGTTATGAAACCTGATCAGATTGCGCTGCCGATAGACGAGTTTCCCACCAAGTGGTACAACATCATGCCCGACTTGCCCGAGCCGCTTCCCCCTCCGAAGGAGCCTGAGACGGGGCCTTCACGGATGGAGTACCTGGGCAGAACCATGATTAAAGAGTCTCTTGGGCAAGAGATGTCAGCTCAAAGCTGGATTTCCATTCCTGAAGACATTCGGGAACTGTACATTCACATGGGCCGGCCGAGGCCACTCTACCGCGCGAAACGCCTAGAAAGGAGCTTGGGGTTGAAGAAGGTCAAGCTGTTTTACAAGCGTGAGGACTTGTCTCCGACGGGTTCACATAAAACGAACACGGCGATTGCGCAGGCTTACTACGCGATGAAGGAGGGCAAGACGACGTTGAGCACCGAGACGGGTGCGGGACAGTGGGGGACGGCGCTCGCGTATGCTGCCAAGCTCCTGAACCTCGAGTGCGTGGTCTTCTGGGTTAGATCTGTATATGATTGGAAGACTGACAGGAAAACTTTGATGCAGCTTCTGGGCGCGAAGGTTTTTGCTTCCCCTAGCAAGGAAACGAAGATGGGCAGAGAGATACTTTCGAAGAATCCGAAGAGCCCTGGTTCTCTGGGCATCGCGATTTCTGAAGGGTTGGAGTACACGGAGGCGCATGAGAACAGTGTGTACTGTCTGGGTTCGGTCTTGAATCATGTTATGATGCAGCAGTCGGTGATAGGACTTGAAACGATTAAACAGTTTGACATGATTGATGAGAAGCCTGACTTGATCGTCGCTTGCTTGGGCGGCGGCTCCAACTTCGGCGGAATAGCTCTTCCCTTCATCGGCGAGGTCTTAAAAGGCAAGCGGAAATGCGAATTCTTGGCAGCACAGACTGCGGCTGCGCCGAACCTTGTTAAGGGAGAGTACAGGTATGACTTCGCCGACGTGGCTGAACACACTCCGCTTCTGAAAATGTACACCTTAGGCCACAAGTCTGACATGGTGCCCATTAGGGCTGACGGTTTACGCTATCACGCAGCCGGGCCAATCATAAGCCTATTGAAAAAACACAACATCGTCAAGGCAGTGAGTTATCCGGTGGACGAGAAATCGATTTTCGAAGCTGCAAGAATGTTCGTGCAGACTGAAGGATGGCTGCCCGCCCCCGAGTCCAGCTACGCTGTTCGAGCAGGAATAGACGAAGCGCTTAAGGCTGAGAGAGCGGGCGCGGAAAAAACGATATGCATGAACATCAGCGGACACGGCTGGCTGGATCTAGAAGCGTACAGGGATAAACTTAATATCCAATAATCCTACGTCGCCTAGGAGAAAAGAACCGGGAAGATTAGTTAAAATCTGTGGCCGTGCTTTCCTGTGAGAGGTACGAACGCCACTCCGCCGAGGTTTTCTTCTTTGATTTTTCCGTTTGTTTTTTCTATTTTCATCAGGTTTTGGAATAGAGATGCGCTTCCAACAGGGATTAGCATGATGCCGCCCGATTTTAACTGGTCGATTAGCGGTTTCGGAATGTCTGGCGCCGCTGCAGTCACTAGGATCTTGTCATATGGGGCTTTTTCTGGGAAACCGAGCGAGCCGTCGCCGCTGATTATTGTGACGCGGTCGCCGTATCCGGCTTTCATTATGTTTTTTCTTGCGAAATCAGCCAAGTCCTGAACTATTTCCACAGTGTAGACATGGCCATATTCGCTCCGGGGAGCACCGCTTGGTGCAACCAGCTCCGCTATTGTGGCGGCGTGCCAGCCTGAACCCGCTCCGACTTCGAGAACTTTGTTGCCTAATTCCAACTGCAGGGCTTCATTCATGATTGAGACCATGTTTCGCCTAGTCTCGGAGCTGAGCCGAGGCTATGTGGCGCCGAAGCCGTCTGCCCGAAACCAATCGGAAGCGGCGTGTCTTTAGCGCTGTAGGATCGCATGTTTTCGGGGAGGAATTTCTCCCTCGGAACAGAGCGCATTGCCTGGATTACCTTTGGAGAGCGGAGGATATCATCCTTAATCAAGCTCTGGATGAGCTTCTCCCACTCACTTCCTTCCACTCGAAGCACCATAATAGACATTCACAAAGTGAGTTATTAACACATTTGCATTTGAAGATAAGATACAGAATAAGAAACGATGCTACGTTGAGTGGGCAGGCAGACGTTCTCATTGGTGACGCCTTTGTAGACGTAAATTGATGATTGTGTCGGGGACGTTTGTTATGCCTCCGAGGTTTTTGCGTAGTCAACCATTTAAACAATGGAGTGACTATGTAACTCAATCACGTTTGAGCGGCAGGGAGAACTTGAGCGGGGAAGAGGCCTCCGTTTCCAATGCGGAAGAATTGAGCAAGAAACTCGACCAAATAATTCGGAGACTTGATCTTCTTGAAGAGTTGATTCTTGAGAAGCCAGAGTATGAGGGGCTGGCTGCCGCGTTGAGGTTGACGAAGATGGGAATAGGAATGTACGGTGAACCGTTGAAGATTGCTTCTCGTTTGAAAAGTGCTGAGAAATACTTGCGCCAGAAGCCGATTGCTCAGGACGACATTTCAAGATGCGTTGTGCAAGCATTGGCTGTAAAGGGAGCTTTGAACATTTCGGCTATCACGCGGCAAGTGGCGTCGATGCGAGGAAAAGCAAGCAGGCGCATAGTGCGGGACAGGGTGAAAGAACTGGTGAAGCATGGTGTCCTGTTGAAGGCTGAGGGACGTATTCCCACCTATGAGCTAGCAGAGAAGGCTGACCACTAGACTGGTCACTATTGCACAGAACACCTAACTCTGGTGACCACTCTTCTAATAGTTTGAGCTGAGAAAAAATGAAGTTTGGATACTTGCACGACGCACGTAAAAAGCATAGCCTGTTTGTCTCTGTGGGAGAGAATAATTCAAGTTCACCCAAGATAATTGAAGCAGTCCCATGCCGGTTAACAGAACGGGTTCAAATGGAAGCGGTCATAACTGGGGCTGTTTCGCAGAGACTTCGTCTGAATTTAGGGTGAAGAGATTTAGGAGGTGAAAACATGGTTGATGACGAAAGAAAGGACAGAAAGATGGACCCAGAAAACATCAAAGAAATACTCAGTGTCGTCTCCTCTGAGGTTCCGACCCTAATAAAAAGCCTCTTGGCATCGGTATTTTCAGAAGAAGCGGGAAGAAACATGGGCAAGGCTGCGGCGGCATACTACAAAGAACTGAAGAACGGCGGGCTACCTGAACAGGTAGCGGTGAAACTGACCGAAGATTACATGCGAACCTTCACCAGTATAGGCGACATGCTTAGAAGCAGTGGTGGAGGAAGACACGGCGAAAGATCTGGCGAGAACATAGGCGAGGAAATTGAAAAAAGGATCCGCGAGAAGCTTGACAAGAGAATCGATCGTACGATAGATCGAGGAAGGGAAAGCGGAGAAGAGGAGAAAGAATAATCTCTCCGTCTTCTCTAACTTTGGAGTGAGCTGATTAGGATGAGCGTAGCGCCAACGGTTAAAGCGGTGTTCAAGGCAACTCCACACTTGGCCATAATGGGCACGAGTCTTTTCTGGATGTACTTGACCTTAGGATGGAGGGTGCGAAAAGCCAGAAGAGCCTTTGAGCAACAACTAGTCTCACAAGGGATGTCAAAGGAGGACGCAAAACGGCTGAGCGCTTGCTACAACGAGCTGAAAAACAGCATAACCACCATGCTCCGACGGGGAGTAACATTTAACTTCGAACGCCCATAAACAACGAATGCGTTGTCAGCCTCAAACTCCCCCGTGTAGACGCTTGATCGCACGACAAATTGCCACGCATACCCAAGTGTTGAGATCCTTCTTTTTTCCGTTCTTCAGAAGGGACAGGTTCCATAGGCCGTTTTTCTGCTGCTTTTCAGCAAACCACTGTACGGCTGTCTTGACTTGAGAGTCGTATAAATTGAACCCAAAGAACGATAGAGAATCAAGTGAAGACAGCAGATCCGTGAACCAAAAGGGATAGGTGAATCTGGTCCAGTACTGGGGCGTGCCTCGGTCAGGGTAGAAGTCTCGTCTGAAAAAACGTGAAGCCAGCAGCTTTCCCGCGGCCATCGCTTCATCTGACCTCCGGTAGGTTTTGTGAGCCGCGAAAGCGCGGAGTACGACGCCCGTGACTAGGTGGGAGAAGGGCTTTGACTGGTCAGGCTGCACGGTTTCGGTTTCCATAGCTATGACGTTTAGCTTCAGGTTTCTGGTTCGGATGGGTATGGCCCATCCTCCATCATCCTGCCGTTTTGCAAGGAGCCACTGGAACCCTTTCTCTATTCGCCAGTCACTCTCGTACCCTGCTTTTATCAAAAGTTCCATGATTCCTGCGGTGTAGTTTGGAGTGTACTGATTTCCATAGATTCCGCTGAAGTCTCCTTCATCGGTTTGAAATGTGAACAAGAACGAAGCGGCCTTTCGCACGACGGAATGTTTTTTGTTGAACCCGTATTTCTCCACGAGTTCCCCTAGTATCCGGTACGTTTCGAGCTGATTGTAGTTGGCCCGCGAACGAATGCTTAGGTTACCGCCGGGATACTTCCAAGAACCATCCTGCTGTTGCTTCGTTAGCATCTTTGCTGCAGGCGGGAGTGTCCACAACGTCTCTACGGAACCTCTTCTCGCACTTAGCAGGTCGCGGTTCGCAAAAAACACGATTGCATCGTTTTTCGAGGAGAGTAACTGAGGGAGGGGATCAAACCTCAACAGTTTCTGCCATACTTCCAAGCCTTCTCACCGTTGACTATGAGGCTGTGCTGGCAGGCCTATATCGATGTTGGGTTGTTTACTTCACTGTGACTGATTTTGCCAGGTTTCTGGGCATGTCCGGGTTGTACCCTCTCTCTACAGCCATGTAGTACGCGAATAATTGCAGCGGAATAATGAATGCTATTGGTGACAGAACTTCGGGAACGCCCTTGGGCACTTCCATGTAATCGTCAACAAGGTTCTTGATTTCTTCATCATCTTCTTCTAGGACCGCGATTATTGAGGCTCCTCGGGCTTTCATTTCCATTATGTTGCCTATCAACGTTTTATGCGTCTCATCCTTTGGACACACAAAGACGACGGGGAAACCTGGCTCTATGAGGCTTATCGGGCCGTGTTTGCTCTCTCCGGCTGGAAAGGCTATTGCAGGCGCATAGGCTATTTCCATGAGTTTAAGCCTGCCTTCAAAAGCCGTTGCCGTGCTGATTCCGCGTCCAAGGAAGAAGAAGTCTTTCTTGTCCTTGTATTTCTTCGCTATCTGCTTCGCCTTTTCCTCCTGCGTGTCGATTATCGTTTGCACCGTGTCCGGCAGCTTGCACAGTCTCTCGGCCAAATAGTCCATTTCGTCCTGCGAAACCTTGCCTCTCTTCTTTGCCAGTCTCAAGGCCAGCTGGGCCATGACTGAAAGCTGCGAGGTGAACGTTTTGGTTGCCGCCACTCCAATTTCTGGGCCTGACTGTTGGCCGATGTAGACTCGCGAAACCCGCGTCAACGTTGAACCGATTGTGTTGGTTAATCCCAGTATCGTTGCTGCCCTCTGTCTGGCGGCGTTCACCGCAGCCAGGGTGTCCGCGGTTTCACCTGATTGACTCACGGCCAAGATGGTGCTCTCAATGTTAACGGATTTGCCGTGCTGCTCTATGAACTCGGAAGCGATGACCGGGTAGGTTGGCAAGAAAGCAAGCTTTGAAAGCATGTACGAGGCTGCCCAACAAGCATGGTAGGATGTTCCGCAAGCGGCGAGGTACACCTCTCGTGCACGGTCGAGAAAGGTGGCCATCAAATCAGCGTAGTGCTCCTGCACCCTGAGCGTGTTTCTCAGGCACTCGGCCTGTTCATGAATCTCCTTAATCATGAAGTGTGGATAGCCCTGCTTGACCGCCATTTCAGGGGTCCAATCAATGATTTTCGGCTCGCGCTTGACAGTTTTCGAGTCAGCAATCTTCTTAATTTCCACTCCTTCCGTTGAAAGCGTGACAAGTTCGCCGTCATCCACGATGATTGCCTTGTTTGTCAAGGGTAGGAACGCTGGGATGTCGGAGCCAAAGTACGCCGCGTCCTGATTGACTCCGACTACTAGTGGGCTTTCGTTTCTTGCACAGATTATCTTGTTGGGCTCGGCCGTGGAGACGACCGCTATTGCGTATGACCCTTCGAGTCTTTTTACTGCTTCTAGCACCGCCTTCTCAAGGCTCAGGCTAGGGTTGTTTTTGAGGTTTTCTTCGATGAGGTGGGGTATCACTTCAGTGTCGGTTCTGGATTTAAAAACGTGGCCACGATTTTCAAGCTCCGTTTTCAAGTCGGCAAAATTCTCTATGATGCCGTTGTGAACAACAGCTATCCGTCCGCTGCAGTCAACGTGGGGGTGAGCGTTCACTTGCAGGGGGGCACCGTGTGTTGCCCATCTTGTGTGCCCGATGCCCAGGCTGCCGGGCAAATCGTCTAGATTGTGGAGCTTGTGGACGTCATCTATTTTTCCCTGGTCTTTCTTCATGTAGAGCTTGCCGTCGTGCAGGGTTACCACGCCGACTGAGTCGTAGCCACGGTACTCGAGTCTCTTCAGAGCAGCGTGTATCAGTGGTGCAGCGTTCCCTTCCTTCAAGACGCAACCAAATATGCCACACATTTCCAGACCTCATTGCTTCCCAGTGACCGCAATTCAAGGACTGCTCTTCTAATAAGCATTTTTAGGAGAAAATTTTTAGTTCTAAAAACGGTTTCCAAGGTTTTCCCATCGACGAGTTCAACAACTGTCATGAATTCTCGGGCAGTGCTAAAAGATATTTTATAATGGTCTTTTGAAGTGTTGCGGCTCCCAGCTGAGGTTCGAACCTGCTTACCGTAACAAAATTTTTAATAATAGATGCGCGTTTATGATTAGGAATAACCATGGAAAAGAGACTACTGCTTCGCGAAGAAAATAAGACACAGAAAGTCAAAGACATAGCGCTAATCAACGACCCGCAAAAGCTCAAGCTAATCCTGAACGCGTTAAGCTGGAAAATACTGGTCATGCTTTCTGAGAAGGAAATGTACCCTCTGGAAATAGCTAGAAAATTGGGCATCCATGAGCAGAAGGTATACTACCACATTAGAAAACTCTGCAAGGCAGGAGCCATAACCGTTGCAAGAGAAGAGGAGAAGAAAGGGGCAATAGCCAAGTACTATAAAGTAGCGGCGCCAGCGTTTGGAATCGAGCTTCCGCAAGAGTACAGAACCATCAAGAATCTCTCCCTACTGGGAATGGAAGAACAAATCCGGAAATTCTTCAGAGAATTCGTGAGGAAAGATGGAACGTTTGACGGAAAAATAGTTGTGGGCAGCCCAACGCCACACGGGCCCTTTAAAACAAGCGCAAGGGACGGACATTATGCTTCTCATCTGGCCTTCTTCCTGGGGCAGTTCGTCAAACCCCCTGAAGACTTCGCGATAAAACTCGATGTGGACGTTAAGGCTGAGAAGGAGGAAAAGAACCACCTGATACTCGTAGGGGGACCTGGAACTAACCTCCTTGCGGAAGAAGTAAACGAGTGTCTACCCATTAAATTTGACATGCGACCCTCAGAGGAAGGCTTTCTTTTCGGCGGTCTAGTTTCCAAGAAAACTGGGCGCGTCTACACAGCAGACGCAGTTGGAGTTGTCGCGAAAGTTGTCAACCCGTGGGACAAGAACAAGCGGGTTATAGTTCTAGCCGGAAACAAAGCGGTGGGCACAAAGGCCTGCGTGCTGGCACTCACAGACTACTGGCAGAAAACCCTGAAAGACTACAGTGGCGAGGAGACTTATGCAAAAATCATACAGGGCTTTGACCTGAACGGCGACGGAAAGGTTGACTCAATAGAGGTTCTTGAATAATTTGCCATCTGCCGAATTGAAAGAAATCATACTTGCCAAGGGGCACAAGAACATTCTGGCCATTCATCCCACAACCTTGGAGTTCACAAAAGAAGATGACCTGTCAAAAAAAGGCGACTGCATGATCGCAGTATCAGCAGACAAAGCTATGCCAGGTCTAAGTGCCGAGTTTAAAGAAAGACTACTCGAAGAAAACGCCAGTCTGACTATTCTAATCGAAGCAGGAGGGATAGCCGAAACGGTGAACGCGTATGGAAGCGCGCATCTTACCTTGGTTCACCCGACCGAAATGGTCGTGAGGAAAAGCAACTACATTTGCAGCCGAACGTTGGCAATCAAAGCAGACAAAGCTTCAGCCGATTTGTCGAGAGATCTCATCGAGAAACTGAAGAACCCTGCGCAGAAAGTGAAAATCACGTTGACAGTCGAAGCCTAGCGGATTCTAACGTCTAGAACCGCTTGCCACTCGTACGGAGCTGTCTCACGGACAAATCTTGAAAACAAGATTTTCTCCACGCTTCTTTCAGACTTTTCAACGGCCTCCGTGAAACGAGCCTTAAGGTTCTCTAACGAGTTAGGCTTGTTTACGAAGCTGTAAAAGTGAACTATGCCTCCTGAAGGTTTGATGGCTTCGCAAGCCACATCAACAAAATCGATGGCCTTTTCCGGCAAATTCATGATGGTCCGGTCAGCAACACCAGAAAGCTTGTCTTTGACAACTTGCCTCGCGTCTCCTGAAATGGGATGAACCTTTCCTATAACCCTGTTGAGCCTTATGTTCTTCTTGAGATATTCCACCGCGTCTGGGTTCACATCGACAGCATAGACTGTCGCGCTTTGATGGTTTTTGGCGATTTGTATCGAGAAAGGCCCGACCCCTGCGAACAAGTCAATAACGATGTCGCCTTCCTCTACCAGAGATGCGACTCTGCGGTGTTCGAACGAAAGTCGTGGAGAAAAAAACGCTTTGGTTACGTCCACATGGTATTGGCATCCGTATTCTTTGTGGACGGTGTCGGTCTTAGGTTCGCCTGCCACGATGGTGAACTTTCTCAAACGGTAGGTTCCGCCTACTGCGCCCGCCTTGGCGAGGACCGTGCGCACCTTTTGGTTCGTTTTCAAGATTGCCTCGCCGATCGCAGTTTTGTATGCGTCAAGCTCTGGGGGAAATTCGACTATGGCTATGTCGCCGATGAAGTCTATGGCGCGGGGCAAGCTGGCCAACAAATGTGGTGGAAGCTTATCCTCAAGAAGTTGCGCAAGTGACGTTCTCGGTTTCTTCCTCTCTGGAAAAGAGTGAACTGAGACTTTGCAGTCTGTCACTTGTTCCTTGAGAGTTTTCAGTTCTTCTTTTGATGGCCGCTTAGCCAGCGGAATGTAGATGAATTCTTCGTCTCGTTGAATTTCCAATTCTTTGTTGATCAACCCGAGTTTGCTGGTCAGGATTAGGGTTTTCTCGCCTTCTCGTCTGGGAGTTTTGATGCAGCTTGCCTTTTTCAAGGGATCACGTCGTTTCAGTCTTCTTTTTCGCTGTAATCACCGTGTAGAAAAGGGTCATCTCCGTGCTGGTTAGTGCATACTGCTCCTTTGCCTCTGCAGGGGCTCGTTCCAAGTACATGTAAAGCGTTTCTGGCGCGACGCCAAAGTACCGTCCCTTATCTTCCATTAGGACACTGTAGGTTTTTCGGTAGGCAATCGTTTTCATCTTTGAGATACGGAATCCTTGTTTCTCCATGAGCCTCTTCATCCGTGACGGTTTGTAGTATCTTGCATGAGCTTTGGACAGGGTTCTCTCCAGTCCTTCAAAGAATCCTTGGTTATCCGTTTCGGGAACTGTCAAATCCCCGTATACAAGTGTTCCGTTTTCTTTGAGCGTTTTTCTCAATCTCTTTAGGATTCTTCCTTGAAACGCGAAATAGTGCATCGTGCTCATGATGATGACCGCATCAAATGCTTGGCTTACAAAAGGCAAGTGTTCCCCGTCGGCCAGTATCAAGTCAAAACCGTCTTTAAAGGAGAGCATTTTTGTTTTTGCCTGTTTCAGCATTTCCCTTGACAAATCCAATCCTACAAGTTGCGATTTGCCTTTTTCAAGCAGCGGCAACGCGTTTCTGCCACTTCCCACTCCTAATTCCAACAAGAGTCTGTTTCCAAACCCTTCCAAAGCCGTTAGCAGTTCGTCAAAAACTTCATTTCCAAAACCTTCTCTTGTGTTCCACGTTCTGCTTTTCTGCAGATCATAATCCTTGGATCTTCTTGAATAATATTCTCGAATCAGTTTCTTGCGGGCAATGCTGTCCATTTGATTTTTTCCTTTGACCTGCAAACGCTATTGTTAACCAGAAAATAAACATTTACATGTTCCATGGTCCACTAGCCGCGATTTGAATGCTTATCTTTGCAATGTCAAAAATGGTACGCTCGACAAATTGTCGGTAACATAAAATCCGTTAGCGCGCGCTAGGGCGTCGTCTGTCCATTGTTGGTTGGGGTAAAGTTTTATCTTAGGCATTGTAGCGACATCTCCCGAAGTCCTTACAAATAGTTGGCCTTAAGATAGTTTTGATATACCCAATGAGAGGTAGGCAATCATGAATATAAGCCTTATGAAGAATGGGAGATCAACGCGCTAGCCATGAGAGAAATTTGCGTGCTTATCTGGGATATGATCAGGGAGCTCAAGATGAAGCAATGGAGATCAGTGAATAGCGTCGCGCTGACAAGAACAACTCAAATTGGGATTATATCTTGCCCTTTTCTCTCTCATTTTCGCGCGCTAAAACAAGCCAAAGCTAGACAGAACCTAGAGAAAACACAACAACCAACCATCTTTCCAAGAGTGCGTTAATGCGCACGCTAACTTAGAAATCATTTTTTTAGAAAAAAAGAAAAGGGGATTTTTAACTTGGAGGAGGAGGTGGCGGTGGCGGAGGCGGCATGAAGGTTGTTGGTTGCGTACTAGTCTGAGGCGAACGGGCAGCAATTGCTGAGTTAATAGCATTAGCCCAATCGCGCGAGCTAGCGTTCGCGTAAAAAAAGAAATTGTGCACTGGCTTCAAGTTAGGACTTTGACTGTCAACTCTAAGATAAGCTGCAAGAAAGTGCCGCACATTTTCAGCTCTAGTGATTCCCTCAAGGGGGATGGAAAAACTTCCGGGGAGTTTTGTGGCGTCGTCTAATTCAGCTTTTCCCGCTTTTTTCTCAATCGCATTGCGCGCTAATATAGGAGCGAAAAGCTCCATTGCTGCGGTGGCTCCCTTTCCTTGTTTGTTAATGTAAACAAGCCTTAGATTAGTAAGTATAATTGTGCCAAGACCGAGGTATCCTTTACTATCTCCCTCAGCGCATTTCACACCTGATTCATTCTTGAGAATGGTTTCTGATTCCGACATCCTTTTTTCTCCCTAATCTTAGTTGCAAGGTTGTTGGTTTAAGCATTTCTAGCGCGCGGGTAAGGATTCTTCCACAAACCATAAGAACTAATTCAATCAAACCATAAACTATTTGCGGAAGTGACATTGGATGAACAGGCTTGTTTTGGTTTCAATTACAACTCTGTTTTTGCTTTCCATGTCGTCAATAACGGGCTTGATTCAAGTAGTCAAGGCCGATGGTGCACCCATTTACATTAACGCTGACGGAAGCATAAGTCCGTCAACTGCTCCTATTTATTCGGCAGATAACATCACATACACCTTAACTGGCAACATCGCCGCCAATGGCAACGGAATTGTGATTAAAAGATACAACATTGTTTTGAACGGAGCAGGTTACACCGTGACTGGAAACGGAAGCGCTGCTGCTGGTAGCGGAATAATGCTCAGAACCGTGGGCAACGTGACCATAAATGACATGAGGATAACAAATTTCGGCTATGGCATTGGCATCGAATCTTCTTCTAACAACAGTGTCAGCAGAAACAACATGACAAACAACTTTGATGGCATTGTGGTCCTCTCTTCTTCTGATAACAACACCTTGTCGGGCAACAACGTCACAAACAACTCTTATGGCATTTATCTCATCTCTTCTTCTGATAACAACACCCTGTCTGGCAACAACGTTTCAAACAATGGGTATGGCATTTATCTCAGCAATTCTTCTAACAACACCTTGTCTGGCAACAACTTCACGGCAAACAGCAACTATGGCATTGTGCTCTACTCTGCTTCTGATAACAACACTTTGTCGGGCAACAATGTCACAAACAGCAACAATGTTGGTATTTGGCTCGAATATTCTTCTAATTGCACTGTGTATGGCAACAACGTCACAGCAAACAACGGGTATGGCATTGTGCTCGGCAATTCTTATAACAACGCTTTGTATGGCAACAACGTCACGGCAAACAACGTGGATGGCATTTGGCTCGACTCTTCTTCTGATAACAACGCTTTGTCTGGTAACAACGTCACCGCAAACAGCAACGATGGCATTTATCTCATCTCTTCTTCTAACAATACAATCTACCATAACGACTTCAACAACAACACCAGCCAAGTTTCTTCTTACAACTCAACTAACGTTTGGGATAATGGGAGCGTGGGTAACTACTGGAGCGATTATCTAACAAAATATCCAAATGCCACTTTTGTTGACAGCTCAGGCGTCTGGAACACTCCATATGTCATTGACGCAAACAATACTGACTATTACCCGCTTACGGTTCAATATGTAATTCCAGAGTTTCCATCATTCCTCATTCTACCCTTATTCTTGATAGCAACAATACTAACAGTCATAATCTACAAAAAGAAAGGCGTGAAAACAAGCCAAAGTTAGCGCGCGCTGGGGTGGTTTGCATACAGTCTGCATTTAGGTGGCGTGGTTTGGTGAAGATAATATCGGTCGTCCAGATTGTTCTGGCAGTGGCGGGTCTGGTACTGTTGTTCACAGCTGAATTCGGCAATGAAACGTTTCGTTTCACCCATACTAACCTGTATGCCGGGAACACTTACTACAGCTATGAAACGTTAGGTGAAATGTATAATCTAAATGCTGCGATGTGGTCGCTTACCGCCGGCTTCATAGTGTTATTCGTTATCATTGTGCTTCTTGGTTTTAGATGGGGTTGGTTGTCTTCAGGTCAGATTGCAGCGAAATACGCCAAGTTGACGATTGTCTTGGGTCTTCTTGTTATAGTACTCTCTTTAGTTGCGGCTGCTGTCGCCTTTATAACGCGCTACGATGCTTGGACGGCATCGATTCCTGCGGGTGTGGTTTCAGTCGCGAAACCTGGGGAAGTGAGTTGGTCGTTAGGCACGGCACTAACCAGTTTTCTTGTTGGTGGTTTCCTTTTCATTGTGATTGGTTTTATCGGAACCCGCATGACAAGAACTGCTCAGTTGCCTCCGCCACCTCCTCCACCTCTTCCACCTCCGCCTCTCAGTTAGAAGTATGGCCCGCGCTAGCTACGGCTACTGCACTCATCTTAAGATGGCTTTTAGCAGCATGGCTATTTGCTCTGGACCGGACAGAGTGAACAAGTCTGGCCTCTGTAGTTTCAGGTTTACCAAGGCCTGAGCTAAGGTCTGCTCTAGAAGTAGTTTGTCCCATGCGATAATTCCTTCAAGTTTCTGCTTCTCTTTCCTAAGAAGGTCCATCTCGTAGACCAGCGCGGTTTTCTGTCCTTGCAACGTCTTCAATGCGTTTCTCAGATCGTCTCTTTGTTGAAACAGAGCTTTGGTTTCGTCTTGTGCTTTGATAATTAACTGTTTCTTGTAGCGAAGGTTTCTAATGGCTGCCGGGGACCTATCGAGTTTTTGAGCTATGTCTCTGGCTGTCAGTCCTTCCTTAGTTAAGGCTTCCAGTTGTGCCAGCTCGTCTTTTGTAGTTCGCCGCGCGCGCTCGTGTTCATCTTGTCCCGCTAGGATTCACCTCCTAAGCTTGGACGTGACTCAAGAATACGAGACCCCAACCCAAAAATAAACATTAGCTAATTTAGGGACAAGCCAGCGCGCGTAAATATTGTTGGCTTTTAGACCGGTGTTGGTGTTGACGATGGAGGAGCCATTGTTGCTACGGGTTGTTCTGGTTGAGGTTTTATTTGGAAAAAGGCAATCGCAATCAATAGTGTGGCGATCCACATTAGAAGGAAACCTATGAGAAGTATTGTTAGAAATGCACCTATGAGTAGCAGTAGAGCTGCAGTTGAGAATAAACCTACGCTTGCTTTTGCTGAAAGAGTCTTTAGTGATCGTCTAGCAAAGAAAGCTGCAATTATAGCAAAAATCCACAGAATAACTAATACTGAAAGTATTGATCCAAGTATGGGTAAGACGTCACGTGTGGTTATATTCGAGATGGTTGGTGTTAACCCTGAGAGTGTTGACCAGTTACCGTTCCAACCTGGATAGATTTTGTGTAGGAAATTCGTTACGATGGATGTGTAAAAAAACAGATAAACAATTACTACTCCTGCAATTACGATGCCTACTATGCCTGCGACTACACCGGATATGGAATTGTTGAATATTCCGCTTTCCTTGTAATAGTTTGCAAAACCATGCAGAGCAACCAGAACGAGAATCAAGCCGACAAGTGCAATTATTCCTAGATAAGGTTGAGCCCCTGGTATAAGTCCGATGAACATTAGTATTGCGCCTATGCCGCCCAAGTTCTTGCTTGATTCAAGAGTCATCGTTTTTTCCTCTGGTTTTTTGTCATCTTATTTAGAATAAAAGCTTTTTTCATGCCTTGTTCATTGGATCGTGTTAGATGACATCGCACGCGAAAAATGTGGTAGAGCGTGCGCAAACCCAAAAAAACAAAAACACATGCAGCATGCGCGCGCAATCGAAATTTTATGTCAGTCCAATCTGGCATACGAAAGGAAAGGCCTACATCAGCGGGCATAATGTGATTGGGGAATCAACCGAGGCCTTACAGCAATACCAATCCCAAGCGCAGCGTTCGCGCTACAACATGTGACGGTCTGTTTTTCTCTTGCGAGCATTCTAGAGTCATGAATGGAAAAAGAGAAATATCAGTTGAATATCATGAGTTATGAAGAAAAGTGCGAATAACAAAGGAGCATCTGCGCAAGATTCCAGATTTATTGCTCAGATCGTTCGGTGCGCTCGAAATCATTGCTCTAAACTGTTTTCTCATGGTTTGGACAGGCGGTCAACTTATAACGCTAGTAGATAATCCCATGGTTGCCATCTTGCCAATTCTCGGTTTTGGGTCACTGACCTTTTTGCTCGTACATTATTTTCTTGTTAGGGAACCTACACCGAAGTCTCACTCTTGATCTCCGCCCTTGACCCTGCACTGATTCACAATTTTTTTTCCAGTCTGTGTAGTTCATCTTTCTTTTCTAAGACGAATTTCACATCCAGTATTCTTTCGGCGAGCGCAATGTTTGTCCGCAAATGTTCGGTTAATGTCCGCGTGAGATAGGCTGACTTGCCGTGGGCCAGAGCAATGTATGGAACAAGTATGTCTGCTAGGTGCGCATCAACCGTGGGTTTCGCAATGATTTCTGTGTAGAGTTTTTCGGCTGCTTCTATTCCGACTGTTTCGCTTGCTTTTCTCAGCTCGCCAATGGCGTCTGCTCCTAGAATCGCTCCAGCGTCAGATTCGGCCCACAAGACAATGGAACTGCCCTTCTGCAGCGGGTTCGAGGCGTCATTTACTACTTGAATATCAGCCTTGTAGCCTCTTTCGCCAAGGTACTCGTTCGCCGCTTTCGCTTGGCGTTCAGCAACCTTTCTTTCGGCAAGGAATGTGCAGACTGAAACTCCTCTTATCGATTTGACGTTGCCAAAAGTCTCTAGGCTCAAAGCTGTTAGAGGCTTGCAGGGCTCTACAGCTATTGTCACTTCGCCGTTTCCTTTGGGGTAATAGCCGTACTTGTGAACGGTCAGAACAGCGTTTAGTCCCATGCGATGAAGGGTTGGCAGGAGAACGAAGCGCATGTAATTTATGGTGGGCGAATGGGAAACGTCGGTTCCGCCTTTGGAAATATGGAGGTGTACGGTGTTTTCGGCGTAGGCGCACATGGGCAGCACCGTCATCAGAAGCATTGAGATGCTTCCGGCAGTGCCGATTTGAGCTTCAATCTTGCCGCCTCTCATTTCTTTAGGCCTGAACCAAAGCTCACGTGAATCGGCTTTCGCGCCTTCCAATTCAGCGTCGCACAGCTGGGCGGCTGTCAGGACGGCTTCCAAGTGTTGAGGCCTCAAACCTGGCTGGGGACGGTTCTGTCTGATGTTGTAAATGTGCAACGGTTCCCCAATTATTGCGCACAAGGCGACGGCCATTCTCAGAATCGTGCCGCTTCCACTTTTTTCGCTCCCATCAATCTCTATCAAGCGTGAGGTTCGCTCCAGTCTTCGAATTGTTGGAAGAGTCAAAAACCATTAATAAATGCGTTGAGTATTAAGGATTTGTAAGGAAGGAAGTGTATGAGCGCGGATAAAGAGAAAATTGAAGCTCTCACCAAGAGAGTTGACGAGCTTGTTCTGATTATGAACGGCATCATGGACGATTTGAGGCAGGTTTCAGCATCCTTGAAGTCTCTCGCTGTCTCGCAGATAACTCAGCCGATAGCGGCCCATCCAGCACCAGCATTGTCTCAGCCTGTACCTGGAGCGCCACAGTCTCTAGAAAAATCAAAAGTGATAGAGGACGTGAAGATGATGTTTCCAGAAGATCTAGAAAACCTGCTGAGCTTCGAGGAGAAAGACGATTACATCATGATAAAACCGCGGCAGTTTCTCGGTTCAGACAACTTTTCAAAAATAGCTTCAGTCGTACGTGGTGCTGGGGGAGACTACGTGAGCGCTGGAAAAGCTTCACACTTCAGGGTGCCAAAGAATAGAACCTGAGCGTAGCAACTGCGGAAGCCCGAGACTTCTCCTAGTGTTGTATTTCGAAGTCTCTGAACTCTCCATAATAGTTTTCCCAGGTCACGTCTGCGCTTGCGACTTTAGCTCCAGGTGGTCCTCTCCCGCAGAATTCCAGAAGCTTCTTTACGTTTTCTTCTTCACCCTCAAAAACAGCCTCAACCCTGTCGTCTGGCAGGTTGCGCACCCAACCGGTCACGCCGTGCTTTCTCGCTTCATACCTAGTTTCAGATCTGAAGAACACCCCCTGAACTCTGCCGCTAATGAAGACGTGCGCTCTGGCCTTCATCGGTTTTCACTGCTCAAGCGTTCACTTTCACTTATCTCTCTCCACCGCGTAAACGTGTTGCTTCAACACCTGTCTTAAATGTTATTCGCGCCGCGTTGGTTCGTAAGGTGTCGAGGATGTTGGATTGTTCCTGCGGAGAGTTGTTTGTCTACGCTTCTTCTTTCAGTCAGAAAAGATTGAAGCCGGTCAGTATGGCTGCGGAAAAAATGGCCAGGTTCCTGAAGCTGAACTTTGAAATCAAGACATTCAGGAAGAATTTCACCCCGATCTACGTCTACTATAAAACAGGCGACGAAGAGCCTATCCCCATCTACTGTAGCAGCAACGGCAAGTCCAACATGGAAGAAGTGTGCGCGGCGTTAAGGAACATGATGTTTGTCCTGTCTTTCCATCCAAGACATCAGGCCCTGAGGCATGTTAGAAAAGAGATCATGCAGTTTTCATGAACTTCAGCGTCTGGTTTTCGAGCGTTATTTCGTAGATTTGGTTTACGTCGAACTCGATTCCCAGGCTCTCGTACTCTTGCTCGGTTAAGAACAGGATTATTTTTGGAATCGCTACCTCCGTTCTCATTGGGAACATCGGCATCTGCTGTTGCAGAGCCTGCATTACGTCTTGTACCATCTTGGCTTCTTCGGTTTGCGGTCTAACCACAAAGTTTGGTATCTGTCTGTCTTCAATTAGCTCAATGCGTTTTCCAAGGTTGCCGTCAATGTCTCGAATGGATTCAATCTTGTTCACTCTTACGCGGAACATGGCTTTTCATCACAGTAGAATGTCCCAGAGGTTTTATACCTTTCTAGCGTGTCCTATTCCATTTCGATTGTTGCAGGCGGCTTAGGAGTGACATCATAATAGACCGTTGACACGTCCGTGCACTGCTCAACGATTTCTTCACCAATCTTGTCCAACGTCGTCCAGGGTATTTCCGAAACTTCCGCTGTCAAGAAGTCTTTCGTCTGTACAGACCTTATGCCTATGACGTAGGACCTTTTCTGAGCTGAATCTTTCACTGCGTAGAAAACTCTCGCAACGGGCGGGTTTTCGGTTATTATCCTTGCCTGAACAGAAACGAGGTTCTGAATGCCAGTCTGGTGAAGCTTACCATCCATTGTTTGAACTTTAATCCCGACTATCTCGCCGTAACGTCTTTTGCCACCCTCAACGCCAGTGGCATTGTCCGCGAAGACTCTGATGTGGACGTTCCTTGATGGAACGTTGAGAAGATGCGCGACGGTCTCTTGAACGTGAAGGGCCTTCGAAGTCTGCGAAGCCTCTTCGTTGTCGACGATGACCGCGAAATACTGTCCGGGCTTGTGAAGTGCAAGCTCATGTTCAACGATGGTCGTGGCCGTCTTCAGGGTCTCTAGCTTGTCTGGACGGATTTCTCCGACCACCCGCACCGACAGGCCGGGCCCTGGAAAAGGTTGTCGTTCAGAAAACTCCGTCGGCAGCCCCAAATGCCTTGCAGCCATCCTGACCTGTTCCTTTGACAATCGCACGAGGGGTTCGACAACTTTGAAGCCGAACCGTTGATTCGGGTTTATGCCCATCTGTTCTAAAACATTGTGCCGAGTCTTTACGCCTCCCACTGTTTCGATCACGTCGGCGCGTATGGTGCCTTGAACCAGAATCTTACAGCCTTCGTTTTTGGCTGTTTCGCCCAAAACCGTGTAGAAGGTCTCGCGGAAGGCTTTGCGTTTTTCTTCAGCGTCCCTCAGCCCCTTCATTGCCTGCATAAAACGATCATGAACGTTGACTATTTTCACGGGCACACTGAACGGCGATTTCGACAGTGTTTCGGCAACATGCTCCGGTTCACCTTGCCGCATGAAAGCGTCGTCCAAGATTACACAAACAAGATTTTCGCCAATCGCCTTGTGCGTCAACACGGCGCACGATGTGCTGTCAACCCCTCCAGAAACAGCTACCAACGCCTTCTCATCACCGATGCTCTTCTTCATCTCCGCGATTGCGTTTTCGACAAATGTCTTGGGAGAGAAAGCTTCCACTGAGGTCACAACCTTTGTAGACTGTTAGTTGATTTGTTTTTTATGATTTGCGTATTCGCCGCTCAGCAGCTGTTTTCGACTGTGCTCTTTCTGAAGAATTACCTTTGAGTCTCGGGTCAAATCTTATATTCGATGCATGTTATATGCATAACATGTTCAGGGAGGGTGCAGCTTGAAACTTGTAACTGTGTTATTGCCGGAAGCTTATTTGGAGGGTTTAGATGAGCTTGTCAGAGCGAACATGTATCCGAGCAGGAGTTCGGCGATTAGGTCTTCAGTGAGGGATTTGCTGAAGAAAGAGCTTTGGGAAAGACGTGGAAGATGAAAATTTGCGGTGAAAGTAGACCCTACACGATTCCCTTGCCCACAAGGCTTGTCGACGCGATTAAAGGTGATTCGAAAAAAAGCATTTTGGAAGTTGGTTGTGGCTATGGAAGAGCCTGTTTTTTCCTGCATGAAAACGGCTTCAGAGTTTTCGGTGTAGACGTTGATAGGGCTCAGATACGACTAGCTCAGGAAGCGACAAAATCACGGGAGTCAAAGAAGCGGGCTTCCTGCTCAACGACGCTGAAAACTTGTGCTTCCCAGATTCTTGCTTCGATGGAGCTACGATGCTGGGCGTTCTCACTCTGGCTTCGAAACCTGAGATGTCCAGAATAGTCAGTGAAGTTGATAGGGTTCTCAAGACGCGTGGTTATGTTTTGGTCGAGGAGTTTGGTCGAACTTGGGAAAATCCAGTGTATGCAAAGAGGTACAGAGACGATGTTAAAGACACGGGTGAGTTGGGCACAGTCACGGTCAAGGATGAAGCCGGGAGGATTCTACATTTCAGTCATCATTTCACCCGGAGGGAAATCCTCAATCTTCTGAAAGACTTCCGCATTATCGATTTTGAAGAAGACGTGTTCACGAGCTACTATCACAAGAACTGGGTGAGAGGGTACATCATTCTTGCACAAAAAAGACACACAGAATCCTAACCCGCCGGGTCAAACTATCATTAAGTATAATGGTCTATGTAGTTCAGTGGCCATGCAGCTAAGTTTTCATGTGGACTCTAGTTAAACCAGGTAATGATACTCTGCTATGAACTACTCTGATACTCCCATAACTAAAGAATTTTAGGCTCTAGAGAACAGTATCCATACTAAAGCAAATTCACTGAGTAACTAGAAATACAGAGACAGACACTATGATCATTCATAGTGGTATTTACCGTATGTTTAGATGTCTAGTCCTAGTAATAATAAGTATTAATTAATAATGGTTCTTAATTAGGTATATACTGTCTATCATCCTCTCTTCTTATAGGATTCTTTCAGCTTGACTAGAGCCTTTTCTATGCCGTGACTGATAGACCCGAATTCACTATGCAAAGAAGCCTTCCTTTCTCTTTCTGTCTATCAGGTTAAACAAACAAGCATAAAGAACGTTTTGCTTCTTTGCTCTAATCGTGAACTGAAACAATTCTAATTTCTCAAAAGGTATGAGGTCCGCATCTTTGAAAAGAACGATTTTCTTGTTTTCTATTGCCCACGTTCCATGAGAAAGTGAATTTCGAAATTCGTTGTCTAGGTAGGGTTCTAGTTTTTCCCACGCCTTTTGAGCAAACTTTTCCATTGTTTTATTAAAATTGCCAGCACGAAAATCAACGTCTCTGAGATGAAAAAGAAGAAGTGTCTTAAAACATTCGAAGTTTTGTATAGATAATAATGCACTTACTTCCACATATGGGTGAGTAGAACTAGAGTCTGTAAAACCAAACTCAGAAACGACTTCAACAAAACGTCGAGCCTTGCCAATGCTATCAGCTATATGAACCAGAAGATTGTTGTTGATGCTAATCATATTCAAATTCTCTATAATACTCTTAAGATGGTTCACTTTGCTTTCGACATAAGATGTCTCAATTTTCCCTTTTGCCTTCAACTCTTCAAGCAACTCGTCAAGAATTGGCTCAATTTTCTTCCACAACTTCTTTTCCTGACCGCCTAAAGCCTCTGGGTTCTTGACCTGATGCAAATCAGGAATACCCAGGTTCGACGCAATAGCCTTCTTTTCACTCATTTTTGAACCTCTAGTTTGTCTTCTGTTGCTGTGCAGATTCAAGATTTCTGTCTTTCTTGCTTTCGCAATTCTCCTATAAAGCCTAATAGTTAAACTTAAAAGCCTTTGATTCTATTGATGAATTCAGGAGATTCAAAAGTATGCACTTTCGGTCAAACTCTGGAATAAGTAGATTTGGCGTAGCAGTAGTACTTTTTTTTCTGGCTCTTATTAGCATTTCCGCTTACGTTATAATACTGAGTTCACAAGTTCCAACCCTTCAAGTGAGTAATGTCAACTTATATCCGAGCGAGATGATGGTCAGTGACCATGCTACTCTGAGTTTTACGATTAAAAACAATGATGCATCAAATCAACATAACGTCACAGCGAGGTTCAATGTTACTAACGTGACTTTTTACATAAACAATGTGGGTTTGTATCGAGATAACAATGGAGTGCAGTACTACGATATACAGCTTCAATCTTCCCAGCAATCAACCTATAATTTTAAAGTAATTGGAACACTTACAGGCGGAGCCTCAAAGAGCACCTATCAAATACGTCTTAATTTCTATGACGAAAACGATACGAAATTTGGCAGCGAGACACAAAGCTTGACGGTAAATTCATAGGTTAAAGGAATAGTTGAACATGGTATCTGAAACCGTGATTTCAGTCTTGCTTGAGGCAAGCCTTACAGGAATGGGACTCGTATTGGCGGTTTATGCTCTGTTAACGCCCATATCTACCGAGATATTTGAACAGAGGGCAGAAACGCTAGAGGACTTGATTAAGAAATTTGACGAAGACCATAGCAAGCTAACAGGGGACTCTCCTGATGATGATTGGAAAAAACTCAGACAAAAACAGAAAGAAATAAACAAGATAAGGGTGCTTCCTTGGTCTTTTGGTTTTGGGATTGTTGTGGCATTCGCCCTCTTTTCGCTTTCATTCATTTTAAGTATGTTCTGGCTTGGGAGTGACATCTACCACACCTCTCTAATGGAATTCTCGATTTTTCTATTTTGCTCTGGCGGTTGGCTCACCTTTACATTCGTTGGTGTTTCGATTATAGCCGAAATTGTGGACTCATTGACAAAGAAATTTGAAGGCATAAAAAAGAAACAGAAAGCAACAAAGAAAGAGAAAACTAAAGAATTGGAAAAACTGAAAAAGGATATTGAAGAATTGAAGCGAAAAGAAGCAAAAGAATCATTGAAGTCCCAGTTCTCGCTTTTACGATTTCAAGAAGAGAGTGACAAGCCTATCAAGAGTAGCTGGAGCATTAGAATTTTGCAGAATGACAGACCAATAGAGAAATGTTCAGTCACTTATGGCGGCGTTAAGCTTCCTTGGTGGGATAAACTAGATGAGCCTCACTACGAAGAATTTATTAACACAATGAGTGGGGGAAACGTGCGAATACCAAAGGGAATCGAAAATGAAGATTCAAGAGTGGTTGTTAGGGACGGGAAAAAGACAATTCGAGAAAAGATATTCAAGGACATACCTATCGTTCCTAAGTAACAAGTTTTTCTGTTCTGCACTTTCAACATATTCTTTTTTTTATTCGTTCAACAAAGGAAAGTATGAAAAAACAAAATAGACCAGAACATGATAAAGTTTTTAACGGTCTAGAGTCTTAAATCTGAGACTGAGATAAACTATGGAACACTATAACGGTATGCTACACAAAGTCTACTGTGATTAGTGTTACAGATATTTATGAGAAACGCCTCGGAGTGCTCCACTTGGCAGATTTTGCGGAGTCTCTGGTTTTCTTTGCTGTTTCAGCGGGGTTTTCGGCAAGCGTTATCTCCCTGCCCACGATGAGGTAGGTTGCACCTGCCATCAGCGCGGCTTGGGCTGTTCCGCCTTGGGCTCCTATTCCGGGCGAGTATATTGGGACTTTTTCGCCGAGTATCTCGTGTACTTCCCTTATTTTTTCAGGGTATGTGGCACCTACGATGGCGCCGTCTGCACCGTGTTTTAGCGCTTTTTTTGCGAAGGAGACGTATTGAGGCAGTTTCTCTCCAGTTTCAGCGTCGAGGATTGTCTGTCCGTATCCTTCTGCCGCTGCTCTGTGGCTCATGTAGATGAGCAGAATTACGCCGCGGCGCAGTCTGCTTGCGACGTCAAAAATCGGTTTTAGTCCTTCTTCCCATCCTATGAAAGGGTTGGCTATCAACGCGTCGAATCCTGCGGCATAATAGTATTCTGCGATGACTTGGTTTGTTGCGCCGATGTCGTTCACCTTGCAGTCCATGATGGTCATCAATCCCTCGTCGTGGGCTTTTTTCACGAGCCTCTCAACACCGTTAAACGTGCCCAGCGGGAGGATGAGGTGATGGTTGAATTTTACAGCGCAAAGGTATGGGTGCACGCCTTCAAGGAGGTTCTCGGCTTTGGAGAACAGGTTTTTGCGGTTTTCGGGTTTTTCGAAGGGAAAGTCAAGGGCCAGTACGATGTTGGATTCTTTCTTCTTTTCTGTCTCAGCTATATTGGCGCGGAAGGACAAGTTTGAACACCTCTTCCTACTCGTGTGCAGAGCTAAAAACTCTTTTGATCTGGCAACTCTGATGGTAACTTCAGCCGGTTCTCAGATCCTCAGTCGAGAGCTCTTTTTCTAAAGCCGACAGGGAGGCGATTGTTCTTCGGTGTCTTTTTTTCGCGATTTTTCTGGCGGAGGGTGTGTTCAGTAGGTTGTAGATTGGTTTCAACTCTTTAAAGCAAGTGTTACTCATGGTCTCGAAGGGTTTTTTGCCCATCCAGTGAAAGACTCTGGCGATGCCTATTATTCCGAGCAAATCTATTTTGTCTGCGTCCCACACTATCTTTTCTTCTAGGGTTTCCAATTTGTCTCTGAAGGCAATAGGGTGCAGCAGTATTATTTTGACGATTTTTTCGATTCTTTCCTTAGGATAGTTTGTTGACTGTTCTAGAATCTCGCGTGCGAGTTTTGCTCCTGTTTCGTTGTGGGGTTCACCGACCGCGCGTCCTATGTCGTGTAGAAGGGCCGCTGTCTGCACAAGCTCTTGGTCGGCTTTCTCTTTCTCAGCCAGAATGGTAGCGATCTTTGCGACTCGGACGACGTGCGCGTAGGAGTGAGCCGTTCCGTCTAGCACGGACATAGTTTCTTTGACGATTTCTTCCAGCTTCTTCGGGAGTGGTTTCATGGTGGCACCAGGTGATTTGGTGTGTCCTGCACACTAGATTTAAAAGTTAAACCTTATAAACCGTGAAGTAACTACTCACACACTGGGTGTGCAGGTGTGAACTCCCGAACCGTGCTGAGCGAAGAACTCAGGAGACTGGTCGAATCTCGTATGAGAGTCAACCTAAAGGGCATAGAGGAAACGCTAGACGAGATATTTCGGAACCAAAAGCTGGGTTTGGAGGACATGAGGGAGACCATAAAGAGTCTCGAAGAGAGCTTCAGCTTGCTGTCTCAGAAGTGGAGTCTCCAAATTCTCTACATATTGTTCCTGAGGGAGACGACGGGTTTCAGCGAGATGAAGAAGATTCTGGGAGTGAATTCTCGCACGTTGTCCGACAAGCTGAAAGGTCTAGACCGGTACGGTTACATCAAGAGATCCGTGGAGCAAGGTCCACCGCTGAGGGTAAAGTACTCTCTCACGACGCGGGGGCGCAACACGATTCTGCTCGCATTGCCTTTCCTGTACTATTCCAGCAGCAACCTAGCCTGACATTCTCTGACCATCAGCGCGTGCCAGCTTCTGACCACCTGAAAATGTTGCATTCTCCGAGCGTGACGGGGACGCTCTAGAGGAAGCGGGCTCTGAGTTGACCCCCATCTCTTCGTTTGTAAGGTCCGCTTTAATCTGTAAATAAACCGAGTTGGAATCGTGTTTAGACGATGCAGTTAAAATATTATATGACCCCCTGTGAAAGTTTTGCGCGCGCTATTGTAACATACGTTGTGTCAGTTGCATCCATAGTCTAGCAATTATCGTTGCATTGCTCAAACATTAGCGCGCCAGAACCATAATCCGTAAGCTTTTTATCTTCCGCACAAATGTAACTACTGGAACAATCAGGGTCTGTCCGATACGTGAAAAAGTTCTTTAGTGTGGGTTCTAATAGTCATGTCATTGCCCTCTTGCTGTTATTTGTCCTGATTTGCTTTGCTTTCTTAACACCAACCCCATGTAGAGCTGCAAACCTATTCGAAGGTTATCAATTTGCTTCCAAGATAGAACTTGCTGCCCCTCTCCCAAGTGAGATGAGAGTCGACGATGTCAAAATTCAAAACACCCTAAGACTTTCGTACTTCTTCATTAATGAAGAAGACTTGCCCTTCCAAAAAAACATCTCCCAAGGTACTGTCATATGGAAAACTAACAATCTGACAGTTCAATCTGCCAACATTATCGACAATCTGGGCAATAACTCCATGCCCTTGAACGAAAGCGGCTTAATCATGAACCGATACGACGAAGTGACGATACAGCCGCATTCAATGTATAATCTGTCCTTGATTATGGTTCTAATGCAGGGGGCATCATACTTCAGTCCGTTTCAAGCATGGGCTTTTGGTACAGATATCATCAGTGAAATCCCCGTCGAGGCAAGCATCACTTTGCCCAGTAATTTCTCCGTCCCCTTTTATACTGCTGGAGCAGAATATAGCAAAGATCAGTACTACAAGGTTTTGACTTGGCGAAACACACCACTCCAACCAACACTTAATATAACGGCGATCTTCTTGCCGTTCCCGTACAATCCTGAAACCAAGTCCTTCACATTTAAGATGGACATTTCATCGATTTTTCCAGTACCCACCGACGTCAAGGCAACAACGACTCAAGAGTTCGAGTCTCTCTCAGAGTATAATGGTCTCACTGTCCCACAGATATTTGAAATGCCGGTCTTATTTCCCGCTAGTGGCAAGGACATACAAGTTGTGTCTGTTTTTGACACTGATGGGCAATACACGAAACTTGATGATCGCCTCTCGGAGCCCAATAATGCATACTACGGTACTTATTACGTCGACAACAATTCAGAAGTCATCGTCTATCCGCGTGCAAAACTATACGAGGACCATTATGATTACGATGTGAGTGTGACGTTCGACTTTGGCAATGAGGTTCCCATCAACGTAACCTTCGGGCAACTGTGGCCCTATGATTGTTCATCTATCTTCAATGTAGTCAACATAAAAGCATCTGGGGACTGGAAACTGAATATGACTCAGGGCACTATAGTCGAATTCTTGCTGCCGCAAGGAACACAACCATACCAACGCAGCGACTATACTCTTGATACAGGTGAAGACGGTAGATACATTGTTAGATTTGTCAACGCATCTTTGGAGTTGACAAGTGGGATATGGCAAATTGATTTCTACATTGTTCGTCTTTACAACTTCTTTTGGACAGAAGTCGCTTCGATAGTCTCACTTACTGCATTAGGAATTGCAATGGCTTTTTTGCGAAAGCGTCATTTGGGAAATGCTGCTAGAAAAATGGTTTCCTACGTCATCCCATTATTTACTGGGCCTGGTCTGATTGCTGCTGAGTACGCCATTGCTGGCGATTGGTTCTGGAATATACTTACCAAGGAAAAAACCCTCACGGTGCTTCTAGGATTCCAAATGTTCCTGACGGCAGTAGTATTATTCCTAGCGCAAAAATGGAAATTTGAGGAACAAGCTCCGTGATTTACGCCTGCTTTCCGATGTTGATGGGCAATCCGAGGCGCAAATCCGAAAGTCAGCTACATGGGAAGTTCCCATCAAAACGGTCGAAGACGCTCGAAGTCCGCTGCATTGGAAAATGATGGGAACACGGTCGGAGGTTCGAACGGAAAGAGTACAAAAGCACAAAGTTGGCGGGAACCTGACGAAGCAAGACGCTTTTTTGGTTTCAACTCTTTAAGATTTTTACAGTTCGATGTCGGTCACTGCTTCAAACGGCAATGCCATTTTTACGCCATGATTTTGACGTTGTTCGATCGATCGATTCCGCTGCAATGTTTGAGGAATAAAGAGGAAGCGCGCGCACGCTTGCCATATCCAATAATGTGCTAGTTCAAATTAAAAGCTCTTTTACAAGAGCTGACCCCAAAGCGCGCACAAGTATTATAAGACAGAAAACAACCTGTTGTTAAAACGGAGAAATCATGGCCGAGAACATAGGCAACCAATTTTGGCAAGCTCTTATTTCTGTCTTGATACCTGTCGCAGCGATAATAATTACAGTCGTTCTATGGTTCAAAGGTCGGCGACGTAAAGGCCTATCTTTCTTGACGTCCTGCACTGCTGTACTGCCAAAAGTGGAGGAAACAGTGAAAAAGAAGCTGAAAATATTCTTCAACGAAAAAGAGGTCAGGCAAATATATCTCAACACCATTACGCTTTTGTGTTCAGGCAATGAACCGATAAAACCTAAGGACTACGAAAAGCCGATTGAACTGGATTTCGGAACCGATGTCGAAATACTTTCAGCAGAAATCGCCAAACCATCCAGGAGGTGCCTCGAACCGAAATTCAGAATTGAAAAGCAATTAGTGAGCCTTACTCCGGTTCTTATGAATCATGGAGACAGGATAGACATGAAGATATTGACAGGAAGTTACCCTCAGACAACAGCGATACGTGCTCGAATAGTAGGTGTTGATGAAATTAAGGCAATAAATAGACATGAAAGGACGGTCTATTGGACGATTCAGTTAGGAGTTTCGTTTGTGATTCTCGGTGTTCTCATTTTTCTCCCTACCATGACAACTCCTTCAAACATCTTCGGCTGGCAATTTATTGCATTTCTAATACTGATTTCCGTTGGAGTTTCACTACTTGCAATAAGTCGTTTCATTGCAGGACCAAAGCTATAATTCAAGTTGCAGAATACGCAGGACAAAGGTTGGAGAATGTTCTCAATCGTTACTCACTATGCACTTCCCAAACGGCAGCGTAGCGACTAACCGACTATCCGTCAATTTTAGTGTCAAGTTTCCTTTTTAGGTCGCTGGCGCTGGCCTACCTCATTTAGTTAAATCATAGTTTATGAAGCAGCTTTCTATTTACGACTGAAGAGGTTCTCAAACACACCCCACGCATTAACTACCATGGGATATTCTACTGACAAAGTCAGAAAATACATTAGTTTCAATAGAGGATAACTCTGGTCCACAGCTGAGCGCCCTTCGGTTTGTTTCAGGTCGGCAACTATTCTCTTTGTGATTGGGAGGTTACCGTTTAGAAAAGCTTTGTTCTGGTCGAACATAACAAGAAAATCGCAAACGTCCTTCGATTCTTCCAGCATTTTCCAAAGAACACCCTCGTCTATTTCCCTCTGGTAATACAATAGAATTCTGATAGGTCTGCCAATGGAATATGGGGTTGCGACATTAGGAAGATGTACGTTTCCTCCAAGCTTCATCTTAGACAGTTTTCCTAGTTTTTCCAAGTCCTCTTTCAGACTTGATTTGGTGAGTGTTTGCTTGACTTCTGTGATAAAGGCAGTTGCATCATAAGGAATAAATGAAGTCCCTTGAACCTCAAGGACCATTCTAGGCATTGCATTTCTGTATGTTGCGACCACATCAAACTCGTTTTCCCCAGGCGCGAATATCGTTTCATATTCAAGTCCCGCATCTATGAGAGGAACTCTCGTATAGAAATCGAAAATGCCTCCCAGATACTGGGTATAAAACTCCTTCAGGATTTTCTCGTAGCTATAGCCTTTCGTGTTTTGGTTGTAGTTTAGATTCCGTATTCTTTCAAACTCGTGTTTCAGGTTAGCCTCGATACTTCCTAGAATGGTCGAGCTGGTTCTCATTGATGAAACCATTCTGAGTATCCGTTCTTTCTTCTAATAAGTTTGTTCTGAATCTCCTGCTTTTACTTCCTTTCATCTGCTTTCGGACACACTGTTTGCTAGTTTAGGTCGACGTGCTCGCTCACGCATTATGACTTTCCGTATCTCGTCCATCTTTGCTTTGCGTTTCTCGTCTTTCTCTTCTAAGGCTTTCATTGTTGAGTCTAGCGTCTGCCATAACATGCCTATCTGTTCCTGAAGCTTCCTGTTCTGCTCTTCCAACTCATCCAACTTGGCGTGGTTCTTGTTGGCTCCGTTAACGACTATGCCGGGCATGGCTTTCAGGTAAACGTCTCTCAACTGCTCTTGAGAAACGTAGGCAGACTCAGCGATTTTCTTACCGCATCGATCGATCGAGCGATTTAGTAACAGGCTGGCGCGCGTGACTGCTTAGCGCTTGCTCAATAATTAGCGACCAAACTAGTGCCCACCAGGAACTAGGTGCATCTTCCAAAAGCCTTTATCGTTTCGATTTCTCCGCCGGAAACGCGTTCAATGTACTCGAGTGCTCTTTCGACGGCTGCCATGAGTCGTTCTTGACCTATTCTTGGGGCTCCATATCCAATTATTACTGCTTTCTGCGTCAACAAAGTGATCTTCGTTTGGTCAGAATCGCGGTAGGGGTAGACGCAGAGGACCTGTTCTTCGTCGGTTAGGATGAGCATTTTCTCTGTGAGCTGCATGGGTTTGTCCATTCCGATTCCCGTGACTGCCTCGTTCTCTGCGAAACGTATGTGAAACGGTGGGTTCAGCCGGTATATGTCGAAACCGCTGATGGGAATTACTGTTTGCATTGAGGCCAGATTGTAGGCGTCGACTGCCGTGGATATGTTTGGCAACTCGTTTCCGTTGAGAACCCTGCGTAGCAGGGCCTCGCCTGAGGGCCTCGTTTTCGTAGGGTCGATGTCCAGCTTCCAGTAGAAGTCTCTGTAGGCTCTGACTGTCGGGTTGTCCTTCAACGCTGTATTTGGCCTTGGCTTCTTCGTACAATGTTTTCTTGAGCTGGCGCAGCCTGTCATTCTCTTTCTGATTGTGGATTCCGGTGATTGTTCCGATGCATATGGCGAGTTCTGGAAAGCTGGCAAGGACATCGGCACTCCAGGCTACGTCTGTTTGCATTGATGCAAGCACCGTTCAAGCTTATTCTGGGCGTTAGCTATTTAACAGCTTCAACCAGAGTCTTGCCTAAAGGCTATGGAAAATGATGGGCGAGTTTGCGGCTCTGGGAGCGGCTGTCAGTTGGACGGTATCGGCTCTGCTTTACAGAAAAGCGTTGATGGAGACAAAGCCTGTTTCGGCCAACATCGTTCGTTTGACGCTTACCAGCGTCGTGTTGCTTGTCTTCTTAGTTGCTGCAGGGTTGATTGGAGTTCTGACCAGGCTGCCTATGAGCGTCGTTGTTCTTGCTGGTGTTAGCGGTGTAATCGGCCTAGGTTTGGGCGATACTCTGTACATGGTTAGCCTGAGAATGATTGGCGTTGCAAGGGCGGTGCCCGTGACGTGTACGTATCCGCTTTTCAACCTTCTATGGGTTGCCCTTTTCGCTGGCGAACCTGTCACGTGGTCGGTGGCTCTTGGGGCTGTTGTAATAGTTTTAGGAGTGTGGCTGCTGAGCTTGGAACAAAAAGGAGAAGCGGGTGTACAGAGGAAGGTGTTGGGTAAGGGCTTGGCTGTGGCTCTCGGAACGGCTTTGTTGTGGTCTGTGAGTATAGCGATGATGGGTCTGGCCGTGAAAGAGACGCCGAATTTGGACGATGCGTTCGCCATCAACGCTGTTAGAGTTTTCACGATCGCGATTTCCTTAGCGGTGTCTGCTCCGCTTCTGGACAGGAGTTTAGGTTTTTTGAAGATGAGGAAAAGAACCGTGATTACGCTGATTGTCGGCGGAATCGTGGCGCTCGGATTAGGCTGGTTTCTCCTTAACTACAGTTTCATAGACACTCCACAGTCACGGGCTGTTCCCATATCGTCGGCGACGCCTCTCTTTTCCACTCTTGCGGGAGTTCTGCTGCTGCATGAGAAGGTTAACGCCAAGATCGCCCTGGGTTCAATGATGATCGTTGCGGGAATCTTCATGATATTCCTTATTTAGCACGCGCCTCTCAGACCTTGTCATACTGGCCCATCAATACGGACAACACTACCCATAGCCCCGGCTTTTTCAGGCTTGCAGCCTTGGATGGATCGTTTTAGCTTCTGTTGAATCTGTCAATGTCGACACGGAAAGGTTCAGCCACAGCGCCCGCGCCGTTTAAAATTCAACCTGCAATATCTTCGCCTACAACGCTGTCTCTCTCGATAATACTTCATCTCAAGAGTCACAATTCTCTCATTGTAACTTTAATTAAATGAGGAACAAAACAGGAAAGAATTGAGCTTCTTTTCTAGTACTGATGTTCTGATTTCCTAAAATAGGATAATAGGAAATGTGCTATGTTTGGGCCAGAATTGCCGTGGCGCATGCGCACGCTTTTGGAAGGACTTAGTGCACGCCGTTCTTTCAAACACATTCGCAGGTCAATGATGACCAAGAGAACCATCAGGTTCTCGGTTCAGTAACTTAGCCCCCCAGAAGGCACGGCGAAAACAACGTAAGCAGCGATGAATGACCTTGCCCCACAAAGCTTTCGTGTCTGAAAAACTGAGAAGCAAACTAAGAACGGGATGAAGGGAATACACTATGCTTTCGAATCCAAGAACCTTTTCATTGTGTATGATGGGACTCCTCCGTCATTGCTAATTATTCCACAGAAAAATCTAAGAACAAACTGGGAGTATTGAAACTGGGGGCATCAATGCCAACATACGATCTTGACGGTCTAGGCGAGAAGGAATTCGAGCGGATGTGTCAGAGTCTGCTGAAGGGAATAATAGGCAATGGGACGACCACGTTTGGAGAAGGGCCTGACGGTGGAAGGGAAGCCACTTTTCGCGGAAGGGCTCCGTATCCATCTGCATATGAACAATGGGATGGCAACTGGATATTCCAAGTGAAGTTTCACAACACACGACTAGTAACGGGCAAAGAAGCGCGGAACAAAGTGCTTGCCGATCTAGCACATGAGTTGAACAAGATTGTCATAAAATACAAGCGAAAATGCGACAATTACATACTCATCACGAATGTTCCTCTATCATCTGTATCAGAACGGGGAACCCATGATCTAATTGAGCAAGTTATTTCCAGATTTCGGGGACTTCGCCAAGGAGTTTACCATGTTCCTTCAAACATCCATGTTTGGGGTGCGGACGAAATCTACCGCTTTCTTGAATTTTATCCTGAAATTAGATGTTCATACCTGCAGTTCATAACGCCAGGGGATTTGATTGGACAATTAATGCGGGGAGGCACCACCGCGCCAAACCAACTTGCTGATGTGATCAGACTATACATTAGCACATGTCTATATCGGGAACAGTATACCCAGTTAGATCAAGCTGGAGAAGTGGGAGAGGAAAGATTGCTTCTGCAGAAAGTCTTCATCGACCTTGACGTTATTTCAAGCGACTTCGACTCCAAAAACGTCCTGTTTTCAGACATAGATCAACTGGTCAAGGGTGAAATCCTCTGGTCGAGGAAAGAACTCATGGAAAAGGCAAAGACCCTGGAACCATTATGGTCGATTATCACGGTCCAGAAAACCAGAAATTTCCCAATAATCTGGGAGTTACCCAGAATTGTATCTGAGCCCATGAGAGCGCTTTCAGCTATGGAAATAATACTTTCAGAAAAAAAGAAGAAGATCGTTTTGCTTGGTGGCCCTGGACAAGGCAAGTCAACTTTAGGGCAATATCTCGCACAAATCCACCGAGCAACGTTGCTGGGTGAACAAGGTCGCATTCAAAAAGACCCGAAACTAACACCACTCGTCGTGAGGGTACCATTTCGCGTCATCTTGAGAGAATATGCCCAATGGATAATGGACTTGGTCGACAAAGAACAAGATGCCTTTGAGTTTTACCTGGCCCACAAAATTACCGAAAGGACAGGAAGAGAAGTTACCGGACAGGATGTACAGACAATCCTGAAGACAAATCCATGTCTTCTGATTCTTGATGGACTTGATGAAGTCACAGATCGCCAATTACGAACAAGAATTCTTGACCGAATCAAGGAGTTCCTGTCGCGTTCTGAACAAGCTTTGAAGGCAGATATTCAAGTGCTAGGAACGTCACGGCCGACAGGCTACTCTGGTTATTTCGATCCGACCGAATTCCTGCACGTTCATTTGGCAAACATAAGCAGGGCAAGAGCCGTCGAATACACTCAGCGATGGGTGACTGCTAAACTCCTAGAGGAAGAAAAGGCAAAGATGCTAGAAAAAACTATCGAGGAATGCCTAGATGACCCTCGGATTCAGTTTCTAATGAATACGCCACTCCAAGTAACGATACTGATTTTGATTATTCTGTCTGGAGGAACACCTCCTAGGCAGCGAGAGGCTCTCTTTGATGAGTATCTTGAAGTAATATACAAAAGAGAGAAAGCCAAGGCAAAATGGATTATCCAGACCGAGAAGCAACTGCTTTTTGGCCTGCACAGGTACTTGGGATACATCATGCAAAGCAGAGCCACAGGCAATCAGAACATCCGGGCAGCTCTGAACGAAAAAGAATTCAAGAACCAAGTTCTCCTTTATCTGAAGTCCAAGGACCCATTCTCTGCTCAAAGTAAACTCGATCCTATTCTGGAACAAATAGTAAGCGAGGCTAGGGAGAGGCTTGTGCTAATTGTGGAAATGGAACCAGGGTTTTTTGGTTTTGAACTCAGATCTCTTCAAGAATTTTTCGCGGCCGGTCACTTGACTGACACGGCCGAAGACAGTACGCAACGATTTGAACGTTTCGAAGCGATAGCCCCTTTGCCCTACTGGCATAACGTAGCGTTGTTCTTTGCAGGACGAGTAGGGCGTCTATATAGTGGCGAAGCAGCAAACATCATTGAGGTCTGTAGGAATATAGATAGACATCCTCCTGACTGTTTTCTGCGCAGAGGTGCACGTTTGGGACTGGAACTGGCAGCTGATCGCAGCTTTGGCCCTAACCGTAACCTTCAGAGAACTATGATCGAATTCTGCATGTCAATACTAGATGATGACTTCAGCATCGCTAGATATGGCACGATCAGCGCCATTCAGAAACTCCCAGCTGAAGATATAATCGATCATCTTCAACCAGTACTCAAAGAAAAACTACTCAAAGCACAGCCCGCCTCATTAGAATCAGTTATGGACATGTACTTCCTTGCTGCGCATATTAATGATGAACTACTTGACAGACTAGATTCTAGCCTTCAATCAGAGGATTTGCAGCAGGCAATATGGGCAGTTGAAAAATGCCTGCAATTCAGGGCACCACCTCCATGGCTCTCTCAACGGCTTCCAAAAATAGTGCCAAAACTTACTCCCATGGCTTTCGCCCAAATCTTCGCGAGATACTGTTTCGATGACCCAGAATACATGAAATCCTGCCTTTTGCAATCCATCATTAGCGATCAGCAGATAGAAGCCCTGCTTCACATTGTGTTCTCGAGTTTCTTCCGCTGGTCTGTTACCCTAGGCGATGGCACCCGCCACCCTGAAGGCATTTCCATCATCTTGGGCACCAGGAAGGAGCAGATGTGGACAGCATTATCTTTGCTGAGATCTTTTGCTCTTATCCTAAACACTGTCAACTCAATGATGACTTCTGGACAATCAAGTGAGCCATTTCAGGAACGCTATCAGAACAACCCTGTGATCGAGAAGACGTTGTCCAGAATGAACACCAAAATCGCAACTATCTCTTCTGTTATCAATCAACAAGATGTCCTGCTTGACTTGCGAGTGTGTTTGTGGGTTCTAACCCTGACGTCGCTTCCTGACTCGTATAAACTGCTCCCTAGCTTTGCTGAATTCTTCAAGCAATCAAACAAAGACGCGAGTTGGGCTGCGGATTTCATACTGGATTGGACAAGACGCATATCTAACGTGAAACCGTTCTTGCTGACTTTTCTCGCTAGACTCGAGAGATGCACCTCGTTACAAGATACCAATGATATCATTCGCTGGGTTACTGAGCTCTCGAGAGCAAAGCCAGTTGAAGCAGCACGAATCATGTCCAAAACGCACGCTGGAGTACTTGAGGGAAAAAATGTTCTAAAAATCCTTCGCACGATAGAAAAACAGATTGTGGAGGCGAAGAATTGTTCAGAAGCCTTCGCACTCACCAAGAGCCTCCTGTACGAACGATGGGAGACAGATAGACAAATCTCTCAATTGCTGAACAAGATGATAGAGTCAATAGCATCGATTCGTGTTCAAGATGTCCAAACTCAAATCCATATCCTCATCTTCTTGTTCATGATGCTCAAAAGAGAGAACAGATCAGTGCGGGAGAAGACGCAGTTGATCTTGGAAACAATAGGTAGAGCTGAAATCGAGTTACCAGTTCCTCAAGCCGGACTCGATTATCTCCCACTTATTGAGGAAATCGTTAATTGTGATTACACGTATGGCGATTCAAATACGATTCTGGGAGCGGTCAAGATCATCAGCGCATTAGCCAAATCCCAACAAGATATCTTTTCGGTGCTCGCTAGTGTTCATTTGACTGTTGGGCAAGTCACGATGAAGCGACTGATTGAGACAAATCCGAAAATGAGGATCGCTGGAATCAGAATGCTAAGGTTTTCAAAGCTCAACACAGAAGACGTCGATTGGATTATCCGGGAGATGGAGAAGTGTGGAAGTCAGGAAGAAGCACTAGCGTGGGAATATCTCATAGACTCATTACCCTCTGGTGGAGACGCTGTCGCCGCACATAGGTTGATTCGAGTCCTAGTTTCAACACTGAAGAATCAGAAGATGCCTGTGATAACTAGACAACCACTTCTGCATTATCTTGAAAAGGTGGTAGCCATGCAGGACTCTAGCGTGAAAATCGAAGAAACCAAGCTCGACCTTCCGCTTGGGAAATAGAGTTCATTGGAAAAAGGGAGTTGCGGGAGATATCGTCGTTATAGGGTTATCTTGTTTCGCGATTGATAATATCCTTCGCGAACCTCTGCATATAATTGAAGCCGGTTCTCATGTCTTCGAGATCCAACCGTTTTTGAACCTTGAAGGCTGCTATTATACTGTTATCTTGTTTGACTATGTCACTGGCAACAGTCTCACGGAACAAGTGCGGCCATATAGTTTCGCTTGAATCTCTCACTATGTTGAAGACTTCCCGGTCGCTCAAATGCTGATTTGGAATGATGATGTAGTTTCCGAACACGTTTTTGCCTGAAGGCAACCAGAACTTGGGAAAAGGTTTTAGGGAGTGCAGATAGCTTAGATATTTCAGGATATTCTGGGTTAATGGGTCCGTGAGTGGAAAAGCCTTGAGCGCTTTGGCTTGTTTGGATGTGAAGGCAACGGGAATCCTTGAGGTATCTGAACCACAGTTCTTGCAGAAAGAGGCGGTGCTCGAGTTTTTGGTGTTGCAGTTTGGGCATTTCTTGTGTTTCCGCTTCTTCTTTTCCAGCGTAAACGTGACAGTCAACAAATCGTTTTCCGCTTTGAAGTTTTCAAGCTGGACCCAAGAGATTTCAGTTCTCCGCTTTCCAGAAAGCCGCAACAAAGAGAGAACGGCGAGAGCTCGCAGCCGGAAATACTCGTTATCTATGGCATTAGCTTGTTCCAATGCTTTGCTCAGTTCGGTATCTCCTATGACTGTTTCGCGGCGTTCCCTAAAAGAGCTGTTCCTGACCCGCGTCATGCGGTCGCCTTCTGCTTTGCGTCTGAGAACAGCGAGCGCCTCGTGTAATACCAGAAGAAGAATCGGCGAAGTTGAGACAAGTCAAATGTCAGAAACAGGGCAAAATTGAGAACTCGACGTTGAAAAATTGAACAAAGAGAAAAAAGAGGAGGATGCGCGGGTGACATCGCCACTATAAACGGTTGCGAGATAATCCCATAGGTTTAGCGCGCATGCTTGTTCCTAAATTGGTTTTAAATGGTTTTTATTCGTCCTTTGTGATTTTGGGAAGTTTTAGGCTTAGCATCTGCTCTTGAATTCTTCACACTGTCTCGTCCCCTCGAACCTGCAGAAGCATGCAGAAACGGAATTAAAACCATTTTTCACCATTTTAGGAACACGCATGCGCGCTACGGTGCGTGCATAGGTTTTTATAGGGCACGTTATTCTTACGGAAACGTGCTGAGTTGGAAGGGTCGAGCTCTGATGGCCGCGTCTCCGAGTCTTCGTGATTCCGTTCTGGCGAGGAGGATTGCGGGGGAGATAATTCTCTCGAGCAAGCCATGGGCGACTATGAGGAAGTGGCGTGAGCTTTTCGCTGTTTCGCAGATGAGGCTTTCGGACAAGATGTTGGTTTCGTCATCGGTGATTAGCGATTATGAAAGCGGCAGGCGGCCGAGTCCCGGCACAAAGTTCGTGCGCAGGTTCGTGTGGGCTCTGCTCAAAATCGACGAGGAGAGGGGCGGCCGTTTCATCCATGAGTTCGCCAAGCTCACGAGTTCACCGAGCAACGCCATCGTGGACCTCCGCGAGTTCCCAATACCTGTCAGGGTGGAGTATCTCTGCAAAGCCATAGAAGGCAAAACAGTCGCGTGTCTGGACGCTTATGTTAAGGAGGTTAACGGTTACACCGTCGTCGACAGCAAGAGGGCCGTGGAAACACTTTCGGGCTCGGAGTTTTCGCAGGTTTTCGGGGCGACGACCGAGCGTGCGTTGATATTCACGAACATAGAAGACGGCATACCTCCCATGCTTATCGTGCGTATAAGCAACTTGAAACCGCGTGTGGTCGTCTTTCACGGTGCTCAGCCGGACGAGTACTCGATACGATTGGCGGAGTATGATCGCATTCCCATAATATACTCTGGCTTGCCCAGCCTCGAGCGGCTTGTGAAATCCTTGAGAAAACTGTATCGTATTGCGCTTCGCAAGAAACTGGGCAGACCTGTTCAACCGCCGCCGCAGGTGAGCGCATAACGGCGTGCGTTGGTGAATTTTCCAGCGCTGCTAGCGCGCTTTTGCGTGAGACTGGGAAGCTGCAGCGAGGGCAACGCCCTTGGGCATTTGAGTATTATGCATCAGATTCGGCTATGTCGAGAATTTGCGTCCGCGCAGACGTTACAGAGGTCGGTGGTACGTCAAACTTTGACAGGTTAACGATCGCTAAGGTTTGAGTGAGTTTTTCGCAGCTCAGTTTTCAACAGTTGAAAATCTTGTTCCAGTATTTTCTTGTGTTCTTGGTTGTAGAGGGCTGATGCTGGATGATATGTTGGAAAGATTGTCCGCGGCACGCCTAGAATGGTTGCTTTATGCGGCTTTCCGCGGACTTGTGTTATGCTACTGAAGGGCAGCGTTGTTTTTGAGAAAACGTAGGCTGTGGAGTGGCTGCCGAGCGTGACGATGAACTCTGGCTGAATGATTAGTATTTGTCTGTTCAGGTATGGCGTGCAGGTTTCGATTTCCAGGGGCTTGGGCTGACGGTTTCCGGGCGGCCTGCACTTCACGACGTTTGTTATGAAGACTTGTTCTCTTGAAAGGCCGATTTGTGACAGGAGTGTGTCGAGGAGTTTGCCCGCCGTCCCCACGAAGGGTTCACCCTTGACGTCTTCTGACCTGCCTGGGGCTTCTCCGATGAGCATTGTTCGGGTTTCAGGGTTTCCAACGCCAGGAACCGCGTTCTTGCGGGACTTCCAGAGCGGACACTTCGTGCAAACTCTGACCTCTGAGGCCACAACGTCCAGTTCTTTCTTGGACAAGGCAACACTCTCTTGACATAGGTTCCTCTCGATTTCGGTTCTTATAAACCTCACAGCCATGGAGACGCGGGAGTTCTTGTGCTAAATTCAAGAGTTCTACAAACTCTTCTGTGTTTTCATCAAAATCCGAAGTTTTAACGGTTGGAGTGCTACGGTGGTAAGAGAAAATGCGCTAGTCATTCCTGACGAAGCGCGTAGCCGAGCGAGAAAGAAGTGTGTATCTTTCTTGGAAATGAACGCAAAAAAGGAAAGAGGAGCTTTTTATCAGGTTGTCTGTTATGGGGGATCAAGTTATATCACGCATGCTATTCGCCAACGTTCTAGGAGGTTCAATGATGTTGTACCAACATCTGGAACGGTGCTGTACTAACAACTAGGCTTAACTAGCGGATTCAGGCTAGGAGTAGTGGAGTAGAATTATATGAATAAGGCAAAGACTAAGTCTCTGATTTTCGCACTAACTGCCATACTAGGTTTTACCGTCGCGTTGGGTTTCAGCTCACTGTCGTTCGCCAGCGCAGCTTCGTACAATAACGTGCAGGTTTTCGTCCAGACCGTCAGCAGCCTTCCCGACTACTTCACCGTCTCCGCCTTTAACATGAGCGGTTACATGGTTGCTTCTTCTCAAACTCAGTATCCAGCGGCCTCCTTCGAGCTTCCAAACGGAGAGTATATATTCACAGCCACAGCCGATCAATCGAGCAATCAGATCTATTATTCACCTTCGCCAATGGTAGGTGCCAATGTTGCTCAAGGCAACCTGGCGATGCCCTACTACGAAGCGCCAGTGGCAGAGTACGGTTACTCGGTGCAGCAGGTCTCTGGTTCGGCAACCTTCACAATCTCGACACAGAACGTTACATCCTTCCCCACAACCATACTCACGATCAAAGTTGTCTACGCCAACGGAACCGCCGCTGAGGGCGCTTCCGTCTCTGCATCAGTCGTAGGATCTTGGTACTATTGGGGTTATGAAAGCAACGCCATAATGTGGAATACCACACAAGCTGATGGCATGGCTACCCTTGTGACGCCTCAGGCACCTGTTCAGGTCGACGCTTGGAGCTGGATACCCGTGAACATGCCGAAAGACCAGACAACGGTTCAGGTCATCGTCGCAGGTGAAGAGGTGAACGTGACCGTCTACTGGCAGCCAACGTACGTCGGACTGGCGGGTTCAACGCTGATAGTTCCTCCCCAGACCAGTGCCTTGATAACTTTGCATGTTCAGCAGCCTAACTACTGGGTGATGCCGTACGGAGTCCAAACAACGTCAACAATAGGAGGCGAAGCGACCGCGTCCTCCAGCTCCAGCTCAATCCCAGCCACAGTGTACCAGCAACAACAAGGAAACCCACTGTTAAAGAACTACCAGGCCCCAACGAATCCAACCTCAACAACACCAGCGAACCCTCAACCAACATCGTCCACCGAGTCGGGCCTCTTCACTGGAAGCGCGTTGCCTCCAACCATCGTAGCCTTTGCGGCGCTTGCAGTGGCGGCTCTGAGCCTAGCGGTCGCGGCGAGAATCAAAAGACAGGAACCAAAAGACAGACAGTAGCAACGCCCACCACAGCGGAGACGTCACTGGCAGACCCCTTTTTTCTATTCTCTTATTACCGCGCGTCAATAACTGCAACAATTGAGGTAGAGCTTTCTTCTATGACCCGATACTGAAAAACGTGAAATATGACCTTTCGGTAAACAAGTGACTGCTGATAGCAGGCGCAATAGCGCGGCAACATCATTAGAATCTCGATGAATACTCTGCAAGGTCGTCAGGCTTTCAGTGCTTCAACGGCTTTTTCGGCCCATTTCGGATCCTTCCAGAGCGCTCTGCCCACGGCCACCAGGTCAACCTTTCCGTCTCGAATCAGCCTATCAGCGTACTCAGCCTCAGTGATTCCCCCAACACCGATAACGGGGACCTTAACAGCCTTCTTTATCTCATAAGCTTGAGGAACAAAGTAACCTTTGACGCCTCGAAGCTGTTTAGGCTCGCTTCCGCACAAGCCGCCCGACACGTCAACAACGTCAACACCGCACTGCTCGAGCTTCGCAGCAAAAGCAGCCGAGTCCTCTACGTGCGTGCCGTTTGTGGCCAAATCGTCCGAGCCTAACCGGTAAAGCAGAAGCCTCCCCCTGACACTTTCACGGACCTTCTCGACAACCATGAGGGGGAAACGCATCCTGTTCTCCAAGGAACCGCCATACTCGTCCTCACGCTTGTTAAGCAAAGGCGAAAAGAACTGGTTAAGCAGGAAACCATGCGCACCGTGAAGCTCAACCCCGTCAAAACCCGCTTTAACCGCACGTTCGGCGGCCACGGCAAACTCTTTAACCAGAGCTTCAATCTCGCTTCTGGCCAACTCACGAGCTTTCCCAGTTGCAGAAGGACCGGCAGGCTCCCCGCCTATGACTTTGCTGTTCCCAACTCCTCCAGCATGCGTAATCTGCACGACAACAGGAGTGCCTAGCGCGTGAACGCTGCCCGCAAGCTTCTCCAACCCGCCGATCAACTCGTCATCATAGATCCCCAGCTGCTTTGGACTCAACTTTCCACCCGGAGAAACGTATGCGTGCTCAACGATCAACAAGCCCAAGGCCGCCGAACGCCTCACGTAAAAGCCAATTAGCCTATCCGTGACCGCGCCTTTAACCGTGGCCCGACCTGTCTGCATGGGAGGCATAACTATGCGATTCCTAAGAGTCAGCCCCTTCACTTCCAGAGGATCAAGAAGCCCCGCCAACTCCTAACACCCAGTAGGCTACAGACTAGTTCGCACCTATAAGAACATAACACACGCGCACTGAGAGCCTTGAAATGCTCGCAAGAACCCGAAATAGGGAGTTGCCCTCTCATGCGCAGTAAAGCTGCTGAAGGCCAGGTTCTAGGACATGTGCTTCAAGGCTTCAGATCCTTTCATCCCGGCATCGACGCCCGAGTTTTTCGCTTTGGTCGTTGTAGCCTTGACTTGTGCGTTGAGTACGTCTTCGAAGGTTTTCACTCCGCTGACCATGGCTGCCGCCACGCCCAGTTTTTCAGCTGCGTCAATGTTTAGGAAGCCGCACATCACGAAGCCTTTGTCCGCGACCATAAGAAGCAGGGGTGGGCTCTCGGGCAAATCGACTCTCAAGCCCAGACAAGCTTTGCCGTCAACCTTAACAGTAGTGACGTTAATCATCTCCAAACACCTTTTAACTCAAGCTCTTTACATATCCAAGCTTAATTAAGAATTGCTGGAGAAGCAACCGTAAATGCTCACGAGACTGAAGCAGAAGGTCCAGCAGGCGCTTGCAGCTGAGGCAAGAGCGGCTCACAGAATAGGCTTGACGCCTAACATGATAACCGGCACAGGCATGCTATTGGCTTTTCTATCAGCCTTCGCTTATGCAGAATGGCAGAACCGCACGTTTTTTCTTCTGCTCGCGTTTGTTCTGCTCTTGCTCTCAGGTTTCTGCGACGCGTTGGACGGAATAGTCGCGAGGCTGTACGGGCAGGCAACGGTTTTGGGCGGTTTTTTGGATTCTGTGCTAGACAGGTACGCTGACGCCGCAGTTTACTTCGGTATAATCGTGGGGGGCCTGTGCAACGTTCTGTGGGGCTTGATCGCGACAGTCGGTTCCCTCCTCGTGAGTTACAGTCGTGCAAGGGCAGAAGCGGCTGGAATCAAAATGGAGTCAGTCGGCCTGGCAGAGAGAGCGGAGCGCATGATCATACTGCTCGTGGCAACCCTGATAGCAGTTTTTTGGCAGCCGACGACGGTGATGAACGTCGGTGTCATCCTGCTTGCAATACTCTCAAACTTGACGGTCTTGCAGAGAGGCCTGTACGTTCACGGAAAATCAAAGAAAAAGGAAACTGTCTGAACTTCAGTATCTTCTTCCCGGTCGCGTGCGCATGTGACGCTCGCTCTCAGCTCTAACCTTCACTACTCCTCGATGGACCGCGCATGAAACGCAGTAGTACTTCGTGTCGGATGGCACGGCAATGTACGTGCCCTTCTGCCGAAGCTCCTTGGCCAAGGCATAATCGACGAAAGAAAGCCTCTTAGTAACCTTCTTGGCCTTATCCCGCGGCACCATAGCTCCGCAACTGGCACACTGAATAGAACCGCTACTGCCTTTGCCACCTTTAGATCTACCACGGCTCTTACGCTTAAAAGGCAACCTGATTACTCCTAAATCATCCTTCAACACACAAATGAACATGTAGGTTTATATATCTATTCTCACGCTGGTGCCGCTCACTTGTTTTTCATCGAAATCCTGCGCAATGAAGAAAGGGAGAATTGAGCTTGCAATGCCTAGTATTGGCACTCCATTTAAGATCTTCACGTTAATTGTGAACACTAGCCCTAGCGCCCGCGGAGTTTCTAGGCAACTATTTACGATTGTCCGTTAAAGGTGTCTACGGTGGAATCATAGGCGAAGGTTACTTCAACGTTATATTTTCCTTCCAACTCAGGCGCGAATGTATAGGTTCGCGCGTATTCGCCGCCCGTGAGCCTTATGTTCGTTGCCGCGCGCGTAGTTTGCGGCACATTTTTGCATGGCCTAAACGACTTCGAGCTCCAATCTATACGTGCGAGCACACCTGCTAGTAGTTACATGCTTGATGCAACTCCTATTGTAGGCTTCAGCGCGCTAAGTCTTATTTAAGAATTAAGCACTCGCAGGCAGGGGCTGGAACCTTAGCGTGCCTGTTCAACGCTTTGGCTTGGTGTTTCTCAGCTTCAGGATGGTCGCAATGTTTGCTTTCGCGTCTATCTTCGGGGTGATTTTTCCAGTGCGAGATGTGAACAGAGTTGTTACTCCCGGCCCGTGGCCTGCTGACACGCAGTTCGTGTGTACGACGATGCCTACTGAAATCGCGCCCTGCCTGTAAATCCTTCCGAACGAGTGGTCCGCATCGGTTATGGCGACTAGGTCGCCGAGCCTCAGACTGTCAAGTTTGTATTGCTTTCTTGCTTTCTCGTCGAAGAGTTGGATGTCATAATCTCCCGAATACGTGTTGTCTGAGCCGAGTCCTGAACCCATGATGGCCGCGGGAACTACATGTGTCACGGGTACCTCCAGTTTGTCACCCTTCGCCTTTGGATTGAGCGCTTCAAGAAATCGTGGGTCTATGTTCATGACGATTATGTCTGGACAATCCAGAAGCTTCAAGCCCACGCCGAAGGCTTTCACTAGGAACTTGTCGCCGAGCATGAGTTTCTCCATGACCTCGGGCTGAACGTCCACCAGAACGTGCTCTATTCCGCCGTGTTTGCCCGTGACAACGCCCTTCGCGCCTTTTGCCTCGCCAGTAACTACGACAGCCTCGTTTCCGACGCATGAAAGTACGTTGAACGCGGCGTTCGCGCCCTGCCCAAACCGCACGTCATTCTCCTTGTTCTCGACACTCACGCCTGGCTCCACGTGATCAGCCTCCCAGCCGCAAGCTGGATCGCCAACCCTGACGTTGTAAGTGATACCGCCCACGCCCGGCAAAACCATAGGGTTGCCTTGCGCTGAAATCCTGTAAACACCTCTCCCGAAAACTGGGCTGGCGGCCTCTCCGAATACAGAAAGCCTCACCAACTTGTCAACGTTAGTCCTCAGCATGGGCATTCCTCTCTTCGGGGAACTGTCTCTATAAGTGGAGGCATATAAAACTTGGCGCATGGCAAAAAAGGGTTTCAATCGGTTCCTTATCCTGCGTTAGCAAGTCTTAAATTACAGCGTATCTTTTCAGTTGAGTAAAGTCAAAGCGTTTCGAAGCACGAGTTGGTGTGGCTGAACAAAATGTCTGATTTGGGGTTAAGGCCTAAGATGCTGGTCAAGGATGTCATGAGTAGCCCAGTCATTACTGTGGAGGAAAACGCGCTGGCGAACCGTGTTGCGGAGCTTATGGACAAGCACGATGTGGGCTGCATAATAGTGACGACTAAAGAGGAAAAACCAATCGGCGTAATAACCGAAAGAGACCTCGTCCTGAGAGTGCTGGCCAAGAACGCCAAACCAGACGCGCTTAAAGCCGAGGAAGTCATGACGTCGCCGCTTATCACGATAGAGCCGGACGCTACGATCACGGAGACTGCCCGAAGGATGAGCAGGTTGAACATAGGAAGGCTGGGCGTCGTGTACAAGGGACGGCTCGTCGGCATAATCTCGAGCAAAGACGTCCTTGGCGTCATGCCTGAACTCCTCGAAATAATCCAGGAAAAAGCCATGATTGAAGGCGAAAACATGGCTGAAGAGGAACACGACGAACCGGCCCCGCTGGCAGGGTACTGCGACCACTGCGGCGTCTGGTCTGACACCCTGACAGAAGTCAACGGCGAATACCACTGTGAAGACTGCAGGGTTGAACTGGAAGAAACCGAAGAGTGAGAGGGGCTCGCTTGCGTGTCAAAGAAATCATGGATGGAAAACACCCTTCCATTTACTTGGATGAGCTCGCCACAAAAGCCCGTGCAATGATACGGGACTTCAACCTCAGGATTCTGCCCGTAACGGACGGGAACAAAAAGCTTCTAGGAAAAGTGTCCAGACGCGACGTTATGGCCATATCGTCATCCAAATCTTCGATTCTTGTCAAGGGTATAATGACCCCTGCAAAGCACGTTGCAACGGTCGACGATGACGTGACGTCAACCGTTAAAACCATGCTCAAAGTGGACGTGTGGTGCGCGCCAGTTGTCACGTCGCCTCAAGACGGAACCTACCAAGGAGTCTTAGGACTGGAAACGTTCATAGAACAGCAAATCGAAACAAACCCAGAAAAATTCGCGAAAGACGTCTCGGAAATAATGACCAAGGACGTTGTGACGTGTTCGCCGGATGACGAGGTTGAACACATTTGGCGTCTGATGCAGGAGAGGCGTTTCGCCGGCCTTCCAGTGGTTAAGAACGGTAAACTTGTAGGCATCGTGACGCACAAGGATCTGCTGCAGAGCGGCGCCTATCTGCCGACGTTTGAGTCTCAAAAGATTCGCGGTTCGCCCAAAATCTCTTCTGTGATGAAGACGGAGGTCGTGGCCGTGGAGCCTTCGGTAAAGGCGATAAGAGTTGCCAAGGTCATGGTTTCAAAGGACATAGGCAGGGTTCCGGTTAAGGACAAAGGCGGCAGGCTCATCGGCATAGTTGACCGCGAAGACATTGTTAGGCTGACCGTGAAGTGAGGGAAAACAGTTGAGCAAAGAAGGTTTCAGGAGAAGAATCAGGGGAAGGGGTCCCGTTGACTTAAAAGTTCACGGGGCGAAGAAGCGTGACGGCGAAATCTTGACCGTAGCGAAGAGTCCAGTTGTCATGGTGGCTCCGACCACGCCGATTTACGATGCCATCCACTTGATGGCGGACAAGGGTTTTCGTCGGTTGCCCATCGTCAACGCTGGAACCAAGCATCTGGAAGGGATAGTGACTGCTACGGACGTGGTTGACTATTTGGGCGGGGGCGAGAAGTTTGAGATGGTTCGGCAGAGGTTTGGTGGCAACTTTTTCAAGGCGATTAACGAGCCGATAAAGCTGGTGATGACGCAGAACGTTGTATCGGTGAAGACGTCTGCGAAGATAAGTGAAGCGATAGGAAAGATGAAGGAGTCGAACCTGGGCGGTCTGCCCGTTGTCGACGAAAAAGGCAGCGTGAAGGCGATAATCACTGAAAGGGACATTGCAAACCTTTTCGCTGACAGGACAAGCGGCGTGAAAGTGTCTCAGCTTATGTCGGAGAAGGTGATAACCGCTTTGCCGAAGACGACGATTTTCGAGGCGGAGAAGACGATGGCTACGGAGGGTTTCAGGAGGCTGCCGATTGTGTCGGATGGGAAGATTGTGGGCATAATTACGGCTATGGATATTATTCGGTTCTTCGGGTGTGGGGAGGCGTTTGCGTATTTGCGGTCTGGAACGATTATCCAAGTGTTGAATAATCCTGCTTTGGAGATAGCTTCAAAGGCGGTGACGACGATTGAGCCAGATGTGGATGTGGGGCAGGCGGCGAAGGTTATGCGGGAGAAGAACATAGGCGCTATGCCCGTCGTGAAGAATGAGAAGCTTGTGGGCATTATAACGGAAAGAGACTTCTTCAAAATAATCGTATAAACCATCCTAGAATTGCTTGCGCTCTCACGGCCTACCCCGGGTCCCCGATATGACCTAGATGATTTTGCAAGGGGTCATGTTTCGTGTCGAGTTTTCTGGTATGGCAACGTCGTTCTGTAGTTTGTGTGTGCGTGCAATGGGTGTAGGCCCCTCCATTCGGAGCAAATCTGATTTGTTGTGTCTGCGTGTGCGGTTTTAGGTAGGCAAGTCTGAACAGTTTGCTGGGAGAAACCTTTGTTTGATGGCGACTCTGGCACTGGAGGGAAGCGCGCGTGGGTGTTATCCTAGCGGAGCTCTAGTTATTTCTTTGACTTGGTCAAAGTCTTTGTCGTCGCTGATAACTGCTTTTATCTTTCTGCTGACTGCCGAGGCTGCGTGTATGGAATCGCGCGGGCTGAGCTTGTATTTGTTTAATAGGTTTTGGGCTAGGGTCAGTATCCCTTCGTCTACGTTTATGACTTCCAGGTTTGGGAAGCCGAGTAGTTTTTTGCCCTAGTTTATTCCGTCATCTCTGCTTAATAGCTTGCCGACAACCCATACGACTTCATCCCATGTCAGCGTTGACGTGTGTGCTGATATCTCCTTTTTCTATCTTTAGGAGTATTTCTTTGGCTTTTTTTGCCTTTTGTTGCGATTCTGTTTGGTATATGGCGGGGTATATAAACACGTTGGAATCAATGTAGGGCATGTCTCTGGGTTACCTCTTCGGTTATTATCTTTTTGATATCCGCCGGCTCCTTTAGCTTTGCAGACTGTGTGGAAGTATAGTACTCGGTGTAGCTGCCTTCAATTTTTGGTTTGCTTATCACTATTTCGTCTCCTCTGAGTTCTATGGTCACGTCGACACCTGGCTTTAGACCTAGGGCATTTCTTATGCGTTTAGGAATCACAACTTGTCCTTTTGGGCCAACGTTCTTTGTGGGCATTTTGGTTACCACTTAGTAAACTTGTATTACTTTTATCTATACTTTCTTACATTTCGGTGCCACTTTTCTCGGCGCACGCTTTGGTTGGGATGCGCTTGGTTAATTTCCATCCGTTCCTAGGGTCTTTGAAAGTTCTTGGATGAATTGCTCGTCCTTGTCTATCTTTTCGTCCAGTTCGTTTCGGTTTTCGTAGTAGTAGGATATGGCGTCGTGTACTTGTCCCAGCTTGAGGTGGGGACGTGCGCTGATTATTTCGCCGTGTGTACGGTTGATGTATTCGTATTCAATTGCTATGCTGACGACTCTCGTTCTGGTTCCCTTTATCACCGGGAAGCCGCCGCAGATCTTCTTGTCTGTTTCAATGCAGGGATGGTTCATCTTAGCCCTCTGCAATGCTCAGATATTCCTTTAGGTGGGTTTTAGTTGTATTTTCTGGTTTTATCTTTCTCTATTAACGTTTACTTGTTTTGCGCGTGTTGATGTAGGAAGAGGCTGGGTTGGCGTTAGGTTTTTTTGACGTGCAGAGAGACGTCCACGTCTATGTCGGTTTGACTGGCGCTTTCGATGATGCAGTAGAATTTGCGCGCGCTGCTATTTCGGTTCGTAAACCTTCAAGTTTTTTGGGTTGTCATTCGGTTCATAAGTTACAGGCTGTCGCCAAAATGGTTCATCAGAAGCGCGCGCTTCTCTTCAGCTTGAGATTTCACCCAGCCCCACTGGAAGGCTATCTCCTCACCCAAAAGCGCGAAAATACTCTCACGATGCTCTTTTGTTTAATTGGTTTATAAGGAAGTATGCGTAGTATAGGGCAGTAGCGTTTTGTTGTTGAAGGACGAGAAGAACACGGCAACGTTACAATCTATGATGAAAAGAGTGATGGAAAATGTCGGAAAAATCGGGAATCGTTTTCATAGGAAGCAAAACACCAATGGACTATGTTCTGGCGATTATTACAAGCCTATCCGCGAGCAATGCTAAAGAAATAACCTTGAAGGCCAGAGGCCGAGCAATTGCCACAGCTGTTGACGCGGCTGAAATAACCAGAAGGCGCTTCCTAAAGGACCTAAAAGTAAGCAAAATCTCCATAGGAACAGAGGAAATGCCACCGAGAGAAGGAGAAAACAGAGCGAGAATGGTTTCAACCGTGGAAATAACCCTTGCGAAAGAGTAGGAAGACCCTGCGAAACAAGTGTGGATTACGCGAATCCTGGCAGGGTTCACTCGTACGGTGACATTCGGGTTCTCGGGTATCTCGCTAGAATTTCAGTAAAAAGCAAAACTGATTCAGGCAAATTTTAGTAGTTTTCTTGATGTTTTCCACGCGGCGCGCGCTTAATACTGTGGTTTCCAGGGAGAAGTCTCCACCTACTGAATCTAAGGCTTTATAATAGGTGTTCAAACACTTCACTATAAGAAGTTGTGTTTTATGCCGAAGAGCAAGGCTGTCGTTAATATTCAGAATGTCGTTGCGTCTGCTACTCTGAATCAGAAAGTTGACTTGAACGCTGTCGTGAAGGGTTATCCTGGGGTGGAGTATCGGCCGGAGCAGTTTCCGGGCTTGGTGTTTAGGCTGAAGAGGCCGAAGACGGCTACGCTGATTTTTAGCTCTGGTAAAATGGTTTGCACAGGGGCAAAATCGGAGAAGGAATCCCGCAGGGCTGTTATGACAGTTGTCAAAGAACTGAAAAAGGGCGGAATAATCATCATCAGCAAGCCGGACTTGAAGGTTGTGAACATCGTTGCTTCTGCAAGCCTAGGCGGAAAGATAGATTTGGAAGCAGTTTCCACACTTGGAAAAACGATGTATGAGCCGGAGCAGTTTCCAGGCTTGATCTACAGGATGGACGAGCCCAAAGTGGTCATACTGCTGTTTGCGAGCGGGAACCTTGTCTGCACCGGAGCCAGAAGAGAACAGGACGTCCATGACGCCGTGCACAAGCTTCACGTGATACTCGAGGAACAGCAACTGATATTCTACGAATAACCTCTGCCCACCAGACACGCAAAAGACCATGGAAGTCCTCTTGGCTTAGCTCTCATGCGTGTTCCTGAATTCGATGTTTGAGTGTCAGCGCGCGCGCTTACACTTGTTGATGTTTCATTCAGTTTTGTTTTCTCTATAATTGCAATCTTATGGTGTTCTGTAAAAAGGAAGAATTAAGAGAAATGACCTCTTATTCCGTGTTTTTCTGTTCTACGGTTTCGACATAATGCTGATAGCTAGTTGACAATGACTAGCCATTCCTTCCCCTCTTTTTCTGTGATGTACCCCTTAGAACATACCTAGATAAAATACCAATAACATATAGTATAAAGTCTATTTCTATTGCAGTTAAATATGATTTGTTGGGTTTGGGTGTGCGGTAGTGCGCGCTAGCGCCTCTAACTCAAAACACTCCTTATACCCTCACGCGTTAAGTCGGGCGTCATGGATCATGCATTCGGCTATCTGAGATGCCAACAAGGTATAAGTTGACAATTTGAAGTATGTGTTGTCGTGAAATAGTTGCCTCAGACTTATGCCTGCCGCACCTGCGGCAAGATATACTCTTCGGAAGAGTACGAGAATAATCGGTTTTGTAGCGACTGTGGGACATTCTTGATGCCCAAGAGTAAGGCTTCGAGTCTTCCCAGAAGAAGTGGCTACAGTGTGAAGCCCAAGATTCCGAAGAGCGGCATGCTTCCTGAAAACTATGAAATGCGAAACAGTCAGACGGAGTTCATTCAAGAGGCCGCAAAAGCCGTCAAAAGCAGAGAGATTTTTGTTGGAAGCGCCCCTTGTGGAATCGGCAAATCCCTTGCATCACTGCTTGCGATTTTGCCTGAGCTCGGAGAAAACAGACTGATGATCTGTTTCAGAACCAGAAGCCAACTGCACATATACCTCAAGGAGCTGAGGGCACTCTCGAGAGATCTTTACTGCATTTCCTTCTTCAGCAAACAAGACATGTGTCCGTTGAAGACAAGGGGTGATCTGTCCTATTTTGACTTTTTCGAAGAATGCAAGAGACTGAAGGAGAACTGCGAATCTTCCGCCAAGCCTTACTGCAAATTCTACATGAGCATTCTGAGAGGGAGAAGGGAGGCGGAGGATTTGGCTCTGGATTGTGCGCGAAGAATTCTTACGCCTGAAGAGTCGGTCGAGTTCATGTCCAGAAGAGGATTCTGCGTCTATGAAGCCTTGAAGAGGGTTCTGCCCAAGGCCAATATCTTTCTGGGAACGTATCATTACGCCTTCGATCCCGCGATTAGGGAATCGATACTGAAGAGCTTCGGAGTCGGCCTTTCTAAAGTCTTCTTAATCGTTGATGAGGCTCACAACCTGCCAACCTTCGCCAGAGAATTGCTTCCCGACCAGTTGACGGAGGGCACGGTTGAAAGAGCCTTGAAAGAAACTGAGACTTTCGAACATGAATCGTCTGGGTCAGTCAAAGAGCATCTGCGGGTTTTCAGGAAAGAGGTTTTTCAACGTGCGCAATCCAATTTGAAGGCTAATGATTTAAGGCTGCTTAACCCTCAAGAACTCAGCGATATATTTGTAGCTAACAATGGTGCGTCGGGTCCTGAAGTTGCGGGCCTCCTTCAGGAATATGGGGAATATGTAAAAAAGAAGAGGCTTGAGTCTGGTTCCGATAGGATTTCGAGCTACAACTATCGAATCGGCACGTTCATGGAGAGTTTTTTCAGCAATGTTGGATCAAAATATGTGCATCTGATTGAAAGAGATCGGAATAGTCGGGTTGCGTTGGAGGTCAGAAGCCTCGACGGAAGAGAAATTGTCGATCCAGTTCTGAGAGAAGCAAGAGGAGCCATTCTCATGAGCGGTTTTCTGTCTCCGCTAACCGTTTACAGAGATCTGATGCTTTCTAGTTCAGGCAATGTTTGTCTGAAAGAGTTTGACTCTCCCTTTCCGCGGGAGAACAGGCTCATACTGGCAGCTGAGGATGTGTCATCAGAGTTTAAGAAGAGAACGGACGTGATGCTTGAAAAATGGAAGAGCTACGTTGAAGCCATTGCGCGGGCTACTCCAGGCAATTTGGCGGTTTTCTTCACGAGCTACGGGCTGATGCATGAAGTTGCAAGGTTGATTAAGACAAATAGAAGGACGATTATGGAAGAGCAGAACACGAGAAGAGATGAGGTGATTGAGAAGCTGAGAAGCTCGTCCAACAACATTCTTTATGGAGTCATGGGGGCCAAACTGAGTGAAGGAATGGACTACCCCGGAAACATCCTCAAGTGCGTCGTGGCTATGGGATTACCGTTGGCAACATGGAATGCCTATGAAGAATCGCTCATCGATTATCTTGAACAGCAGTTTCCGGGGAAAGGGAGAACCTACGCCTATTTCGCTCCAGCCATACTGCGACTTGTTCAGGCTTGTGGGCGCGTTCACAGGTCAGCAGAAGACAGAGGATGTATAGCGATGCTGGACGAACGCGTCACCCAGCCTCACATCAAACGACAACTTCCAAGCTACTATCAAAAAGAGATGATAACCGTGCGAAATCCATCTGATTGTAGTGAAAAAATGGAGAGTTTTTGGCACTCCCCTCGCAGGCTTTGAAAATCTCGCCCGTGCGCAATCTTATTTCGCGCGTTTTCGATTTTAGCGCGCGCGTTGAGTCGTGGCCAAACTGATACGAATTGAACATGACGGCAGTTGACAAGCAAACTTTTAACGCGTTGCTGGACGTTATTGAAGTGAGAGAGGCGATAGCAGTTTGATCGCGGACGTGGTCTTGGTGAACACGAAGGCCTACATGAACCTGGCAATAGTAGATTGCAGCGTGGCAATCGACGATAGCAGGATTCTCAAAATAGGCAGGGAAACCAACATGCCTAAGTCAGACGTAAGGCTCGATTTGAAGAATCTCCTTGTGTTGCCGGGTCTGATAGACGTGCACGTGCACCTTCGAGATGAGGAAAAGGCTTACAAGGAAGATTTCTATAGCGGCACGGCAGCTGCAGCGGCTGGCGGGATGACAACAGCTCTTGACATGCCCAACAACAACCCAGTGACCATGAGTGTTGAAACTCTGAGAAACAGAATGGGACTTGCTGAAAGGAAAGTTTTGGTGAACGTAGGATTCTATTCTGAATTTCCAAAAGACAAGTCGGAAATCCAAGCAATTGTGAGAGAGGGCGCAGTCGGCTTCAAACTTTACATGGCTGAACAAGTCGGCGGGCTGGACATTCGCAACGACCAAGCTATTATGGAAGCGTTCAAGGTTGCGGGCAGCTTAGGGATTCTAACGGCTACTCACGCTGAAGATGAGCAGACTTTGAAAAGAAATGAAGACAAGTTCAAGAGCATCGGTCGAAATGACATAAACGCTTTTTTGAAGGCACACTCTGAAGACGTCGAAGTGAAGGCTATCGAACGTTTGCTGAAACTAGCAAAGCAAACTGGCATGCATCTGCATTTTTGTCACGTGAGCACAGAAGCAGGGATGACGAAAATAATCGAAGCCAAGAAGTCCGAACTGCAGGTAACGTGTGAAGCAACGCCTCATCACCTGTTCCTGTCCGTTAGGGATTTGAAACGAATTGGAAGTTTGGCCTTGACTATGCCACCTTTGCGTGATAGGCGTGACGTTGACGGTTTGTGGGAGGCTGTCAAGAACGGTTGGGTTGACGTTATAGGCTCTGATCATGCGCCGCACACTCTGAAAGAAAAGGAAGCAGAGTCTGTTTGGGACGTGAAAGTCGGAATACCCGGCTTAGAGACGACGCTTCCGCTTCTGCTCACTGAAGTTCGGCGCGGTCGAATATCAATCGGCGACGTGGTTAGACTGATGTCTGAAAACCCCGCGGAGATCTTCAAGCTGAAAAACAAGGGCCGTTTGAAAGAAGGAAACGACGCTGACCTGACAGTCGTGGATCTCAACAGAAAATACAAGATTGACGCGTCAAAGTTCCATTCAAAAGCAAAGTTCTCACCCTTCGAAGGCCGCGAGGTTCAGGGAAAACCAGTTAAAACCATCGTTGCGGGTCAACTGGTCATGGATGACGGCGAGATAGTGGCGAAAGCTGGAAGCGGAAGAATAATCCGGAGAGAGTAGCCTCTTGAAGTTTGTCATCGACGGAATGCTCGGCAAACTGGCTCGCTGGCTTCGAATGATGGGACACGACGTAGAATACTCGAACAGCATGGATGACTCTGAACTGTTAACAATCGCCAAGAAAGAGCACAGGATCCTGCTCACAAGAGATTTCGCACTCTACCAGCATGCCGTCGCCAAAGAAGTCGAAGCCTTCTACGTTGAAGGACAAACAGAACAGGAGAGACTGGCCGAGCTCGCCACAAGATTCGGCATCAGCTTTGAAATAGACATGGCAACGTCCAGATGCCCAAAGTGCAACACTCAAGTCAAGCCCGTTCCAATAGAAAAAGTGGCAGGCCGAGTTGAGAAAAACACTCTTGAACATTACACCGAGTTCTGGGAATGCCCTAAGTGCGGCCAAGTCTACTGGCAAGGCGCACACTGGACGAAAATCAGAGAAACGCTAAGACTCTCAGCACAGAGTCTGCAGAAACTAAAAAAGGGGAGCGTTTAGTGCTCCGCGAGAAGCCATTTCAAGGGAATGTCTTGGAAGCTACCGTCTGGCAATGTCCTTCTAACGGTTATGGGCAGTATGTCGGCTGCGAACTCTTTTAACGCTATGTCTATAGGTCCTGTGAAGCCTTCTGACACGTCGACAAGTATGGGGGCTCCCATGGATATCTGAAGGGCTCTAGCCCCCACTATCCTTGCCTTTTCAAACCGGGTGATTTTTGGCGGTCCAATCGTGATTTTCTTTTTCTCTGACGTAGTTCTAGTACTCCCCCATACTAGGGTAACCGCCGCCCATCCCGCCTGGTGGGCCGCCGCCTCCTGGGGGTCCTGGAGGAGTTCTCATCTTTCCGGAAGCAATCACATCGTCGATTTTCAACAGCATCGTCGAGGCTTCAGTGGCCGATTTGATTATCTGTTTCTTGACGGAAATGGGTTCAATAACTCCGGCTTTGCTCATGTCCTGAGTTTTTCCAGTGTTAACTTCTATTCCAGCCCACACTTCGCCTTTCTCGTGTCTTGACCTTAGATCCGAGAGTATGTCAATCGGGTCCAGACCAGCGTTTTCTGTCAGTGTCGTCGGAATCGCTTCAAGAGCCTCTGCAAAAGCTACGACTGCCAGCTGCTCCCTTCCCGGAAGCGTCTCAGCATACTTTTTCAGTCCGCGGGAAACTTCCAGTTCAGACGCGCCGCCGCCGGCAAGCACTTTGGGTTCCTGAACTATGTCTCTGACCACGCACAACGCGTCGTGCAATGATCTTTCAGCTTCGTCGACTATGCGCTGTGTTCCGCCTCTGATGAGAATCGTGACGGCCTTCGGGTGCTTGCACCCTTCTATGAAAGTCATCTTATCGTCGCCTATCTTCCGTTCTTCCACAAGAGCCGCGTAACCCAAATCCTCCGAAGTCATGGAATCCAGGTTTGAAACTATTTTTCCTCCAGTGGCCTTTGCAAGTTTCTCCATGTCTGACTTCTTGTTTCGTCTAACCGCAAGGATTCCTTTTCTCGCCATGAAATGCTGGACCATGTCGTCGATGCCTTTCTCGGTGAGAACGACGTTTGCGCCCGTCTTGACGACCTTGTCAACCATGTCGCGCAGCATGTCTTCTTCCTGTTTTATGAACGCCTCCATCTGCTCAGGGCTTTCGATGTTAATCTTTGCGTCGAACTCGGTTTTTTCAATCTCAAGCACCGCATCCAACAACAGAATCTTTGCCTTCTCCACGCGTTTAGGCATCCCAGAATGCGCGACGTCCTTGTCCAATACTATGCCCTGGATGAGCTTCGTGTCCCTCACGGATTCGCCGGGTTTCTTCTCAACCTTGACATCGTCCACGTCTGCCTTGTACTTCTCGCCTTCCTTCTCCGCAACCGCAAGAATCGATTTTACAGCCAAGTCTGCCAGGTATTCCTTGTGTTCGGCGACCAGTTTGCTGGCCATCGAAGTCATTGCAGCCTTCTTCAAGTAATCCTGAGAGTTCAGGTCTACCGGTATCGCGATTTTCTCTAGGATTTCCAATGCTTTTTCTGAAGCTTTCCTGTATCCGTCGATTATTATCGTGGGATGAACGCTTTTCTCAATCAGTTCCTGAGCCCTGTTCAGAAGCTCACCGGATATTATCACGGCCGTTGTCGTTCCGTCTCCAGCTTCGTTGTCCTGTGTCTTAGCAACTTCCACCATCATCTTCGCTGCTGGATGCTGAATGTCCATCTCATCCAAGATTGTGCGCCCGTCACTCGTTATCGTCACGTCGCCGAAACTGTCGACAAGCATTTTGTCCATGCCCTTAGGTCCGAGAGAGCTCTTGATTACTTCAGCAACGATTTTTGCTGCT
>Ga0187866_1000226_pt1 | contig 74776 bp, 72 predicted proteins | sample June2016WEW_11_1_3_FD_133013 | JGI IMG/M metagenome (GOLD analysis project Ga0187866, IMG submission 133013) | Peatland microbial communities from SPRUCE experiment site at the Marcell Experimental Forest, Minnesota, USA - June2016WEW_11_150 | ecosystem: Environmental > Terrestrial > Soil >... | reverse complement strand
ATCCATAACTTCCGCCAGCGGGCCGCCGCTGGGAAATTCGCCGGGCTGGGGACACCCTTCCTGGTCAAGCCATGCGTTCACGTACATCGGAATCGGATATTCGGCCTTGCCCGCCTCGGCTACCTTCTCGATGTAACGCGAGTATTGCCACGCCATAAAAATTTCATCTGTAAATGACGAGCGATTCCGCCAGTCCTTCTCGTGCGGCTTATTGACACCGAAAACCTCTTCCCATGTTCCTGAAGTTTTGAATCCGCCGGTCTGCCAGGCATTGTGAATCTCCGGCAGCAGCGTATCTTTGTGTTTTTGAAGATAATCCATAAGCTCTTTCGGCACAGGTTTGTTATACGCCTCGTTCGCGGCTTTGCATCTGTCGCGTGAATCACCGAGAACGCCGGACTCATTTTCCACCTGCATCATTATCACGGTATGCTGCTGGCCATCGACTTCTTTGATATGCCGCATCAGCGCCGCAAACGCCTTGGCGTCGGCGTCTCTGGAAGCATCGCTGAAAGTAGAGAGTATTTCGAGGGCATTGCCATCCGCGTTCCGGGCGAACGGGAAACGGGGCAAATCGGTTTTTACCCAGACGGGGACATAAGTTGACACGCCGTTTTTCCAGCTTCCGAACCAGAGTAACACAAGACGCATATTGTAGCGTCTCGCGTCTTTGATAAGGTCGTCCACGAGCGAAAAATCGAATTTGCCTTCTTCCGGCTCAATCAAATCCCAGGTAACCACGGCCAGAACCGTATTGAGGTTCGCCTCGGCAAGTTTCGGCCATATCGGCTTCATATATTCAGTGCTGGATGAGCTTGAGTTGTGCAGTTCGCCGGCGAGCATAAGAAACGGCTTGCCGTCCACAATAAGCTGGGTTGCCATACCCTGTTTGCTGAGGTGAGGTATGGTATTGGTCTGGTCGGCGCCGAAGGCCGTGGCGGATAACGTGCCCGCAAGAACTAAAACCGCGATTACAACGACAGTGAAATAACTTGCTTTCGACATAAATTCTCTCCTGACGCTTTTGGGGTTAATATCGCATCGATTCAACACATCCATTGAATTGTATTTTGCCGTACCTGCCTTTGTCAACTTCATTATATCAGCCGCCGGTATTTGCGGATGCCTTGCTTTGAGCCAATGCGGCTAATAATCTGCTCGCCACTTCAGGCGGCAAATCGGGCAGCTTCTCAGCTTCGGGTTGCCCGTCGGGGCTGGGTTCCGCTTTTTGCCTGAGATAATTAATAACGTCTAAGCACGCCTTGCGGGACGTTTCCTGATTCTCCGATTCAGTCAACTGAACCAGTTTAGCCGCCGCCACATTAGCGAACCTCGCGATTATCAGCTCGCCTCGCCTGTGAGCGGATTTGATTCGCCGGTCAAACTCATCTGCGAAATTATCCTCCGCCAGCCATTTATCATAAACACGTTTGTTAATCCTGTGTTTTTCGAAAATCTGCTGCTCATCAAGCTCACCTGAGAATAAATCATCGATTACATCGCGTTGCTTTTTCGTGAGTTGTTTTACATCCGGCATTTTTCATCCTCCATAAACTGGCTTGCTATTTTCGTAATCCCCGCAGCTCGACGCTGCGCTTTTGTCATCTCGTTACTCGATATTCGATTCTCGATGCTCGATAGCGCGTTCTCGACAATCTCCTGCTGCTGCTTTGTTACAAAAAACACAAGCGGTATGGCAAACTGCTCCACCTGGGCTTTGAGCGACGTAACAGTTAGTTTCAGGTTCGTCAGCCGTTCAATCTGCTTGGCCGTCTGAGGAAGTAATCTGGCTAATTGGGCTGTCCCCATCCGCTCCGTAAGCTTTTTCAGCAATTCTATTTTCTTCGCCGGCGTATCCGAGCCGGCTAATCGATTCAGCGTCGTCAGCAAAATAGCTGTCTGCTCATCGTCCACGTCCCAGACAACGCAATCCGCCTCTTTACGCCCCAGTTGTTCCAGTGCTTTCACGCGGTGATGACCGTTGATGATTTCAAAGTGGTCTTTCTCTTTGGGATGAGGCCTGACGACAATCGGCTCATACAGCCCCGTCCGTTCGATATTGCGAATCAGCTTGCGAAACGTCGCATCACTCATCACATTCGGATTATCGGGATGTGCAGTAAGCTTTGACAACGCTATCGATTTAATCGGCTCAGACATTTTTTATTTCTCCTAATCAATGCATATTAACGAGTTAGCGAATAAGTAAAAAACAATGGATATAGGGAAGGGAGCTGTCGCACTGCTCGTGAAATCGCTACAACAGATCGCCCTGTGAGACACCGTATAATTTACAAATTTTATTATCTATCAAGCTTATCGTATTGGCACGATCGGCTCCTCTGGGGCTTTCATTTAACAGCATTACAGTAAGATTCACTACCTCATCAAATAACCGCTTATCCTGTTCATTTTGCGGGACAGGCATAGGAAATCCACGGAGGATACCGACTCGGTAACAATACCAACCAGAACCTAATGTCGGCATTCGTCGTTGAGCCCACATCCGGAATACTTTGCTGTTGAGAATAGCAAGCAAAAAATAAACGTTCAAAACCTTTTCATCTGGGCATATAAGAATGACGCTATTGTTACAGAAGAGTTGTTGACATCTATCCATGGCAAAACCGCCGCCGGAATTAACTACACTCCCAACAATTTTTGGGCTTTGAATGATGCCAGAGACGTCTTCGCTTCTAAATGCATACCACGGTTGTATCCTCTTCTGTTTTCTATAAACAAGATAAGGTTCGCAACGTTTTAAGTATTTATATGTAAGAGGAAATTTTGTCCGTAACATATCTTCAGTGTACAGCTTTCCGGTCTCATCATAAGGGAATATGCACAGCGTTTCAGGTTCCGGTAAGGTATATTCTTTGATATGGCGTCCACGTAATATCGGCCTCAAAATCGAATACTCAAATACAAATCCATCACCCAAGAAACGACTTTCGGCTAATACGGTCTTAGAATTCAAACACTCGGCGTTTTTTAACAGAAACACATTATCTGCCTCTGTAGCTGTTCCAAAGCAGATGCGGACTGGCAATTTGCCGAGAGGCGAACCCGTTGACTCAATTTTATACAATAGTTCCACCTCGCTTTCGGAATCTAAAACCCAATTCCCTGAAGCGCATGCTGTGACAGGCAGATTACGAATTTGCAATGATGTATCGTCGCCTAATTTATCAATTCTGCTTAGTTTTCTGCGCAGACTTCCTTTCGCTTTAATAAACACATGTTTTGTGGTATTTTTCTCAGCCGTTTTTTGAAGCATGATTACTGCAATCTGAACCGTAGCGTTTTGATATAATCTGCTATCTTCAAATTCTATAATTTCGCCAACAGTACACTTCTCGGCAATCAATTGACGAAGCGCACGACCGCTTTCGGACCGCAAAAATGTGTTAGAAACGCTCATACTTAAATAGCCATGATTTGCTAATTGCTCGATCGATTTCTCAATGAAAAGCATGTATAGATCAAACTGGCCGGTTTTTGCTACTCTAAAGCTGCGCTTATAACTTTCTACCTTTTCGCGGTCTGACTTATAAAGTTCCTGGACTCGGACAAAAGGCGGCCCACCAATAATTACTTGGAATGCTTCGTTTTTCAAAGATTGTCCCTCAAGGAAATCCTCGCATGTAATATTTTCCTCAAGAGTTGGTATCCTCATATTTTGAATATCATCCTTGCTTACGCCGTTGCTAATATAAAAATCCCATATTGTCAGCAAAAGTAATCTGCGTGTTTGCTGAATTGCCCATTCATCAATGTCTGTGCCATAAATCATAGACTCCAAAAGATCGAGTGTTTTCTGCGGAGAGAGACGTTGCGGTCTTTTATTGTCATTATAATTGCTTTTGAGCCATTTTAGTAAGAAACGAAGGGTTGCGATTAAAAATGCTCCACAGCCACAAGATGGATCGAGGATTCGCAGATGCTCAACCTGTTCGAGAGCTAATTTGCGAAATAGTTTCTCAAAAGTACGAAACACAAGGTAATCTACCAGGGGGGCAGGGGTGTAATATACTCCTCTGGTATGACGGTCTGAGTGTTTTTTGTGAATTTTTTTATCTGCAATCGGATTACTTAAGCATAACTGATAAAAATCACCCATAATAGTAACCGGCATTCGACATCTATATATGACTTTGGCCGTTTCCGATATTTTAGCAAGAGATGACAAATCAACATTTTTTTGTGGCGCTACCCCTGAATTACGTAAATGCTCCGGATTAAAAACCGCTTTGAGCAGTTTGCATGATACGCTATTGTAAACTGCCTCACAAAGATTGAACGCTGTTGGTTTATTAGTAATTTTTAGAATTTCCTCAAGAGTTGGAATCGCCATATAATCTAACTGTTTAACAAAGCCAATAAGCATAATTGTATGGATACATTCGTCAACCGACCGTTGGGCATTTTTCTTATCTGCCTCCTTATCTAAATCACCGGCCCATACCCATAGCAAATACTCTCGCCATTTTTGAAGATAATCGAGATGGCGTGCAACAATTCTATACGGAGGAGAAATCTGCTGTTCAAGTAAAGGTGGAAGAATAGCTCCAGGTTCTAATAAATAGTCGGACACAACTTAATCTTTTTAAATAGGCATTAAAGTTAATGGCGTGAATTAATCCCTGCGTTTCCGGCTGATTAGAAGTATCGCAGGCAATTGTTAATCATCAGAGCACACAGTTACAACGACCGATAGAGTCCTTCATATCCAAAGCATTGAAGACGTCGGTCTCTTCCAAACACAGGCCGATTTGCAATTTGGGCCGAAGTTTTTTTATTTTGTCAATGAGGCATCTATATACTTCTATTCTTAGTTTTACAGGGAAGCGCATTCTGCCGTCTTTCGATTTGCCCTTTTCGAGCATTTTTGAAATAGCGTTATTCTTCCCTAATTTTCTCTCGGTAAGCTGCAACGCTCCGAAGTAGCTGCAAATTTGACCCAGCGTTATGCGCTCAAGCGGGACCGATACTAAAAATTTTTCCAAAAAGCGTGCGTATATATTTTGCCACCCTTCTACGGGAATAATGGGCATTATAACGGCGCGTAACGGATAGCCCGCATTTGCACACTTTCGCATCGCAGCAATTCTTTCCTCGGGCAAAGGCACGTTCGACTCGAACAAGCTGGAAATTTCACCGGGATTTAAGCTCCACGAAAGAATGGTGTGGCCGTTGTGGTCAAGGTCGAGCAAATTGTCCACGTTGGCACTTTTTGTCAATAGAGTAAGTTTGGCGTTTTTCTGGTGAGCAAAAAAAGGAATAATTAAGCGTGAATAGCCGGTAAGCGGGTCAAACGCCAAACCGTCCTGAAGTTTGCCCAAATAGAAAGCCCTAGGTACAGTAAGTTTTGAAGCAATGCCGGCGATTCGGTCGAGGATTTCAGCGATATTTACAAATATCTTTACTGTCGGTGAAAATTTTACGCCGGGCGTCCCTGCCAGATAACAATACCGGCAATCATAAGGGCAAAAACTGTATGGCGAAAAATGCCAGTAATTGGGGCAGCCATTACCATCCTCGTCGCTGAACCTTAGTGCGCTTTTATGCACGCCGAATACAAGGGTTTTTTTGCCTTTATAGTGCGTTTCCAAAATATCAGGCCCCCCAATATCGAGGCGGTTATGAGAGGTGCCGAATCTTTCAATCACCCTGGCCTGAGGATATACCTTACAAATCGCCTGAATAAAATCACGCTGCTGGACGGTCTGACAGCTGCCTTTAGTCAATACAATTGTATCAGAAGTAAAATAAGGAGCCTGCTTTGGCTGATAATCCCAATATGAATTCTTTGCTGAAAAAAGGTCAATCATAATTGAATTCTCATGCTCTAAACTCATATTGTCAAGACAAAGACATACTCAGTCTGCATCCCAAATCCTCAACTCAACATTAGGGTTTCGCCACAGATAATACACGGGCCTGCCCGCTTCGCCCGCGAAGCGAGGCGAGTCGGTAAGTTTATTGAGGACAAATCTTGTGCGTTCGATGCCGGGCTGCATAAGCCGTCTTTCGCCATAACTCTGAAGGAATCGCGTCATTTCACCATCGATAAAATAGAGCATCGATGTACGAGTATCTCCCGAAAGGGACACCTTACGGTGGAGCATCGAATCGAGCTTCTGCTGGACAAGCCCTGGGTCAATTAAATCCTGCTCATCGACACCGACCGCGCTGAACGCCTCAATAAGCCGAACGCACGAAGCTGAAATAGACACATCGTACCGCGTCAATCCCGCCTTTTCCAAAAACGGGTTCGCCCTTCCCATCACCGCCAGCGCCTCGACGAAGGGGACATCCATAATCGGCATCGTTTCTCTGACCAATCGTACCGCAAGCCCCAGCGAGCGAAACCTCGGCTCGATAATCACCCTGCTGATTGTGCGGATGTTCTTGTTGATGAGCGCCAGGCGCGTGCCCTTATCCAGCCCCGCGAAAATCCCGCCCGTCGCGACGTTTCGCATCTGCGCCCCCGCAGTCGGCATCGAATAAACAATCACACCCACCGTTTCGAGCTTTGTTGCTGTTCTGAATTTGCCCTTTAACGCAAAAATCGCCACGCAAGGCCCAGGATGGCTCTCGCGGTAATGATAATGCGAAAGCGATTCGTAATCCGCCCTCGTGCCGGGGACAATTTTAAGATTTAGTGTTATAGTGCAAGCTTCCATATAAATTTAGAATTTAGAATGAAGAATTTAGAAAAGGGAAGTTCCAAATTCTCAATTCTTACTTCTTACTTCTCAATTTTTTGTAACTCACTTCCGCTTCTCCCGCGAAGCTTTTTACAACCAGCACATCCGGCTGCAAATCCGCCAGTATGTCCTCATGAGCCGACGCGAGAAAGAATGTAACGCCGTTGTGCTTCGCGAACCTGCGGACGTTGTATGCGATGACGCCCGCGGTGATGCGGTCCAGGTTGCTGCAAAACTCATCTGCGAATATGAACTTCTTGCCCGACGCCAGCGCGCAGGCCAGCCGAAAGCGATATTTCTGTCCCTCGCTCAGATTCGCCGGCGCATTCAGCATACAAAACACATCGCTCAGCCCCGCGTAGCTCAAAAGCGATAATCCGTCAATCGTCCCCGCCCCGCCCACGCAGTCAATAGCTGATTTATCCGCCGGCAAAGCTATCTGCTCGATGACGATTTTCTCGTCGTCCGCTACCGCCGTTTGTATTTCACGCAGCAGCACGCTTTTACCCGCCCCCGAAGGCCCGGTTATATAAACAATGTCCCCGTCACTGACCTCGATGGTGCAGGTGTGCGTCGTGCGCTGATTTCTGAGCCGGTCGATTCCCACGCCGAACATCCGCATCACGGTCGTAACTCGTTCGCTTTTTTGCGGATTAACATCGAATTGTTTCGCCACAGAAAATTTACGCATCGCTCAATCCTCCTTACCCGGCACACTTGTCAGCCGCTGAATTTTTTTCATCGTCTTCCTCACCTCGTAATACGTCGCTTTGTGCCTGTCGGCTATTTCCCTCATAGTCAACCCGTCCACAAAATAATCCCTCGCCATTTCAATCTGCTTATCGCTGAATTTGTCCCGGCTGCGCAGGCAGGTGATGTATTGCCCGTCAAGAAGCCGGCGAACCAGCTTGTGAACCCTTCTCGCAACATTCGCCTCATTGACGCCCGCCAGTCGCGCCATCTGGCTTAATGTCCCCGTGCCGTTCAGATACATCTGCACCAGCGCGCCGTCCTTGCCCGTCAGCAGCCCCGCCCTGCATCGCAGAAGGTCGATTCTGTCCATAGCTTTTGTCTCTTCTCTGCTTATGGGATTAACTTTTTGAAACGCCCTGCTCCTGGCCATAGTTTTCTTCCTTCCTTATTTTTGCATTTTGCATTTTGATTTTTGCTATCTTTATCTGCACTCCGTCCCTGTGAGCAGCCCACTATGGGCTTGCTCATGGTGAGCTTGTCGAACCATCGGGCTGCTTGCCACGGCGAAGCATAGCGAAGCCGGGCCGTCTAACTTCTAACTTCCGCCTATCAGTTGTTAACTATAAACCTAACAATAGCCGTAATTTTATATCTATCATCTTAAATGTCAAATTGTTTTTAGTAAAAAAACGAATATTTTTTACTGTTCGCCATTTACAAAACATACGGATTGCTAAAAAACCTCATTTTTAACCCAATAACGAGGATTTTTAGGGATTTACTTCAAGAAGGGAGATAGACAACTTTTTTTGTCTTTTGGCTAATTTTTTTGTGAGTTTTTCAGCTTCGCCCCCGGCGAAGAAACACTTGAAAATCAACACCCGCCTTGGTTGTGTCTTAATTAAAATAAATGCTTTACGAGGTTGATATGCTTGTTTATGCTTTTAGAGTATGCTCGACTTCCTTCATTTCTGGTGGCGTTGTATTCTCATCGGCTGGCATTTCGGCTACGGGATTTTTTGTTTCATTATGGCAATATGCGGGCTTGTTTCCGCTTTTCTGTTTTTCCTCAAAAAACGCCATCGAAATAAATGGGAAAAATGGAAAGAAGTTACAATGAAAGTGGCTTTTTTATTACTTGTAATTTCATTCCTTACTGCTACCTTTCTTGCACCATATCTTCTACATCGCGAACGCGAAGTTGCCATCATAAATACTAAGCATGACATACGGACTTTTCTTGAATCTATTAATCCAGTGATTTTACAAAAGATTGATACAGGACAAAAAGAAATTCACGTTTTAATTAGCATTCCTAAGCAAATGAAATTATCAGATTTGTCTGAGCGTTCAGATTTCAGTAAGTTCTTGTCTTTCAAGCGAAGCGGTGATGTTAGTTTGGGAGGCGGCCAAATAAATGGTTTTATAAATGAATTAAACCAAAATGGTGCCATGGATGGATATTATCTTTACCCAAAAGATGCGCTTGTAAAATAACAAAAATTTACTCTGAAAGTTTTTAAGAAATGGCAGAAAATATGGAAGGCAAAAAACCATCCGATAGTGCCGTTGAGAGCAGATATCTGTTGATGCCTCATCAGGCGAATCCTTACGGAACCGCTTTTGGCGGGGCGATTGTGGCCTGGATAGACATGGTTGCGTCAATGGCCGCCCAAAGGCATTGCGGCAAAGAGGTCGTAACGGCAAGTATCGATTCGCTCTCGTTCAGAGAACCGATTCGTGTCGGCGACCATGTTGTGCTGAAGGCCTCTGTTAATTATGTCGGCCATACTTCAATGGAAGTTGGCGTTCGGGTCATTCGCGAAGACCCTTACGATGCCAAACAGGTCATAGCTACGACGGCTCATCTGACTTTTGTCGCCCTCGATAAAGATAAACACCCCTGTCCCGTGCCCCCGATATTACCCCAGACAGCGGATGAAAAAAGACGCTATGAGAACGCCAAACTGCGTGTCCAGGCCAGGAAAGATTTGCTGAGTAAAATCAGCTCGGAGCGACCTCTTTGAGGTCGCGAAGATCCCCGTGTCGTATTTTGTTTTGCCCATTAAGGGCAAAGCAAAATGTTACGGGGACCGGACGTTCAATTTGTCTCGGCTGTTCTGATAGGAATAGTTTAATATGGAAAATTCCGGATAAAAGGAAAAGAGCCATGACCCGAAACACGTATATTGCCATTACGCTGGCCACTCTTCTTACTTTATGCAATTTACTTTTTGCACAAAAAGAAGAACTCCGCCAAACTACTTCGCGTTGGCCAGCGGACAAAGCTAAGGAAGTAAATCCAGACACACATCTGGTGCTCACTTTCCCCGGCAAGCCAACATTAGGCAATTCGGGACAGATTCGTATTTATGACGCAGCAGACAACCGTATGGTTGACGTCCTGGACCTGAGCATCCCGCCAGGCCCGACAACCAGCAATAAGACCACGGCAACTTACACTACGATTCCTTACGAATACGCCTCAGGCCGTTTCACCAATGCCAACACTAAACCGGGAACTCCATCCGGCACTGCACTTGCCACACCGGACAACTATCAGCTTACAATCATCGGGGGCTTCACCGATGCGTTTCACTTTTACCCCGTCATCATCCATGACACCGTGGCAACGATATACCCTCACAATAATCTTCTGGAGTATAACAAAACATATTACGTGCAAATCGATCCTGGAGTGCTGACCCTCGGCGACGGCAGCTTCTCTGGAATCGCAGGCAAAACCGGATGGACTTTCACAACCAAAAAAAACCCGCCTCCAGGGAATTCCCGGCGGCTCGTGGTCGAAGGCGACGGCACAGGCGATTTCAGCACCGTGCAGGGAGCGGTCGATTTTCTCCCGGATAACAATCCCAATCGCGTAACTATATTCATCAAAAATGGCACGTATGAGGAAATCGTTTATTTCCGCAACAAGGCGAACATCACATTCCTCGGTGAGGACCGGGACAAGACAATTGTGTGTTACGCCAATAATGAGGTCTTCAATCCGCATCCGTCGAACATAGCCACCAACGAGATGCCGGGTACCTTTCCTTCCCGTCGCGCTGCGTTCATGGGAGATAATTCAAAAGGGATTCACCTCGTCAACTTCACGGTCAAAACCACAGCGAAAGGTCAGGCTGAAGGGCTGCTTCTGGCGGGCGGGCAAAATATCGTCAGCAATGTTAATATTGAAGGCTCAGGAGATGCCTTACAGGTGAACGGTTCGGTCTACCTGACCGACTGCCGGATTACAGGCGACGGAGATATAATCCTCGGCCGCGGACCGGCGTTCTTCAACCATTGCGAGCTCATTTCACATGGCGGCGCCTATATGTGGATACGCAACACATCCGCTAACCACGGTAATGTCTTTCTGAATTGCAGGTTCCAAACTATAGCGGCAGGCGAAACTGAAATCGCCCGTGCACCCACGAACAAAGGCAAGGATTACCCATACTGCGAAGCGGTATTGCTCAATTGCGCCCTTGCTGGTCTAAGCCCCGCTGGGTGGGGTCCGGTAGGCCCCGACACATCGAATATTCATTATTGGGAATACAACAGCTCGAACATCAGCGACGGCAAACCGGTTGATGTCAGCCGGCGGCATCCCGCCTCCAGACAACTGACCAAAGACAAAGACGCCGAGATAATCGCCAACTACAGCAATCCTGCTTATGTGCTTGGCGGCTGGACACCTTCGATGGCTCCGTTAATATTGTCGCAACCAGCGGCACTAATTACAACGGCTGGGCAAACAGCAACCTTCAGTGTCAAGGCCGAAGCAATTCCGACAGCGACCTGTCAATGGTTCAAGAACGGCAAACCTATCAGCGGCGCAACGGATGCGATGTTAAAAATAGAAAATGTTCGCGCCGGCGATGCGGCGACCTATACCGTCACCGTGATGAATGCATCGGGCCGCGTAACGAGCCAGGGGGCTTCATTGACGGTGAAGTAGGATGAAAAACGACCTCACATTTTGTGCCGGAGAGTACCCTCGAGAACCTAAAAGATATGCACTGCCTGGCATTCATTACACCGTATCTTTCCCCCCGCCGCACTAATATAATAAAAATATATTAAAAATTCCGCATATTAAAGTATTTTCTTAACCGCCAATATCCAAATATGCTATTCATACCTCCTTCGGCGATTATTATATAGGTATTTGCGATGTCATAAATAAGCAATTTGCCTATAGCATCATTTGCTGCAATGTGCATAATCGCAAAAGTCATCCTTGCATTCCAGATGGTGCTCCGACAAAGACCCCCTGAAAAGTATGGACGAAACGCGTATCCATTTTTGCATAAAACAGGGCAAAAGTAAAAAACGTTCCGGTGAATAATGAAGAGTTAATATGTCCAGGTAATTAGAAACTGTTTCGGGTCGGCATAGAAAGCGAGTATGTGGGTTTGGTCCGTCAGGCAGCCTGTGGCTGTATATGTTGAGCACTGAACCCAAAAAGACGTTAGGCTTTACGCTTTAGCTGTAGGTCTGCGCGTATTGTGGCTTCTGGACGAATAGTTGTGTAATCTTTGTAGTTAATTGGCAGTAAAAAGTATAAAGAAAGGAGGTATATGGGCCGGACAGTGAAGTATGAATATGCTATGTGAGGAGTAAAAAAAATAATTAAACGGATTTAAAACGAACAAAATTCAGAGAAGAATGGAGAAAAAGAATGAGAAAGTTAATTACAATTTGTCTGGTGGCAAGTCTGATGCTGATTTCAACATCCGTATCATTGGCAACTGTGGTCATACCTCCGGCAGATGCAGGCGCTCCCAGTTGGTGGAACAGTCAAGATGGTCAATGGTACGCCTATGGATACTGGCAGACTGACATCCTAGGTGGTGGTGCCCCTGTTTCGCCGTTGAACGATGCTGACCACTGGGGATCAAATTACCTAATCAACACCGACTTTACGGCTAGTATAGGTATACAAGACGAAACCATTATGGTCAACCTGGCTAACGTGCGTCATGATGAACTCGATAAGCAAATCTACGTTTACATCACCGGAACAACCGTAAGTACCGAAGACCCGATAATTACTAATCTAAACCCCGACAGCGGGATATTTACAGGTGACTCGGCGTGGAACATAGCGACCGACGGTACATGGCATTGTAGGGTGCTCGGCGTGATTCATCCTCAGCCGGACTACGCGTATCTGACGGTTACTGTGCCTGGGTTGGCAAGTGTGACCAACATCTGGGCAGGTGAACTCTGCGTTGTTCCCGAGCCGGCAACAATTTGTCTGCTTGGTCTCGGCGCTTTCAGTCTTATTCGTCGAAAGAGAATTGCATAATTAAAAATAAAAGGTCCAAAATGCGGAGCACTTTATTGTGCTCCGCAGGATGGCCCCGAGAAAACCAAAGAAGGGAAAAATGTATGAAAAAGTTTCTTAAATGTTTTTTGTTTTTGGCGGCAGGGTTAATCTTGCCCGTTGGAGCAAAAGCATGTTGGATTAGCATTACAGCCACGAACGGGACAGTTTCTTCGACGGCCCTTTATACCGACGAAACTGCTGGGTTTGACTACACCAACGACGAAAGCCAGCAGATTAGTCTCGATGGCATTGGCTTTATAGAAAAGTTAAAACTTTCCGGTAAAGTTGATCCTGAGATAGGTATTGAGTTTGGCGTTAGGGCTGGCAGTGCAGATACGACATTCATTGTCAATTCGGGCGCGGAAACTTTTGCCGTTTTAACAAATCCTGACGCATACGCCTCGGCAGCCATTACACTGACGGACAGGGCCTCCCCCACAGGTGCGACGATTACCGGCCTTTTCGCGGACGGCAAGACAAATCAAGCCATATACAATGGTGCGACACTATTCGCGAATCTGGTGGGCGGTTTTTCGATTTCTAACAGCTCGGGGGATAGGCATGAATCAAATGGTAACGAATCCAGCATGATCACAATAAACGATACTCTTACGAGTATAGACTCCAATTTTTGGTTTACCTTGTCCGCAAGGGATTCAGCTTCCGGAACAAGCACCTTTGTTGTTACCCCTGAGCCGGCGACGCTATGTTTGCTCGGCTTCGGCGCGTTGAGTGTGATTCGAAGAAAAAAGCAAGAGAATCAAGTGTAGTTAAGGTTGAACTGTGCGCGCATGGTCGCGCGGCAATGTAAAAACGAATAATAGAAAGGAGAAAAAGAATGAAACGGTTAATGGCAATTTGTTTAGTATGTGTGTTAACCACGGCAGCATGGGGTACTCCAGTCAACATCACCATCAACTTCGACGAGAATGGAAACGGTAACTGGCAAAGCGCGGTTGGCGGCGGAACGCTTGGATATGGAAGTGGTTTTGGTGATGAGATAGGGGTTTATTCACTTACTCCACCGAATGAGTCCACCATCATTATGGGAGAGGTAAAGATTTACGAGGATGCCACCCTAACCGTCCTCAGTGACTATTTGCTCTTCGGAAGCGATACATCTGAAAACGGTATTTCTAGTTACGTTTACTTTTACTCGGATATAGAAGGGACCCCCCTGATAGACGTTGGTGGTTACACCAATGTGGTGACACTGACCGAAGAAGGAACTGAAGATGGTTGGAACGGTGTTCACTATACGCCTGGGGTGACTGATCCGGGATATATGGTGCAATATGGCGAAGGTGGCGTGACTTACAACTTCACCAGCGATGTCCCTGAGCCGGCGACGATTTGCTTGCTCGGCCTCGGTGCTTTGAGTCTGATTAGAAGAAAGAGACTTGCATAAGTAAATAAAGATAGGGGCCACCCTGCGGAACATTTTGTGTGCTCAGCAGGGTAGCTCCAAGAAAACTAAAGAGGAGTATAAAATGAAGAAGAATATTGTTAACAGTATTGTTTCTAAACTAAAACTATTGTTTATCTGCCTGTTGGTTCTAACGCTGTTGCCCATCAGTGCCTACGCCACGCTTGTTGACTTAGGAGCGGCGGCTGATTTCGCAGTCCTGGGCGGCAGTGGTGGTGTGACCAATACCGGCTCGTCGGTGATCAACAACGGCAATGTGGGCAGTTCTCCGCTATCTACGGTGGACGGATTCCCGCCCGGGGTGGTCCACAACGGCATCCTGTACACCGCCGCCAGCTCCGTGACGGACAACGCCCACACGGCCTTGAATACCGCATACGGCGTTCTTGCGGGCATAACGGTCTATACCGACTATACGGCTACTCCAACACTGGGTGGCCGCACGCTCACAGCGGGCGTTTATCATTTTGACGTGGCGGCTGATTTGACGGGGACACTCATCCTCAGCGGTCCAGGCGACTTCGTCTTTCAGATTGGCAGCGCGCTCACGACCGCGACCGATTCCTCAGTCATCGCGAGCAGCGGCGCTAACGTGTACTGGACGCTCGGCACTTCTGCAACCCTCGGCACCGGCACTGCGTTTATAGGAAATATCCTCGCACTTGCGAGCATCACCCTGAATACTGGCGCAACCATCGAGTCCGGCAGAGCTTTGGCCGACGTTAAGGTAACGCTGGATACTAATACCATCACTGTTCCGGAACCCGCCACGCTATGTCTTCTTGGCTTCGGCGTTTTAAGCTTAGTTAGAAGGAAGAAAAGTGCATAAGCAAAGAAGAGAGGTCACAAATGCGGAGCGCTTTATGTGCTCCGCAGGATGGCCCCGAAAAAGCTATAAGAAGCGGAGAAGATGTATGAGAAAGCGTTCTTTGATAATCATCCTATTGGCGTTGGCTGTCGGATTCATTTCTGTCAATGCCAAAGCTACCGTGACAATAGCAACGTTTGCTGACCCATCCAGAAACAGCGGTAATCCGCTGTTTACAGTTGATTATACAAACCATCTCATCACTGGCGGGTGGGCTGATGCCCAAACCGGTTTGACTTTGCGAATCCCCTATAATAGCGGTCACACCTTTACAGACGCATGGTTTACAATGACCGATTTGGTAATAACCAACATATCCGGCACATCCGGCGATACCAGGGGCGGGACGATTGATTTCTACGCTAATAACACTTCAACAAACCCATTGGTAGTCATCGATTTTGGAAGTGGTTTTATATCACGATACGGCTTCGGAGCTAATGAAATATTTGTTGCTAACAACGTAACAATTACAGGTTCTGAGATTATAGGCACACTTTCAGAAGAGGGATTTTCTTTCAGTTTTGCCAACCTGGCACATCTGGCAGGCAGCCAGAACTGGACCGACGGATTTACCGCTACGGCTGCATTCACTTCATCAGCAGTAACACATGATACCCCGGAGCCGGCGACGATCTGTCTGCTTGGCTTTGGCGTTTTAAGCATGGTTAGAAGAAAGAAAAGTGCATAAGCAAAGAAGAGAGGCCCCCAAATGCGGAGCGCTTTGTGCCCTCCGCAGCGTGGCCTCAAGAAAGCTATAAGAAGTGGAGAAGATATGAAAAAGCGTTCGATAATTATCCTATTGGCGTTGGCTGTCGGATTCATCTCTGTCAATGCCAAAGCTACTTTTACAATAGCAACATTTAATGACCCATCCACAGACAGCAGTAATCCGCTGTTTACAGTTGATTATACGCAAATGAAACTCACTGGCGGGTGGGCTGATACCCAAACCGGTTTGACTCTGGAAATTCCCTATAATAGCGACCACACCTTTACAGACGCATGGTTTACAATGACCGAAGTGGTAATAAACAACACATCCGGCGATACCGGGGGCGGCAAGATTAGTTTTTACAAGGACGGTATTCCGACAAACCCGCTGGTAGTTATTGATTTTGGAAGTGGTAGTATAGTATCCCGTTATAACTTCGGAGCTGATGATTTATTTGTTGCTGACAACGTAACAATTACAGGTTCCGAAATCACCGGCACACTTTCAGAAGAGGAATTTTCTTTCAGTTTTGCCAATCTGGCACAGCTGGCAGGCAGCCAGAACTGGACTGACGGATTTACCGCTACGGCCGCATTTACTTCATCGGCTCTTCCTGAGCCGGCAACGATGGTGCTGTTGGGTTTAGGGTCTCTTGCTTTGCTCAGAAAGCGCAAAGCGTGATGGTAATCACCGGGATGAGAAAACGATTGGCTGGAGAAAACAGTTTAACTTGCTGCAGGCGGTCCGCAGCAAAAACAAGTGTTAAAGTAGAAATTGCGATATTCGCAATTTAATTTAGGAGCTATGAAAATGTTTGTTGTAACAAAATGTGGCAATCTTATTGTTGAGCCGATTCGCAAGATGTTGACTAAACCGAAACTATTGTTTAGTTGCCTGTTGGTTCTCACGCTGTTGTCCATCAGTGCCTACGCCGTTCCTGTTAACTCGAGGGGGGCGGTACGCCTTGTGGTACCGGACAACTTGACGGTGATTAATGTGGTCGCGCAGCGGACCCAGAGTGATCTGACCACTGCGTATAATGCCCTCGTAGAAATGACGCCCACACAGGACTTGACCGGTCAGGACCTGGATGGATTCACGCTCACGACCGCGAGCAATTCCTTAGTCACCGCGATCAACGGCGCTAACGTACACTTGGAGGCCGGCAGTTCTGCAGGCACGGCGCTTATTGGGAAAGGTTCTTCCATTTACGAGCCCCCTTATCGGCGGGACCCTGGGCGGCCGAGCGGCACAGTAAACATAACCGTCCATGAACCGATAGCTCCAATACCGGAACCCACAACAATTGCGTTGCTCTTATTCGGGGCCGGCATTCTGTCTCGCAGGTTGCGAACAGTCCGTTAGATGTGATGGTTAAAAAAATTGTAACCGTTCACAGTCATAAAAAATGGTTCTTTTCATAAGCGGAATTGTTGCAGTCATTATCGGCCTGGCTGGCTTGTCACGTGGTCAACCTAAGGGCGTCTGAATGCTTCGATAAGGAACATGTACTTAACATTAATGATTATTATGCAGCTTTATACGCCTCTGGTGTACTGCATAAAACGCCAAACACAGTTTCTTTACCCCGTGTGAGATGAGGCCGCACCTCTATCTCACCGGGGTTTTCCTCTGGTACTGGCAGTTCCCGTTGCTTATTCAATACTCACCGCGATATAGGCATTTGCGAGGCCTATATTAGGCAATACGCCCATAGTCCCGTTCTCTGCGATTCGTATAATATATATAGAGCATTCCAGATGGTCCTTCGACAGAGACCCCTGAAATAAAAAAATGTTTCGAGTTGGTATAGAAAATGAATATGTGGGTTTGGTTCTCAGGCGGCTTGTGGCTGTGTGCAATGAACACTAAACCCAGAAAAAGAAAGGTCGGATTGTTATGCTTTACACAATTGCTGTAATTTTGCTCATATTGTGGCTCCTGGGCTTAGTGAGTTCCTACACTATGGGCGGTTTCATTCACGTGCTTCTGGTGATTGCCGTTGTGGTTATTCTGCTTAGAGTCATCAGCGGACGAAGAATCGTGTCGTGACCCTTCATTGAGTTAGATGTTAACTGTTATGGGTGTTAATACCCATAACAGTTCGGCTTCCGCCTGTCCGCCTGTGGCGGATAGCGTTATCTGCGGGTTACCACTCGTAGTGTTGCGGCGGAAGAGTAAAAATTTAAAGGAGAATCAAATGAATACGAATAGACTAATCTCACTGGCACTTTTTGCCGGCGGTATCGTTCTTGTGGTCTTTGGTGTTGCTGAGACAAACTCGTTCACTTCTGACGTCTCTCGCTTTTTCACCAATTCACCTACCGACAAGGCAATATGGATGCTTATCGGCGGAATTGTTGCGATAGTTATCGGCCTGGGTGGCTTGTCGTACAGTAAACCTAAGGGTATCTGAATGCCCCGTGCCTAAAAAAGCAACTTTTTGAGTAGTTCCATCGGCATGCCCATAACGTTTGTCATACTGCCTTCGACGTGGTCAACGAAGGGGTCGCCTGCCTCGGCGCAGCCATTTGGCGAAGACGGGTTATCGCTGATGGAATACGCGCCCGCTTTGTCGCGCCAGATGCCGCTCTTGATATGCCCGGCAATCTGGGCGTCCGTCAGTTTCTTCGGATAAACAACCGTCGTCTCCGCTTCAACGATTTTCAGATTGCGAGATTTACAGACAAGGGCAAGGCCCGTGATAACCTTGTGGGGCCTGCTGAAAAGCATTCGCGTAATCTCTTCGGCGTGTTTCGCGTCGCTGGGTTTGCCGATAATTTGGCCCTCGAAATCGACGACGGTATCCGCGCCGATTACGATTGAATCCGGATGCTTTTGAGCGACGTCGTTTGCCTTGGCGAAAGCTAATTGTTTGGCGTATTCGACGGGAGCAATATTTTCAGTCGAGAAAATTGACTCATCTATTTGCGAGACGACAACGGTGAATTTATAGCCGGCGTCCGCGAGTAGTTCTTTACGCCGAGGCGACATCGAGGCGAGAATCAGGGGTAAATCTTCAATGTTCAATATCCAATATCCAATAACGAAGTGGTTACCTTAACCGTATCGAGTATGTTATTTTTCGGCAAAAGATTAGGTATTCTTTTTCTATTTTCTCATAATCGCTGTCGATGTAATGCTCGAACAGCACCTTTCCGATTTCGTGGTTCCAGTTGACGGTAATCGGTATATTTCTGTCGGCGGCGATTTTTATATCCTCCGGGGATAAGGGCCACTGGCCATTTAGCCCGTCGAAGAGCAGATTTTGATATTTGGCCAACCGTTTGCCGTAATTATCTTCACGAAGGAAGCGGATAAGGGCGTACGCCTGGCTGTAAAAAGCGGCGACGGCCTCATCGTTTTCGGTTACGACTTCGCCCGGGTTTAGCGTTACGAGGGTCTTGAGAGGTATAACGTCATCTTTGAGGAGGGTCCGTTTTAGTGAGCCGAGGCGATAGCCATTGCGGTCCGGCGTAAAGGTGAAAAAGCCCCCGTCGTATTCGGTCGTTTCGAACTGCATCGCGATGCCTTCATCGAGCCAGCTTGGCAGGCGGTATCTGAACAGTCGCGAATTGAACTGGTGCCAGCCCTCATGGCCAAGGGTCGAGAATGTCCGCTCCCGCCCGATGTTATACGCCACGCACGCCCCATTCAAATAATAAGCTCCGGCTCTGATTTTAAGATACATCCGTGCCGCTGCGCCGGCGAAATCTTTCGTGAAGACCTCCCACTGCTGACGATTGGCGAAGAGATAAACAGTTAACGGGGCTGAGGTCTCGATTGGTTTGGGGAGCTGGTTTTGATAGGCGCGATAGGCGGACTCGACAAAGCCGGGGACCTGCGAGAGCATCAGCGGGTCAAGCAGGGTTGTGTAAATTTCATAATGGGTGGTGGTGAGCTTGAGACCCGTGCCGAACTGGCTTTCCCATAAGTCGATTGTTTTAAGAGTGGGGAGCTGTTTATTTTTCAGGAATGCAACCATACCCGTGGGGGTGTTTATGTCGCCGGCCAACGATACGCCGGCAAAGCAAAATAAACCACAGATTGCCCAGATTACACCCGCCAACAGGCGAGGTCTCGCTAAAGGCGGACAGATTACGCTGATTTTTTTCATACTATATATACGTCTGACCAGGGTGCAAAGCATTACAAATTCTATCATATATCATATATCTTTGAACGGTGCGCCGAAAACCTCGGCTGAAAAGAGGAATACATCGGTTTTACTGTCCCTCCAGGCGTCTTCCGGTAGGCCCGCCTTATGCGAACAGCAATAGGAAAGAAATTCTTCTTTTGTCCACCCCGTTTCCGTGGCGACCTGCGGCAGAAAACAACCTGAGAGATGGCCGCGCCTTATGTAGATGCCGTCAATGCCGAGGCGAAGAGAAAGCGGGTTGGCGGTTTTTTTCAGCTCGGAGAGGACTGATATTTCGATATCGAGGTGGGCTAAGTCGTCGGGGGTAATCTGATTGTCGAAAAAGCGCGGGTCGCCTGTTGCGGATGCCTTTGCCATTTCGACGACCATATTGACAAGCGGTCTGTCGGCGATAAACTGGCCTATGCAGCCGCGAAGCTCATCGCCGGTTTTAAGGGTAACGAAACAGCCGAGGTGCGATGAGAGGTCGGGGTCATCGGCTTCGACTACCGGAAGGCGTTTGCCCGTGATGACGGCTTCGACGGTATCGTGTGCGACTTTCAACAACGCATGTTTTTGTTCTTCATTCATAGTTAGTCGTTAGTCGATAGCCATTAGTCGTTAGTCATTGGTAGCAAGGCATTTGATAAGAGCCATTGTCATTTTGCTGATTTGTTCAGTTTCGTCTATCATAACGTCAATAATCTTTTCTGGTGCATATTGCAATCGTGATACAATTACAAGCTGCGTTGTAAGTTCGGCACAACTGCCAAGGGATACGTACAAGAACTGTCTGTATTCCTTATTATGAAAACGAGCAAAACCCTCCGCCATATTCGACGGAATGGATACCGCCGACCTGCGTAATTGGCTGGTTAGACCATAAATCTCATCTTTGGGAAAAGCCCTGGTAATATTGTAGATTTCCTCTACCAGTTTCATACTGCGTTTCCAGATTTCAAGGTCCTGGAAGCTTTTTATCTTCGCTGCCATGAATTATCACACCAACAACCAGCAACTATCGACTAACAACTATTAACCAACGACTATCTACTAACGACTATCGACTATTAACTAGCGACTATTCGACATCTTCTGTCGAATAAACGCAATCGCGCCCGGCATTAACGAGATGACAATGATGGCCATAATGACAATTGTGAAATGGCTCTTCACAACGGGAATGTTGCCGAAGAAATAGCCGCCGAGGATAAAACTGCCTGTCCATGCAATCGTCCCGCCGACACTGTAAGTGAAGAATCGCAGGTAATTCATCCTGCCTATCCCCGCGACAAAAGGAACGAATGTGCGGAATATAGGCATAAATCGGGCGATTACGACGGCCTTCCCGCCGTGCTTTTCGTAAAACCGATGGGTTTCGTCGAGATGCTTTTTGCTGAGGATTCGCACATTTTCCTTGTGGAAAATCTTCGGGCCTACCAGATACCCAATCCAGTAATTAGTATTGTCGCCGCAAACTACCGCCAGGAACAAAAGCGGCCACATAAAGCGTATCTCGAGAACGCTGTCCTGCATCGCCGCAAGAGAGCCGGCCGCGAAAAGCAGCGAATCGCCCGGCAAAAATGGCGTTACGACAAGTCCCGTCTCGCAGAAAAGGACAATAAAAAGAATCAGATAAACCCATGCGTGATACTGCGAGACGACCGTCTCGAGGGTCTTATCAAGGTGAAGAAACAATTCTATTAAATTAATAGTCGCTAACATTTCCATCACCTAACAATATGAAAAACCGGTCCTATTGTCAATAAGACACTGACGGACACAGACTTTTAGGATACACGGACTGACACCGACTCTTTTTAGACGCTGATTGCGCAGAGTTCGCTGGAGGCATGATAGTATATAAGTGTATGCGTATATGCGTATGCGCTTATATAGTGCTCCAAGAGTCCGGGTTTTCTTAGACGCGGGTTCAATTGCGGATTTCGGATTGCAGATTTGTGTTCGCTGTACGCTGTTCGCCGCCCGCGTCTCCGAAAAATTCAACTGGGCGAATTCGCCGTGGTATTTAGCAGCGGCACGGTCATAGGCCTTCGCGGCGTCGATTTGGGAATGGAACTGGCCGAGGGAAACTTTTTTGCCGTCAACGGTGATGTTCGCTCTCCAACGTTTTGTATCCTTACGCCAATACACGCCCTTGAAACGCGAAGTGAGGCCGGTCCTTAATTTTCGCCTGTTGTACATATTTTGTCTTCGAGTAGCGAGCCGGAGATTGGAGCGGCGGTTGTCGAGGCCGCAATGGTTGATATGGTCAACAAACAATCCTGTTGGGGAAGGCAAAACTTCCCTGTGCATCCAAACGAGGGAATATTTTTTCGAGCCGTCACGACGGGCATAACGGATAGCATAAAAAGTGGTCGCATTACGCATAATATACCATTTGAATTTATTCAAGCGTTCGTAATCTTCGACGCTAACAGCGGCGAATTTATGTTTTGGCAGGGGGATGCGTCGAAAGGCACTTTTGTAAATAATTAATCGAAGCCAATACAACAGCGGCCAGCAGTTTTGTTCAATCAAAACCAAGGTCTTAAACCAGTATTCAAACATTTTCAAAATCCTCCCCTTCTCTTTCTAAATCAAAAATTAAATATAAAAAAGTAAAAATTTTGATGCTCAGCCCCGCACTTTTCTTCGAAAAGGAGACGCGGGGCTAAGGCCCAATTCGAGGAACATCGTTCCTCTATAATTGGGCCAACTTGCGCGGTTTTGACGAAAACTAAGGGATTTCCTGATGGGGTCAAAAACGATAAGTTCTTATGAAATAAGGAGTAAAAATTTTTTATTTTTTTCGCATCTAAGGGTTTTCGACCTGCGCGAAAATGGATAACAACTGTATCATACAACTGTTTGATACAAGTGTTTTATAGGACAGTTGGTATCCAGAATTTAAGCCGTGATAAGAAAAGAGGTTATGGCAAAAATGACCACAAAAAAACATGTTAAAAATGGCCACAAAAATGCACAAAAAACGCACAAAAAAGGGCTCCTACTTATGGGGGCACAAATCCATAACTACTTACACGCTATGTCCTTACAGCGGTTTTAGATGTACCCTTAACGCTGTTTTTTGCCACTCCTTAAGGGGCCGGGAGTGGCAAAAAATGATTGTATTCGGGCAGGTTTTGGAGGTAGAACTCAAGGATGCAGACATGAAAACCTGTTCAGTAAGAAATTGTGGCGGTTTTTATTTACTCTCCTTGTGAATATTTACTTGAGTAAAATATCTTGCAAATTATTTAATACAAGATAATATCATATCTTATGTATTCCAATAGAAAACCTTTATACAAAAAACTTGAAGAAGCAAGAAATTCAAAGCTTCTTGTTTATGTAATTGGCGACAGACGAGGATTAGAAACCCAAATCGCACCAGATTCAATAAATTTAATCACGCATCATCTCGACTCATTTCTTGATAACGAAGGCAATATTCCAAATAAAATCTCTCTTTGGCTTTATAGCCTTGGCGGTGTAACACTTACTGGTTGGTGCATCGCCAATTTACTACGACACTTTTGCAAGGAGCTTGAAGTTATTGTTTTTTCAAAAGCACATAGCACGGCTACGCTAATCTGTCTGGGCGCAGATAATATTATAATGACCAAACAGGCAACATTAGGCCCTATCGACCCCAGTATTAATAGCCCACTAAATCCACAAATGCCAGGTGCCCCCGCGCAACTTCGAGTACCAGTCAGCGTAGAAAATGTTGCTGGATATATTGAACTTGCAAAAAAGGAATGTGGTCTTAAGGATAAGGATTCTTTGCTCCAAATCTTTTTGAAATTATCCGAAAATGTACACCCTCTGGCCCTTGGAGAGGTTTTTCGAGCCAGAGGACAAATTCAAATGCTTGCCGATCGATTATTAAGCAGACGCAGAAAACCGTTAGGTTATATAAAAAAGAAGAAAATTATAAGTATACTTTGTCGCGAAGCCGGAAGTCACGATTTTACTATTTCTAGGAGAGAGGCACGCGATCTCGGACTTATTGTTGAAACACCTACAATGGAGTTTTATGGTTTGTTAAAACAAATACATGATGATATTAGCGGAGAATTAGAGCTCTCCTCCCAATATGACGGATCGACTTATCTTGGAACCGAACAAAATAAGAGGTACTCATTTAAGAGATGCATAATAGAAAGTTTATCTGGCTCATCACATAAATACTTTACGGAAGGGGAACTCAAAAAACTAAATCTTCCTACAGGGGTTGGAATTAATGATCAAAGAACATTTGAAGGTTGGCGAGAAGATAATAATTGAGCAGAGCATAGGTAGTACGACAGGGTCGTTTGTTAATTACCAAACGCCTACTCCTTTGGCTCCTTCAGAGTTCAATTCTGTGAGTGCAAAACCAGATAGCGCTGCGTCTATTTTAGCAAACAAAATTATAATATTTTCCGCTGAGTTGGTTGATAATAACAGTACAGAATAAGAACCATCCCTCATTTTAGTGTCAGCCCCGGTTGGCCCCGCCCGTGGCGGAGAAATCATCAATCAGCAATTCCGCTTTCAGCGAGACCTCGCCAAGTGGCGGGCATAAATCACAAATCCTTTGTCCTATTCCCCCAACTGTCCAATTGTTAATCAACCGTGTTTTTCAGTATTAAAAACGCCATTTTTGGTCAAAACTTGACTTTTGGCGATTGGCCTCTATAATAACATTGCGCAATGACCCGTTTTCTTATGTTTAGCCCCCCAATTTATTAGGGGGTTTTATCGTTTAGTCGCGAAAAGGCACAAGAGACGCAGGGCGGTCTTTACCACCAGGACACAAAGGCACAAAGGAAAAATACAAAGAAAACTTAGTGGCTTTGTGGCTTTGTGGTGAGAAATTTTGAACTTTTTCTTATTGGGGTATATGCCGACTTTTGACACAACCTTAATTTCGCGTATTCAGCAGGCCAATGACATTGTCGATGTCATAGGCGAGCACCTTTCGCTCAAACGCAAAGGCCGCGAAATGGTGGGCCTGTGTCCCTTCCACGAAGATCATCGCCCAAGCTTCAACGTCAACCCCACAAAGCAAATCTTCAAATGCTTCGCCTGCGGCGCGGGCGGCGACGTCGTCAAGTTCATCCAGATGCGCGAAAACCTCTCATTCCCGCAGGCCCTTCATCGCTTGGCGGACCGCGCAGGTATAAAAATCGAACCCCTTCGTCCTCGTTCTACGCAAGACGCAGGACGCACGACGCAAGACGATACTGACCCGAATGATATTGCACGCGCCAACGCCTGGGCAGCCAAATACTTCGCAGCCAATCTTGCGCATCCCGAAAAAGGAAAAGACGCGAGAAAATACGTAGCAGAAAGACAACTCTCAGATGAGAGCGTCAAGAGCTGGCAAATTGGCCTTGCGCTCGGGGCTGATAACGATTTATTATCGGCAGCCCGACAAAAGAAAATACCGGATAAATTGCTCTTGGCAGCGGGGCTTGTCGTCGGAGCCGGCTCATCGCTATCCGATAAATTCGTCAATCGCCTGATGTTCACTATCGCAGATGTTACGGGCAGAATCATCGCATTCGGCGGAAGAACACTATCGGGCGACCCGTCTTCGCCAAAGGGCTCCGCCGAGGCAGGCGTTGCAAAATATATCAATTCACCGACAACAGCACTATTCGACAAGAGCAACGCGTTATTCGGCCTTGACCACGCACGCCACCAAATGGTCTCATCCGATACGGGCGTCGTCGTCGAGGGTTACACCGATTGCATTATGGCGCATCAATTCGGCGTATCGAACGTCGTCGCTACTTTGGGGACAAGTTTCACCGCTGGACACGCACGCATACTGCGCAGGTACGCGAAAAAAGTGGTGCTGCTCTTCGATAGTGACACCGCGGGTCTCGAAGCAGCAAACCGCGCGCTGGGCGTCGCGCTCAGTTCGCGAATCGATATAGGAATCGCAAGCGTCCCTCAGGGCAAAGACCCGTGCGATTTCCTCTTAGCGCAGGGCAAAGAGCCGTTTGCGAAGCTCATTGCGGATGCGACCGATGTTTTCGAGTTCAAGTGGACCCGCCTCAACGCCAATCTCGGAACGCAGCCCACAATCGCGGGCAAAAAGCAGGCGGTCGATGAATACTTAGACGCAATCGCTACCGCCATCAACGCGGGCAATCTCTCGCCAATCGAAAAAGGCCTCATCGTGAATAACCTCGCGCGGGTCATGTCACTCGACGCCAAAGAAATTCACAATGAATTGAACCGCAGGGCCAATAGGGCAAGGACCGCTTCATCATATTCCGGCGAAGCAGACGAGGCGCATACGCCTCTCGATTTGGGCGAAGGGCTTTCCGCCAACGCCCAGCGTGAAATTATTGAAGTGCTTTTGGCGCATCCGTCGATGTTTGACGACGTGAAAGACAAAATCTCGCCGGCGAATTTCGATATCCCGGCTTTGCAGCAAATCGCGCAGGCGATTTTCCAGACGCTTGGCGAACAACCTCGCGCGGCGTTGTCGGTTATGTGTTCAGCCGTCGAAGACCCGCGAATCGCCGGGCTTATGACCACACTCGAACACGATGGCTCTCAAAAGGGTAATTATACTAAACGGCTGACGGACGCGCTGGCCGCATTGGAGCACACCGAACAACAGCGGGACAAAACCGCGAGCACCAAAGGGAATTCTGTTCTGGATGCCTCCAAAGAAAACCGTCGCAACATGGGAATGATTTAATTTTGCAATTTTAGATTTTTTTTAAGGATACCGATAGTGGCAAAGAAAAAAGACGCCCGTAAGAGCAAAAATCAGGCCTCCGCCGATAAAATTCGAGCCGATGGGGCCTCACAGGCAAAGCCGCAGACACCGGGCGACGCCGAAGCAAAAATCAAGGCGATGATTGAAAAGGGCAAAAAGAAGGGCTACCTCACATACGAGGAAATGAACGCCGATTTGCCCGAAGACCTTGTAAGTCCCGCGCGATTGGATACGCTGCTGACTGCGCTCGATGAAATGGGCATCAGTTTGATTGATGAAGCGGACGTCGATAAGCACGGGACCCCCGCGGAAATCGCCGAGGAGGACTTCGAGCCGGTGGAAGCGGAATTGCCCATCGAGCCGGTCGCCGAAGAAGAGCCCGTCATCATCGAAGAAGATAAACTCATCGAAAAGGAAATCGTAGAATCCGAGCCGAACCGCAGAATCGACGACCCCGTCAGAACGTATCTGACGCAAATGGGCGAAATACCCCTGCTAAACAGGGAAAACGAAATATCGCTGGCCCGTAAAATCGAGGTCTCGCGAATGACCTTCAGGCGCAAAATGCTCGAAAACGATTATTGCGCCAAAAACTCCGTCGAAATCCTGCAGCAGGTCCAGCAGGGAGGCCTGTCCTTTGACCGGACAATGAAAATCAGCACCGCCGAGAACCTCATCCGAAGCGTAATCAAAAAACGCCTGCCTCAGAACCTCAAAACCATCAACGCCCTGCTTGCGATGAACCAGGGCCTCTTCAAGGAATTTCTCCAGCTTGGCGATTCCCCAAAAAACGTTCCCGTCCTGCGCCGCCTTACGAGGAACCGCAGGCGTATCGCCACGCTCCTCGAAGAGCTTAGCTTGCGCACCAGCAGGATAGCGCCCGTGAAAGAAAAACTCCACGGAATGGCAGCAAAAATGCACCAGTTGCAGACCAACATCGCCATCGGCCCGACACAGGATTACGTCAGGGAAGATATCGACGCGATGAAGCTGGAGATTGCCGGCATTCAGGACCTCCTCTGCGAAACGCCCGCCCAGCTTGACAAACGACTCTACGTCATCGAATGCATCTTCGTCCAGTACGAAAAAACCAAACGCATCCTCTCCAGCGCAAACCTGCGCCTTGTCGTCTCCATCGCCAAAAAATACCGCAACCGCGGCCTCAGCTTTCTTGACTTGATCCAGGAGGGGAACACGGGGCTTATGCGGGCGGTGGATAAATACGAATACAGGCGGGGATATAAGTTCAGCACATACGCGACGTGGTGGATAAGGCAGGCGATTACGCGGGCGATAGCGGACCACGCACGCACGATTCGAATACCGGTGCATATGATTGAAACGATGAGCCGGCTGAGGACCGCGGGCAAAGTGCTCACACAACGACTCGGCAGAGAACCAACTATCGAGGAAATCGCCAAAGAAGCAGTGATGAGCATCGACGAGGCACGCAGGGTGCTGAAAATCTCCCGGCACCCCATCTCCTTGGACAGGCCCATCGGCGACAGCGAAGACAGCAACTTCGGCGATTTCATCGAGGACGACGCCGTCGATTCACCCGTATCAACCGCCACCCAGGCAATGCTGAAAGAAAGAATCGAGTCAGTACTCAAGACCTTGTCATACCGCGAACGGGAAATCATCAAACTCCGATACGGCATTGGCGACGGCTATACCTATACGCTCGAAGAGGTGGGCAGAATCTTCAAAGTTACACGCGAACGCGTCAGGCAGGTCGAGGCGAAGGCCATAAGAAAACTCCAGCACCCCGTCCGGGCACGTAAACTCGAGGGCTTCCTCGACCATAAAAATCAGCCGCCCATCCGGCCATCGCCGAAAGAGCTTGCTGAACAACAGTAGGTGAAAAAACATAGGAAAATCGTTTGATTCGATTTGCGCCCCGTCAGGAAGTGGCAAGATAGGTAAAGTCCTATAAATATGGGCTAAATGGCACAGAAAAGAGGGAAGACCCGTCTTCGCTGCGCTCCCCGGCTTCGTCAGAGCACTACGCCGAGGTAAACGCCGTGGCAAGCAGCAAGTGGTATATAAGGCGGACCCTTCTCCGCCGACCCTCCGCCGCACGGCGTGCTATGTAGGGCAGGGGCTACGGGGGGTGAATTTTTTGTTTTTTTGCTTGATTTGGGGCGGTTTGTAGATATAATACTTTACTTAGGGAGGATATCCCAGCGTCCCTCAGGATTATCCTCATGCTAAGAACAGTGAGGGGCAAAGTTTTAGATTATGGTCCGCAAGGGCCAAAGGAGTTACAGTGAGTGCAGGCAAAGTAAAATGGTTTAACGGCAAAAAAGGTTTTGGATTCATTATCCCCGATGATGGCGGCGAAGAGCTGTTTGTTCATCATTCGGAGATCAAGATGACAGGTTACGCCGACCTTAAAGAAGGTCAGGCGGTGACTTACGATCTCGGACAGGGCAAAAAAGGGCCCTGTGCGGTCAACGTAGTGCCTCAATAATTCACCGAAAATTAAACCGGAATAAAGGCCTCGTCCGAAAAGACGGGGCCTTTTTCTTTTAACCACAGATTACACTGATTACACCGTTCTTTTCACCACGAAGACACGAAAAAACACGAAGAATTTTAGACACTGATTTACACGGATTAACACTGCTTATGCTCGGCTTCGGTGTACTCAGCCAAGGGCATTCTCGATACGAGTTTCTGCGACGCCCTTTTGCTTCGTCCACAGATGCGTTAGAAACGCCTCTTTTTTTAAGCCGAGCAAATTGAAGTTGGATGCGGAGGGCGCGGATTTTAGCCACAAAAATGCACAAAAGGTTTTACCGCGGAGAACGCTGAGACCGCAGAGATAGTTTTGAGTTGAGGGATTAGGATTTCAGGAATTTTATGAGTTTGGCGGAAAGTTTTTCAGAGTTACGGATTTGACATTCCCAGATGACGAGGATTTTATAGCCGAGGAGGCGGAGTTTTTTGAGGTTTCGCTTATCGCGTTCAACATTTCCCCGGCGTTTATCCCGCCAGAATTTTGTATTTGTGGCCGGTGTGACTCGGCCAAAACGACAGCGGTGTATGAATACTTTGCCACAAAAATGCACAAAAAGACAAAAATCTTAACCGCAGATTACACAGATTTCGCGGATTTTGAGCTAAAAATGGGGTTTGAAACAGGGGGTTAAAAAAATATGTAAAATATAACAAAAAATATATTGACAGGCACGCTTGGCTCTATTATATTATATGAAATATAATAGAACGCATTTTAAGGAGTCGACAAAATGAAGGTGTTGGAGATATTGAAAAGGACTGAGGAAGAATTAAGAGAAGCGATGGCGGAGGCCGCTCGTGCTGGTGAATACCGCAATGTTGATATATGTCGCAGCGTTGCCGTGAATATAAAAGAATTGTCCGAACGGATTTCGGGGAATGGAATTAGATCTTCGAAATCGGTAGAAGAAAAAGAGGGGCCTGCAAGCAGAAAAGAGCAAAAAAAGGTTGCCAGACGAGGTAAGCCAGAAGGATTGCCAAGAATTGAAATAAGGAAAGGTTCGTTGTATAGAATAGGTTGGTCAAGAAAACAAAAAGAGGAATACGAACACAAAGTACCACGAACATCATTCGACACAATAGTAAACACAATGTCTGCGCTGGCAAGAGAAGGAAGCGGGCCTTTTATGGCCGAAGCGGTAATTGAAAAAATAAGTGCAACGACGGAAGATTCTATGCCAGCATATCAAGTTTATGTAGTTCTTGCGGCCCTTCGTGAATGGAATCTAATAAGCCAGGTTGGACGAGAAGGGTACAATATACCGCCAGATATTTCAGAAAAGGCACAAAACGTGTGGGCCGAACAGGGAGGTAAGTAATCCAACAAAATGGGATTTCGAAAAAGGGAGGACTACCGAAATGAACTCAAAAGAACTTTGTATGAAATTAGCGTTGGCCGAATCAGAAGAGGCGGTTTCTAAGATAATAACAAATCATCCAATTTTAGCTAAGAAAGAAAATTGGAAGCACTATGGTGATGTGGCTAATAATATAGGCACTATTACAGGCCAATCTCCCGAAGCGGTTCCCTCTCTTATAGAAAAAATAACCAATTCAATTGACGCTATTCTTATTAAAAAGTGCATGATTAAAGGAGACGACCCGAAATTGCCTTCTTCTGCCCAGTCTATCGAAGAAGCTTTGGAAAGATACTTTGGTCTTAATGAAGCTAAATATGCAGATATGAAAGATTCTCAAAGAAGGGGATTGGCATCTGATATTCAGGTTATTGCTGAGGGCTCCCTTGATAAACCTAATATTGTAATTGCGGATTCTGGCGAAGGGCAAAATCCGCAGGATTTTCCGAATACTTTAGTTTCACTAAATAAAAAAAATAAGAGTGATATTTTCTTTGTTCAGGGTAAGTATAATATGGGAGGTACAGCGGCACTTCCATTTTGTGGGGAGAATAGGTATCAGTTTATACTATCACGAAAAAGTTGGCCATTAGGAGAGAAAAATAAATATGGGTTTACATTAGTAAGACGAAATAGGGGAATTGGCGAACACGTAAAATTTTCTTGGTATGAATATTGCATTGATGAAAATGGGAAAGTTTTTGAATTTGAAAGTAGCCCTCTGGAACTTGGCTTATTCAATAAAAAATTTGAATCCGGCACCTATATTAAGCTCTATAATTACGATTTGAGAAATCCATCAGATATAACGCTTGATTTATGGCGTGAGCTCAACAGATATCTTTATAAACCAGCTCTTCCAATTTTAATGTACGAAAAGAGATATACGAAGGGACGATATGAGAAGGGTAGAACGCCTACCAAAGTTATGCATGGCAATAGAATGCGCTGTTTTCTTGATAGCAGAGAAAACGTTGAGAACCCTTTTTCTGTAAAAATAGAATCAGATGGAGTAAAGTATCCTCTTGAGGTAATAGTTTTTAAGCGAGATGTTTCAACAAGAGAATTTATACGGGATATGGCGTTGACTTTCTCTGTAAATGGACAAGTACAACATTCAATAGATAACAGATTTATAAGTCAGGAGTTAAAAAAAGCATATTTAAAAGGTCATTTATTGATAAATGTTGATTGTTCGGGCATGCCCAGGGAGCTCCACGAAGATATATTTATGTCTTCACGGTCGCAAATGCGTGATATAGCCCAATATAGGAATCTAGTTGATAATATTGTTAAAGAACTCAAGGATAACGAATATCTTACAACCCTTGATGAAGAGTGGCGAAAAGAACAAATATTTAAAAATCCTAAAGATGAAACTTTTTTAAAAAACTTGGTTGGAAAGCTACTAAAGGATGATAAGGAAATAGAAAAGCTTTTGGGCTTCAATGGTGGTGTTATCGGTGTAGAATTGACCAAAGTAAAAAAGTATATTGAGTCCAAACGAGAAAAATTTAATGGAAAAAGATATCCTACGATCTTCAGCTTTGCAAACCTGAAGGATGGCAAATATAAAATGCTGCCTCAGAATGGCGAATGTAAGATAAATATTGAAACCGATGTAGAGAATGAATATTTGATGCGTCCTCATGATAAAGGAGAAATAAAAATAAGGATTTTAAGGCCTCGTTCTGGTGTGGGGCCTGGTCCCGGCCCTGGCCCCGGGCCTAATTATGAAGATAGTATAGATGTTAATGTTGTTGGCCCTAACGAAGGATCTATTAGGTTAAGAGTAAAACCAAAAAAAATGTTGCCTGTTGGTACGCACGTTCCTATAGATATTGAAATGAGTTCTCCTGACGGCCCACATCACTTAATTGCCGAAGTAGTTATTGATAAGCCGCATAGCGACTCAACTCACAAAGATGTTGAAAAGAAAAAAGAATACTCATTACCAACAATAATAGATGTCTATAGAGAGAAAAAACAAGATTATGGTTGCTGGGCGGACTATGGATGGAACGAATTAGACATTTGCCGCCTCCAAGAATCAAGCGAAGAAGGGACTTTAATTGATGCCGTAGCAATTAATATGGAGTCGCAAGAACTCGACAAGTTCATCAGAACAAAAAAGCTTGACGGCAAAAAGATAGAGGTTGCTCAGCGCACATATAAAATATCAGTGTACTTAATATCATTAGTGCTTTTTTACGAATTACACCAGAAACTAAAAAAGACACAAGAAACAAATGAACATAAATATAACGATGAGAAATTACACTACGATCCACCAGAAATGACATCCTTCATAATGAAGGGCTTAGCTAAGATTCTATTGCATGTAATGGCAAACGAAACAATACTTAAAGAAATAGAAGATGTGGATTAAGCAAACAAACCCCGGCCGCGCTGCGCGAGAAAGTAGAAAGTGGAGAGGGGTTAGTCGATAGTATATCGTAATCCTGGATCCCCGGCAATAAAGTAACCCCGGCAAATCCGCTTTCGGCGAATAAGAGTCGATAGTGGTTAGTCGATAGTATTTAGTATATCGTTAACTTGGGTCCCCTGTTTCAAGCCAAGTAAGCAGCACTCAGGGAGAACCGGGCGTATGAGGAAGAACTTTTGGCTGCCTGACGGCAGTATAAAGAGCCATATATACACTTGTTGCGGGAGTGGATTTATGGTATAATCCGACTTTTCGGAAAAATTGTTAGTGGGGTTTACCTCGCTTAATATGCTGTATCAGGAGAAATGAAGATGAAGAACGGAAAGTTGAACTTAATTGCCGGTATCATTGTTTTTGTACTGGTTTTGCAGGGCTGGTTTGCAAGTCAGGCGATTGGTGCGCAGGCGCCGGCCTCAAAAACCGCGGCTGAAGCCAACGCGGTGAGTCCGCAGGTCAAGGCCCAGCCAAAGGCAACGGCGGAACCCAACGCGGCTGAACCCAACGGGCCGCCGCCCAAACTTATCTTCGAGGAGCCCACCCACGATTTCGGCTCGGTTGCCCCGGGTTCTCTTACTATGTGCAAGTTCAAGTTCGCAAATAAAGGCGAGGGGGTCCTCAAGATAAGCGAGGTTACCAAGACCTGCGGCTGCACGGTCTTTACGCTCGACAAGAAGGAATACGCTCCCGGAGAAGAAGGTGTGATTGACGCCGGATACAACGCCGACAAGGGCAGCGGCGTCAGGACGAGACATCTTTATGTTATGTCGAATGACCCTGTTAACCCGCGAATAGAGCTGACCATCAAAGCCGCTATCGTACAGAAGATTGTTTACGAGCCGGAGAAGCTGGAATATACGCTCAAAGGGGAAAAGGCCGGGATTATGGACTTGACCGTGCGAAGCATCGATGACCAAAATTTCGCGATTACCTCGTTCGGCTCCACCAGCGACGCTGTTTCAGCAGATTTTGACCCGAACAAGAAGGGCGTAAAATTTGTGCTTAAAACCAAAATTGATGTGCAAAAGGCAGGCGTCAACACCACCGGGCAAATAGAAATTAAGACCACCCATCCGGAATGCCCCACGGTTACCGTTCCTTTCACTGTTCTGCCGAGATTAAAGGTTGACCCGCCGGCCATCAATATACTCAACGCTGAAGCCGGGAAGGCCCAAGAACGAGAATTATGGCTGCTCAATAATTACAACGAAGATTTTGAAATCGCCTCGGCGACCTCCAAGGAAGGTACCATAAAAGTTATCAGCCAGGAAAAAGTCGGAACCCGTTACAAGTTTAACCTTTCGGTGCTTCCTCCGACGCCAGCAAACCCGGGGGGGAGGTTTACTGATACGTTCACGATAACCACGAAAGACGGCGAAAAAGTAGAAGTCGTCTGCCGTGGTTTTTATCAGCGAAACTAAAGGCAACATAAACAAAACCGTGGCGGTAATGACGGGGAAAATAGTTGCTATCTGTCTGATGGCTGCGACAACGGTGCTCGCGGCGCCAGGAGCGGCTACGACACCGCAATCTCAGGATTTTTCAGAGCAAGCTGCTCGGCAAACTATTACTATTTTCTTCACGAGTAACGAGCTTGGCTCGATGAAGCCGTGCGGCTGTTCGGGCGGACAATTAGGCGGACTTGACAGGCGATATGCGGTTTTTAATGCAGTAAGCCCTCAAAATCGTCTAATCATTGATACAGGCTCATTGGTCGAGGAGACAACCGCGCAGGGCCTGATTAAATTCGGCATTATTGTGCAGGCCTACACGCAGCTCGGGTACAACGTAGTCAATCTGACCGGGCAGGATATTCTCGTCGCTCGCGATGCGGGATTTCTCGATGGTCTCGGCTCTGCTTTCAACTGTATAACCGCCGGCAGCTCTGATGATATAAAAATGCCGGCCAAATTTACCAGGACATTTACTTTGAACGGGTCATCTGTTGAAGCGGTCGTTGCTGCCGCGGAAACCGAGGGCCAGATTGCACGGCTGCCCGACCTGCTGGCGTCGTCTGCGGGGTCGCATTTGGCGGTGAAAATCCTGATTCTCAACCAGGCCGACGCAAAAACAATAGCGACCGTTGCGAAAATGGAACTCGTCGATTTGCTGATAGTTCCAACGCAATCCGATGAGCCGACGCTCGTTGGCGACGTCAATAACAGTCCATTAGTAATATCGGCGGGCCGGATAGGCAAATACGTCGGCAAAATCCAGGTGAGATTTGACAGAGCGAGACAGAAACCTCGATTAGTGTTTTCTTCGGTGCCGGTTACGGAGGACATACCGCAATATCAGCCGCTTGTTGAGCTTTATAAGGATTACCAGCGATTGGTCAAAGACGCCAATTTAGTCGAAAGGTATCCGCGTTTTGTCCTGCCGGACAACCTCGAATACGTCGGCTCGAAATACTGCAAACTATGCCACGACTACGAATACGATAAGTGGATGACAAGCAAGCAGGTTTTCATACCCGGATTGAGCAAACAGGCGTCGCCGGACAGCAGGCACGCCGGGGCATTTGCCACGCTCGAAAAGGTCGGCTCTGAATACGACCCCGAATGTATCGTTTGCCACGTTGTAGGGATGCAATACCAGACCGGCTATGTCTCACCGAGGAAGACGCCTGAAATGAAAGACGTCGGCTGCGAAAACTGCCACGGTCCCGGCTCAGAGCACCTCAGGTCGCTGGGGGCAATCGAAACCTCAGGCCCGATCTCAACTTGCAGCGACTGCCATACTGCCGAACATAGCGGGGAATACGCCTCCAACCAGAAGCAATACTTCGAGAAAATCGTGCACTGGAGAGAGCCGGTTTCGATGGTCAGGGTCAAAGAACCTAATCAACCCGCAAAACATAACATTCGATAACAAATCCTTTGTCGGGTTTTTCAACAGCCGCGGAAAGGGCATTTATGCCTTTTTTTGGGCTGAAAAGCGATGTTTTATAGGACGGTCGCCACTATGGTTTAACCGTTCTTTTTAGCGTCAGAAAGACCACGAATCGGCCTCGATAAATCAGCCAAAAGTCCGGTGTGTAAAGTCAGGAAAATACGGAACTTTGGGGTGGTTTCGTTGTCTAATTTGGAGTGGTTATTTTATGCCTGTCCGGAGCTGCCGGGAATATGTATTTACGGCGGATTGAGGCCGGGCCAGAAAGACAAGTAACGAGAAATATGGAGCGTGCTATGGGATTAAAGCTGAGACCCGCCGGTTGGATTAGCAAATTCGGTTTAATCGCGGTCGTAATTTTCGGGAGTTTAGCGCCTGTGGTGTCTTCGCCGGCAGCGGATATGGCTTCACCCAATGAGACGGCCGCGCCTAATCCTGACAGATACAGGGCGTTTTTACTCAAGTACATTTCGCCTCAGCAGGGTAAGCAATTTCTGGCCGATGCGAATATCACTAATATCTCCCAGGTAAGCGACTCCAATACGCTGCTGGTTACGGCAAAGCCCGATGTTCTTGTCAAGGCGGCGGCTTTGCTGGCTATGGTGGATTCACGCGAAAAGTATGCCGTGAAGGTCTTGCTGCCCGCCTCTGACGCGAACCGGATGCCGTCTGCGGACGCGATGGCTGCCGAAATCGGGAAAATATCCATAGGAACATTTTATAATATACCAGGCGGGACGGGGTACAAGGCGATTATTGATACCCACGAAGACAAGCTTATTGCTATTGCCCCGGTCGCGGTTATGGATAAGTTTGTTGAGTATGCCGACGTGGTAAAGCGAGCCGGTCCTCTGCCTGAACCTGAGGAGGGTCTTGCCTCTCAGCCCGTTGCGGGAACAGGCCCGGCTGCCCCTGATAAGGCGTTCGACGAGCTTCTCGATTCCATATCCAAAGCCGAAAGCAATCTCAAATCGAGCAGTACCGTAAAACAAAAGACCTCACCTAAAGCAGAGAGCGTCGCAATAAAACCCCTCAAACAAGCGGCTAAAAGCGATAAAAAAATAACAGGCAAAGATAAGAAGACCGCTGAGCCAAACCTTGAAACAACAGCATCGGCAGAGCCAAATAATGAGGAGAAAGTTCAAAATCAATACGAGCCCATTTATGCCGTCAATGCCGATGAAACTCTCGAGCTTGCGCTTCCCGAAAAGCTCAAAGTCATCGATTTGCTCGACCTTATTGGCAAATATCTGAATCTCAATTATGTGTACGATGAGAGCAAAATAAAGACCATGGAGGTCAGTTTGAAGGTTCAGGGGCCAATCAAGGTAAGGGATTTATACCCGCTTGCCGAATCAGTTCTGAAGTTTACCGGCCTTGCTATGTCCCGCAAGGGTAATCTGGTCACAATAGTCCCTATCGCCGACACTCTGGAAATAGACCCCGCCCTGATAGAAGCTGACAGCGGCCAGGTTAAGGCGGGCGATGTTGTAGTAACCAGTGTTTTCCAGCTTAACTATATCGATACCGCCAGCGCCAAGGCGCTGCTTGAGGGCATGAAGCTCGGGGCGGTAACGGAAATACCCACGCGGGGAACGATTATTGTTACCGGCTACGCATACCGAATGAACCGTGTGGAACAGCTTCTTGATGTTGTGGATAAACCGGGCAGACCAAAACAGTTCAAGTTCCGGCAGTTAAAATACACAATGGCCAGCACGCTTGCCCCGAAGATTAAGACACTTGTCGAGCAACTGGGCGATATGTCAATTGCGATTGCCGCTACTACTCCCACGGCCACGCCTCAGCCAAGGCGTCCTCCTGCTGTTCGCCAGCCGACGCCAGGCCAGCCGACACCGGCAGCAACGCCGTCCAGTTCCGTAAAATCGTCGATATATCTCGACTCCGACGAAAGGACCAACCGTATTTTGATGATAGGGCAGGAGGAAGAATTGGCCGTTGTTGAGAAACTTATCGATACCCTTGACATTGCGCAGCAGGATATCCGTTCACTGCGGGTGTATGAAATCCAGCACGTTGACGCCGAAGAGGTAAGAAAGAAGCTTGAGGAGCTTGGCATTGTTGGCGCCAGCCGAACAACGGGCTCGACCACACCCGGCGGCAGGATTACCTCAAGAACAACAACGCCTGGTGCACCGGGACAGCCAGCCGCACCGCCGACACCTGCTGCTCCGGCTGTGAGCGCAAGTTCGGAAGGAGAGCTGCCCACCGAAGAGATGCAGGTGGTGGTCATAGAATCAACCAACTCGCTTATGGTCAACGCCTCGCCTGAGCAGCACGCATTAGTTGCGACTATTATTTCTTATGTTGACAGCGAGAGCGAGCAGAAATCGATACCTTACAAGGTTTACCCGCTTCAAAATCAGTCGCCCGACCATATCGCGGAGGTTCTCAAGAAGTTACTCGAGGACGTTATCAAAGATAAAGATAGCAAGATAGAAAAGGTCGTCAAGAAAACCGAAGAAAACATCATTGTTGTTCCCGACTCCAATACCTTCTCGCTGATAGTTTACGCGAACAAGAAAAATCAGGACTGGGTGGCGGATTTGATAAAACAATTGGACAAGAGAAGGCCCCAGGTTCTTATTGACGTAACACTTGTCGAAATTACAAAAACAGACAACTTCGACCTCGACCTGGAATTGGCCAGCAAATTCCCCCAAATGGCGGTGGGCGGGAAGATGGATTTTCTGCCCGCTCTGCTAGGAGGGAAAGGCGACTCTAATAGTAATGGTTTTCTTGGTAAGAAGAGTAGAGCCGAGGCATTTGTTTCGGGAGGTCAGGGCCAGGGTTTTTACAGCGACGCACATATCCAAGCGCTTCTTACCGCGGTACAGTCAAAAAGCTACGGCCGCGTACTGGCCAAACCCAAAATTCTGGTCAATGACGGTCAGGTCGGCATAATCAAGACCACCGATACCGTCAACGTGGCAATAACCGGCAATACCGTGGTGGGTGCTGGTACTGCCTCCTCCGGTGTCGTCCAGACAAGCACCAGTTACCAGGCGTACAACGCCGGTATTACCCTGACGATTCAGCCCAACATAGGCGAGGGCGACCTGCTGCTGCTTATTGTCAAGCTCGAAAGGTCGGACTTCGGCGCCCGGAGCGCTGGTGCTGACGCCCCGCCGGACACCGTTGCGAGCACAGTTGACACAATCGTAACGGTTCCAAACAACAAAACGATAATTCTGGGCGGTCTTCTGAAGCTTAACCAGAGCAAAGGCGGCAGCAAGGTTCCGCTTCTTGGTGATGTTCCTATTGTGGGCGCCCTGTTTCGCAACACCAGCGACTCGGCTCTCGATTCAAAACTGTATGTTTTTGTAAAAGCCAACATACTCAGGCCTGAGGCGACACTGGAAGGGTTGTCGGAGATAGAGAAGATTTCCGAAAGAAATCGCGCCGCGTTTGAGAAATCCGAAGATACGTTTCAACACTACGAAGACGTGCCTGGGATAAAGCCCACGCCGGTGGACCCGGAAAAGGTGCTTGACGCTGAGTAGCCGTGGAAAAAGGTTAAAGTAATATTCGTGAAATGTAAATGAAAGAGCTTTTAATACAAACCGCGAAGCGGACCGGCATAGTTGACGCCGAGGTTCTGGCTAAATTTCTGGAGGAAAGCTCCGGGGGCCAACGCATCGACGAGGTGTTGCTTGCCTGCCCCAATTTTACCGAGGAGCAGGTTTTGCGTTTGTTCGCGGCGGCGCTGGGAAACGAATTTTTCTCCGAGATACCTGCCAAGCAGGTGCCGCCGGAATTTATCCAGTCCGTCCCTGCGACATACGCCCAGCACCATTCATTGATTGGGATAAAAAGAGAAGGGGACAATGGCGAGCTGACCGTTGTGCTTTCCAAGCCATTAGATATTGCAGCGCTCGATAACATATCGAAGATGACGGGTATGTCTGTTCGAGCTGGAATCGCCACGCGTGCCGCCATAACTTCGGTTATCGATGTTGCATACGAACAGCGGACGACCGTGATAGATGAGGTGGTGGAGGAGCTGGATTCGCAAAACATCGACCAGCTTGCCGATGAAGTGGCCGGCTCGGACGACCTGCTGGACGTGGTTAATCGTCCGCCCGTTATCCGATTAGTCAATGACATTCTTTTTCGCGCCCTGCAGTTGAGGGCAAGCGATATTCACGTTCACCCATACGAGGGCAAGATACAAATTCGCTACCGTGTTGACGGTATTCTATACGACACTTTAAGTTTGAACAGAAACGTGCTACCGCTGATTGTTTCACGTATAAAGGTTATGGCAGGTATGGACATAGCCGAACGCCGAATGCCGCAGGATGGGCGATGCAGCGTCCGCCTGGGCCAGCGGGAAATTGACCTTCGCGTCAGCACCGTCCCCACAAGCTTCGGTGAACGATGTGTCCTGCGTATTTTGGACAAAAGCTCAGGCATACTTACGCTGAATCAACTCGGACTTTGGGAAGATGACCTCAAGAGATTTGATACGCTGCTAAATCGCACACACGGCATCATTTTCGTAACAGGCCCCACGGGCAGCGGCAAAAGCACCACGCTTTACGCCTGTCTAAACCGCATTAATTCCGCGGAAAAAAACGTTATGACCGTCGAGGACCCAATCGAATACCAGCTCGAAGGCATAAGCCAGATGCAGGTCGCCAGCAAAAAGGGCGTTACCTTTGTTAATGCGCTGAGGCACATCCTGCGACAGGACCCCGACGTGGTAATGGTCGGCGAGGTTCGTGACGCGGAAACAGCGAGAATGGCGATACAATCATCCCTTACGGGCCACTTGGTTTTCAGCACCCTTCACACCAACGATTCGGCAGGCGCGATAAGCAGGTTGCTGGACCTGGGCGTGGAGCCGTATTTAGTCAGCTCTTCATTGATTGCCATAATGGCACAGCGGCTGCTGCGAAAGGTCTGCCCGGATTGCAAAAAGGAGTATAATCCGGCGCCTCACGAGCTGAGAGAGCTTGGGCTTGGAGATTCGTCTTCGGAGGCCAAATTTTATATCGGCGCCGGATGCGACAAATGTTTCCAGACCGGCTACCGAGGCAGAACGGGTATTTATGAGCTGATGCTGGTTAACGAGGAGATACAGAATCTCATTTATCAAAGGGCCACAGCCGGAGCAATAAAAAAGTTTGCGCTGGACGCGGGATTACAAACACTGAGAATGGACGGGGCTCGCAAGGTCCTCGCGGGAATAACGACTATCTCCGAGGTGCTTAGAGTTACCCAGGCCGATGTGATATAGGGATTTTCAGTTATGCCAAGATATACATATACAGCGATAGCCGCAGACGGAAAGAAAGCTAAAGGGACTATAACAGCCGAAAGCCCTTATGCCGCCCGCAAACAGTTGCGCGTTCGCAACATTCATCCGACCGCCGTAACCGAGCTTGGTGCGGCCGAAGAGGGAAGGTCCATTATCGCGTCGATTTTCAGCAGGACGAGCAAAAAGAACCTGATCGATTTCACCAGGCAAATGGCCACGCTTGTCAATTCGGGCATAAAGCTGACAGAGGCGCTGACTGTGCTGACGATGCAGTCGCCTGACCCGAGATTCAAGGCCGCCCTTACGGATATCCGCGACCGCGTGATTACGGGCGAATCGCTGACCGACGCTATGAAGGATTACGACGAGTATTTCGACATAATTTACGTCAGCATGGTGCGAGTGGGCGAGGTTACCGGGTCGCTTGGACCCGTATTCGCCACCATCGGCAATTTTATGGGCAAGCGCCAGAAGGTTGAATCGAAAATCATTACCGCTATGGTGTATCCGGCGATTCTTATGCTGTTCGCCTTCGTTGTTATCATTATTCTTACCACATTTGTCATCCCCAAAATAGGCGCCCAGCTTGTTGCAGCCAAACAGGAGCTGCCCTGGATAACCAAACAGTTAATGAACGCAAGCTACATTATGACAAGCTGGTGGGTAGTGCTCGTAATCGCAGGCATAGTGGCGGCTATCTGGGGAATAAGGCGGTTCTTCAAGACGCCCCACGGCGCGTTTATGCGGGACAAATTCATTTTGTCGCTGCCAGTATTCGGACCGCTTATCAAGCAGAGGGTGGTTTCACGTTTCGCATCTACTTTGTCAACGCTTCTCGGTTCCGGCCTAAGTATGGCTGAGTCGTTCCGCGTAGTCGGCGAGGTTACGGGCAACACACTGATGAAACGGGCGATTGACCAGGCGAGAGAGAGAATTCTCGCCGGTGCGGACATCGCGACGCCTTTGCGCGATAGCGGGGTCATTGACCCGTCGATAGCCCATATGGTAACAGTGGGCGAGAAAAGCGGTGAGCTTGAGACGATGCTCAAAAACATAAGCGATTCACTCGAAGAATCAACAGATATTGTCATCGAACGGATAAGCGCGGCCATAGAGCCGCTTGTAATTGTTTTTATCGCGGTAATCGTAGGCATCATAGCCCTTGCGATAATGATGCCGATTTTGAAAATTTCGCAAATGGCTATGTAAGGCAGATTGGAGTTTATTATGAATACAAATCGACAAACCAGGTTATCAGCAAACCAGGTTATCAGGAAATCAGGAAAGGCGTTCACGATTATTGAGGTTATGGCCGTAATCGTGATTATCGGCATCCTGGCGGGTATTGTTGCCGTCAACGTCGTCGGAAGAATTGATAAAGCGCGAGTTATCTCCACCAAGGCCAATCTCAAAATGCTCCACAGCGCCGTTATTCAGTTCAAGCTCGACACGGGCCGATACCCAACCGAAGAGGCCGGCCTGCAGGAACTTATCGAGCAGCCCACTGACGTTACCGGCTGGAACCCCGGCGGTTATCTCCAAACGACATCGCTGCCAAAAGACGCCTGGGGAAACGAGTTCATTTATCAATTATCGCCCGAAAGCGGCAAAGCATTCGTTATTATCAGCTATGGAGCTGACGGCGAAGAGGGCGGCGAGGGACTCAACGCCGACCTTCGCAGCACGGATGCCGATTGACAGAGGACGGAGGACGAATGACAGAAGACAGACGACCCCGCTTCGCTAAATGGCTTCCGACTTCGCTATCGCTACGCCGGGCGTTTACGCTGGCTGAGGCGATGGTCGTCATCGTTATCGTTTCGATGCTGATAATGATTGCGGCAACCAATCTGAATGGAGTCATTACCAAAAATTCCTTCAAAGCCAAAAGTCAGGGGCTAATCTCGGCCCTCGAGGCCGCGGTAACGAGCGCCGGCCAGAGTAACAAAAGATACGAAGTCATTATTGATATCCCGCAGCAAAGCTATCTTCTGCGCGAGATTTCGTCTTCCAATCTGGCGGACGTTCTTGATGAAGAAATAATCACCCAGGAGGATTTCGGCTACAACTGCAGGATTTCATACGTTTTGTTTGACGACGGGCAATATACAAACGAGGACAGGGCGAAGTTTCGGGCGAGCCGGGCGGGGTGGCAGTTCGGCGGCATAATCGTGCTTATCGATTCTGAGGGGCAGAGCTGGTCGATTGTTGTTGACCGGCTGAGCAATATCGTTCGTTTGCAGGAGGGTGAAGCGCAAATCGTCTGGCCAAGGAGTAAAGATGACCTGCCATTCTGAAAACACAAACGTATTGCGTTGTGCGTATTGTGTATTGCGTGATTTGTTCGAACGACACACCACGCAGCACGCACGACGAAAAGCGTTTACGCTGGCAGAAAGCATGGCCGCCGTTACGCTGCTGGCGTTTATCGGCATAAGCGTCTGGGTAGTTTTAGAGCGATGCACGGCTTCCGCGGCGAACTCGATTCAGCGTATGCGTGCCTTTGAAATAGCCCGCGAAAATATGGAAAAGATACTTGGTTTGGATTCCGTACAGGAAACGACCGAATACGGCACAAGCGAAAAATTCCCGGACATCCGCTGGCAGACCACCATCGAGAGTTTTTATGAATCGGCGACATCGCATATGTGGGTGCGGGCGGTCTGTTCGGCGGAATATACCGATACATCCGGTGAGCCCCAAAATGTCGAGCTAACCAACTGGCTTACCAAGCTTAGCGATGCGCAGATGGCGCAGTTGACGCAAAAGTCAGCATTACAGAAACAACAGATCGCCAAACATATTATCGCGACCGAGAAGCTTGCGGCGGAATTTGCCGGCGTTACTGTCGAAACCATAAAGCAGTGGGTAAAAAACGGTATGCCGATGACGGACGCAGGCGAATATCTTGATTCCTGGCTGGACCTGTACCTGCGAACCGACGGCAACCCGACGGAAGAGGACAAGCAAAGCACATTGACAGAATACCCGGAATTGTCAATTACCAGGCCGAAGAAAGCGACCGCGGACAAGACGACAACACCGGATTCGCAGAAACCAGGGGAGCCCGGGTCGCAGGCGCAGCCGGGCACCAATTCATCAGGCACCGAACCGACGGCTCCGGACGATACGGACCCGAAGACGAAGAAACAAATAGATGATTTATTGCGCGGCTCGTAGCGGTTAGTTTGTAACCGATATGGAATCAATCGATAAAAAAACGCGTTCTTATAAACGGGCTTTTACGCTCGTGGAGATACTTGCCGCCCTGACCGTCGGAACAATGGTCCTGCTGGCGGTTCTGGCTTTATATAACAGGGGGCAAAGCGGCTCGGCCGCGGTTATGAACAAGATGGAAAGCAATCGCCTGCCTCGTGAGGTTTTTCAGCGAATAGCCGAAGACCTCGACCGGGTTGCCGGCGGAGGCCAGGGGGTTCAAATTGATATTTTAAACAAATTGCAGGACGGTTTATCCGCCGCAAAACTGGAAATATTCAAGCCGATTAACGACGCCAAAAACCAGCAGCAAACGCTTGAAAAAGTTGTCTGGCAAAGCAGCACTGACCCGGAAAGCGGACTGCTTACCTTGTATCGAAGCCATTCCGGAATCGCGATGGAAGACGCCCTGCTCGACAACCAGAAAGAACCGTGGCAGCGAGAGGTTTTTGTGCCGATTTGCAGTGGTATAACTTTTTTCAAAATCGAAGTTCCCAAAGACGGAAACGAAACGCCATTGGACCGGTGGACGGAAGGTGTTCCGCCGGCGGTCAGGATTACAATGTCATTTGCTATGCCGTATAAGACGGTAAGCGGCACCTTTGACGTTCCCGAAGAGGAAAAGATTGTTCGCACTATTGCCGTTGACAGGACCCGCAGGCCCACATTTACCATATCTGCTGATGTCAACCAGGCCGATGCCAACGATGCCAATAACCCGGCAGATATCAACCAACCCACAGATGATGCCAACAGGCCAACAGGCACTGCGACGAAACAGCAAAGCGGAGAAAGACAAGAATGATTTTATGAACGATTGTTTGCAAAATCACGATAGCCGAACCACACGAGGGGCCGAACCATCGGTTCGCACAAGCGGGATTGTGCTTCTGATAACGATGGTAGTGCTGCTGGTTCTTGCGACGCTTGGATACACTTTAGCCAGCCGGGTGGCTTCTCAGCGGCACAGGGACAGTTACATCATCGATTACACCAACGCCTGTTACGCCCGTGATTCGGCGTTAAAATACGCATTGGCCGCATTGGAAGACATTAACGACCTTAAGTTGATTTCCCGTCCCAATGAGCCGGATTTTTCCGACCTTTTCCATCTCAACGAGCAGGAGTATAGCCAGTTGATTGAACAATGGGCGGTGGAACTTGCCAAAAAACAAGCAGAACTGTCCGGCAATCCGGGTGAAAGCAAAGATGGAAATACGCCCTCCCCTCCGTCTGTTCCTGAAGCCAACGACTCGAACGGGAAACACACGGCTGATTCGAATTTAGCCGAGCCAAACGATAGTAACAATTTAAAGATACGAGGGCCTTATGGTCCGTCCTGGCCTTTTGTGACGGAGCCGGTAGAATTTGAAATCGGCTCGACACACATAAAAATTGAGACCGAAGATGAAAACGCGAAATATCCTGCCGGGTGGGCCATCATCGATAATGAAAAAGTCCAGCGTGAGTCACAGGCGGGCATGCAGACCTTTTTTGAGTGGATGGGATACGATTCCGACAGGATAAAAACCGTAGGGGACGAGTTAAAGCAAATAGCTTCAATAAAACCGTTCACGGTTGAATTCAAGCCGGTTGTACAAAGGATACCCATAACAACCGAAGTTCCAAATCCGGCCAGGCGAGGCGCAAGAGCGAAAAGAACCGTTTATAAGACGTCAGAGGTTTCACCGACGGAATCTATGGTTGCTCAAACCAGAGATTTTTCGGAACTCTTCCACAGCTCCCTGCTCGACCTGCAAATACTCGCCGAACCCACAATTATAAGTGAAACCAGAAAAGAAGAGTCGGCGCTAAAGTATATGGGATTATGGGGGACGACCCAGGTTAATATAAACTCGGCGCCCAGGAATGTGCTGGAAGCCGCATTTACATTCGGAGGCGATGCCCAGCAAATCGCCGACGAAATCATAAAAAAGAGACGCGAAAAGCCGTTCGCAGATATTGATGCGATCAAAAAAGAGCTGTTCAGGTTTTCCGACTCAATCGAAAAATGCAGACCATATATTACCACGAGCAGCAACGTGTTTTCGATACACGTTACAGCGGTAAACGGCGTGGCAAAGGTCTCGGCAATCGTGGTTTTGATGAAAAATGGCGGCAAGATTCAAAAGGTCGCTGTTTTGAGCGGGTAAACAGTGCGGCGGATAGCGTATAGTGGGGAAAAATCACTATAAGTTGTATGCCGGAGGTTAAACGCAGTAAGGAGCTGACTTAAAGTGCAAACTGGGAATTTTTTGGGAATATATCTGGCCAAAGACCGCGCGACGGTCGTTTGTCTGGACGTGCAGGGCAGTGAGAGAAAGCTCGTGGGGTGTTTTGGTGTTTTGCCGGAACAGTCCGAACAGCCGACTTTCCAGGCGCTGGCCCAGCGCATCGCGGCCGTATGCGCCGAAAGGCAGATTAAATTTACCGATGCGGCGGTTGCCCTGGACTGCGCGATGTTTATGCAGCACAGTATCCACAGCGAGTTCTCCGACGTCAGGAAAATCACGCAGACGGTCCACTTTGACACGGAAGAGGCCCTCGGCACCGACGCGACGGACGTCGCAATCGCGTTCAAAATAAATTCGACCGACCAGACCGGCGCGGACATCAGCGCCTTCACGGCGCAAAAACAGATGCTGTCTGATTTGCTCGGCGCGCTGCAAAGCAATAACATAGACCCGTTCAGCGTGGAGCCGGACGTGAGCTGCCTGGCAAGGTTTGTCTGCCAGAGCGCGTCTTTGTCTGGCGACGTTCGCCCGTTGTTCGCATTTTTGTCCCGGAGAAACGGCTATTTTATCTCGCCCGTTTCTTCGCCCTGGCAGGGGATATCTCCGACGCCGGCAACCTCGATGCGGACGTTCCTTCTGAGTCCCGCGCAAAACAAGAATGAGATGCTGACAAAGCAGTTTTCAATGACCACCGCACTGCTGCAAACAGGGGGAGCAGTGAATCGTCTTGAAATTTTTGATACAGCAGATTCGGTGAGCTGCGACGACATCGCCAAAAAAATTGCTATTGAGACCAATCGTATTGACATAACGGGGTTGGCGAAATTATCTGCCGACGCAATCGCGGACTGTCCCGATGCCGTCGAATTCGCAATCGCTTACGGCGCGGCGATAGCGCAGCTCGACGGGTCTCACGGCACCAATTTCCGCGGCGATTTTATGCCCTACCAGGGCAAGAAGATGCGTTTGCAGCAGACGCTTAAGTTTTTTGCGGTTGCGGCGGTCATTCTTATGTTCGCCGTCGGATTATACGGCCTGATGCAGGCCCTGCAGTTCAACCAGTATCGCGCCAAGCTGGGGGCTAAATTTGCGAAGGATTTTTCAGCGGTAATGTTCGGGGAGAAGATGCCGAGCAAAACAAAAGAGGCAACGAGAAAAATATCCACGGCGCTACGGCGTATCAAGGAGGCGCAAAAGGGCTTTTCTCTTACCGGTGAAGAAGCCGTCGCGGCCAAACTCGCCCTTGTGCTTCAGGCGTTGAACAAGTGCGCCGCGACCACGGGCCTTAATATCGAGACCGTTTCCATAACCGACAAGATGATTACACTCAACGGCGACACGCCCAGCCCGGAAAATACCCTGAAGATGTTCGAGGCCCTCAAGCAGACCGGCTTGAACGTTCTCCAGCAGCGTATCAGCACCGACGGGGGTCGCAGCACCTTCGGCGTAACGGTTGAACCCACCCCCACAAAGCAAGGCGGAGGCGGCCAATGAAAGACATAAAAGAAATATATAAAAACCCGATGTTTTATTACATACTCGTTCCTGCGTTGGCAGTGCTTTGGCCTGTGATTATATGGGGTGTTTACCTTCCCGGCGCCCGCGCAAACTATAATAACGACGCAGAGCAGTATCAGAAGTCGCTGCCACTGATGGAGGAGCTTATCGCAGCCGACCCTGAGCGTCTGAACGCAACCAAGGGGAAAGAGACGGCAGCCGGATTCGATTACGCGACCGCCGTCCAGAAGGCCGCTGAATTCTGCTCAATTTCCGCCAACAACTATAAACTGTCTTCAGGCGTGATTCTTAAATCTGAAGGGCAAAAAACTCAGGCCGCCAACGTTTCGCTGAAGAGCGTAGAAATAGCAAAGGCCGCCAGATTTCTGTCCTCGATACAGCAACACTGGTCAGGCCTTCAATGCACGAAGATAAACTTCAGAAAAAACAAGGGCCAGCCCGACGCCTGGGACGTTGATTTGACGTTCAAATATTACTATTGATGCGGCGTTGCGGGTTTAAAATCGGATATTGGCCGTTCGGCGTTAATTGATTGACATTATTTTTGCGCAAAAAAAAGCCGAGGCCTGTCATTTGACAGGCCCCGGTTTAATACTACTTTGTAATTGCCTTGCCAACAGAAATTATTTCTTTCTGCGAATCAAAGCAAGACCGCCAAGACCGAGCAGAGCCATTGTTGCCGGCTCGGGGCAAATCTCAACGTTGTCGAGATAAACGCCATTTTGCGGCCAGCCCTGTCCAGAGATTTTAATGATCATCCATGTTGCTCCTGTTGCATCGTAGGCACTGACATCCGTTGTATAGGTTCTTGCGAAAGTACCTGTCCAAGAACCCCAATCATGGCCACTTGAACTGCCATCATCGTTTACGACGGTGGGAGCATATTCCTGATAACCGCTCGTGCCATCGCTGTTGATGGACAATTTTTCGTCGAAATCATCCCAACCAGCTGCACCACCAGTTAGGGTCAGATCAAACGAAAGCTTGCAGCCGACGCCTAATGTCGGAATTGCATTCTTTCCCAGTCCACTGTCCCACGGAGCTGTCCAGGCCAGTGGCCAATAGTCATAAGCAACACCGTCATCGTAGGCCACAAAGAGGCTATTGTTGCCGACTGTATTCCCTACCCCTGTATCTACCTCTATATACCCGATGGTCGAAATTGACCAGCCATCCAATAGGCCATCTTCCCAGTTACCAATCATTTGGGTACCTGGGCGAATGACGCCTTGGCTGCCGGCAAAGCTGACAGAGGCTATAGCCAAAACAAGACAAACTGCTACTAATATTCTACTCATATTCTTACTCCTCCTTCTTCGGTTGTTATCACTTTCTTGTTCGTTAATCCTGGCAACAAGCCAGAATTTAGTTGTTCTCGACAAACTCACTCTCTACTTTGCTTTTGTCTCGAACAACAACAAGCACTACAGTTTGACTTTCACCTTTTTATAACCTTGCGCTTGCCTAACGTTAAATAAAGCGACAACTTCTTCGCTACATTTATTTACTTTTCAATTGGCTGCACCCTCCTCTCAAGAGGGAGCCATATCTACACACTTGTGTGACAACTCTTTACAACAATAAGAATACCACAAACGCCCTCTGTATGTCAAGAGAAATTATTATAGGATGCAAAAAATATTATAGGCCTCGCCGTGTTGCGTAACTGCTGTGCTATTAAGAGGTTATGTAACGTGGCATTGCTGTTAATTTGGGTAATTTTTATTATTCCGTAAAATGTCAGTATCAATACTGAAACGCTATCTCTGTTTCCACAAAAAACAAAGGCCTGCCTCGTTTGTCGGGATAGGCCCTTGTTTAATCGTTTCTTACCGGCTTGATTATTTTTTCCTGCGAATCAAAGCAAGACCACCAAGTCCCATCAGGGCCATTGTTGCCGGCTCAGGGGTATCAAACTCAACGTTGTCGAGGTAAACTCCATTTTGCGGCCAGCCCTGTCCCGAGAACCTAATGACCATCCATGTTGCTCCTGTTGCATCGTAGGAACTGATATCCGTCGTATAGGTTCTTGCGAAAGTACCTGTCCAAGAACCCCAGTCATGGCCGGTTGAACTGCCATCATCGTTTACGACAGAGGTGGGAGCATATTCCTGATAACCGCTCGGGCCATCGCTGTTGAGGGACAACTTTTCGTCGAAATCATCCCAGCCAACTGCACCACCAGTTAGGGTCAGATCAAACGAAAGTGTGCCGCCGACAAATTTTGATGCCGGTATTGTCGAGAACGTATAATCCAACTGCCAATACCCGCCATTGTAGGCCACAAAGAGGCTATTGCTGCCGACCGTATTCCCTATCCCAGGAGTTATCTCTATGTATGCTGTGCCCTCAGTATCAACTGACCAACCTTCCATATCGGCACCGTTTTCCCAGTTACCAATCATGGAGGTGCCAGGGCGACCGGCATAGCTGGCGGAGGCCACTGCCAAGACAAGACAAATTGCTACTAACGTTCTACTCATAATCTTACTCCTTCTTCTTCATTAGTTATTCCCCCTTTTTCTTTTTTACTGAGTTACCCCTGCTCTCTATCAGGGATATACTAACTCCTCATAGCTTAATCAGTTTTAACCACTTTATTTGCTAAATGTCAAGAAAATTATAGGACGAAGCGGTTTTTTTGGGGGGGCAATGCTGGTATTGCATAACCGTAGTATTATCAAGCGGTTATGTGAGATAGATTCACATATAAAATATATCAATTCAGCCGCTTAACGCCCTTGTTTTAAGGTTCGTTCAGCGAGGATTAATCCTGGGGGTAAATAATAATCCTGTCGTGAATAATAGTTACCAGGTCGGCTTTGCCGTCGCCCGTAACATCGGCAACCTTCATTTGTCGCGGCTCGACGCCTGCCCCTTGCGGTCTGGCTTCACGGTAGGTCTTGTCCTCGAATGTCTTGAACCGCATCGCCGGGACGGGTTTGCCTGCCGAATCAAGCGTCAGTATCTCAATATGGTTATGTTTGTATTCGACCGTTATGATATCGGTCAGTTTGTCGCCATTGATGTCGCCGGTGGTGAAATTGCCGTAGGCGCCGTCTTTTATTTTGGTTTCATAGCTGAATTTTTGTTCGAGCCGATACCGATTTGTTTTGGCTCCGGGCGGGATAACCAGCCCTAATTTTTCGCCGTCGAACAGCAGGATATCATCAGGCCCGCCGCCGGTGAGGGAGGCGATTAGCATTTTGACGCCCGATGCCGGATTCCAGGTTCCGACATCCAGCTCTTTGTCGAAGCGGAATGTTTTATCTGTGTCCGAGGTAAGAATCTGGAGCCGGCCCTTTTGGCCATCCAATAACAATATCGCTTTGCTGTCTTTTGCGCCGTCAACTTTCATCTTTGCCGCGGCGACAGCCGAAATATGATTCTCGGCGTTTTTGGCGTTATACTGGTCGATGACCGTCCACTCTCCGTTTGCGAATGTCATGCTTCTGGCGAAATTGTTCTGAGCTACCAAAAGCTCATCGCCCGGTTTGCCGTCAACGTCAGCCGAGTAAATCGAGCGAATGGTTGCTTCTTTTATCAAGCTGGTCTGTGCCTTTGGGGAATCGACGACCTCGAATTTCCGTTTTTGGGTCTGGCGAACGAGGATGGGCAGCTCATATTTGACAAATATAAGAACGTCTTTTAAGCCATCTGGGCTTGGCCATCCCTTCCGGGAGTGGTCAACGTCGATAACCTTGATTGCCTGCGGATTCGTGGCGAGCTGCGGAAGCTCGACCGCGAGGGTATCGTTGGCGTCGGCTTTTGCCACGTTATAGATTATCCGAAGCGACCTTGTATCCGACTGTGAGCGGGAAACATATACGCAATCAGCCGACTTGTCGTTGTCTATATCGCTTAATTCCATAGCAAGCGGCTCACCTGTCAAATCGACGGCTTTCGGGAAGGTCAATCGTCCCGACTCGAATTTACTTATGCCGATTGTTTTTTCCTTGATGCTCAGGACACCAAGCTCAGTTTTGCCGTCGCCGTCTATGTCGGCGGCTGATAAGGCATCGGCTTCTGCCAGGCACGGGAATTTTGCCGGTTCCGCCAATCCTACGCCGGCTATTTGTCTGTACAATATGAGTTCCGCCGCACCGGGGTCGCTTATGACAACATCCGTGAGTTTATCGCCGTCAAAATCACCGACTACGAGGTCTCGTTTTTCGCTGCCCTGCCCTGCCGCGAGGGGATAAAACAGCACTGGCCAGTCATCGCCCTGCGAGCTGTCTGAGGCCAATTTATAGCAGACCAGTCGTCTGCTTATAGCGTCAATCGCAACTATATCTTTGCCTTCTTTGCCGCCCATATTAGCAAGCTCCAGCGCCAGAGGCATTTCAGATAACAGGCGCATTTCGGGTCCTAACTGGTTATTTTTCTGCCCGAGACGAACGTGGATGGGTCTTTCGGCATCGTCGGTAACAAGCAGCAGGTCGTTTATGCCGTTGCCGGTGAGGTCGCCGACCTCGGCACCGACGATTCGAGCCGCAGTCGGGTACTTGACCGGCTCGCCGAGAGAACCGTCTTTCTTTTGGAGCAAGACGTATATGGCGTCCCTGCCGACCACAATCAGGTCTTTTTTGCCATCGTTGTCTATATCCTCGCAGATAAGGGCATTATCATTAGGCAGGGCATCATCGATATTGATGCGTTTCACCGGCTGCCAGGTTAATGTTTTCGATTTGTGTTTTTCCTTTTGCGGTTTCTGTAACAATATATACAGGCCTCGCGGCTCGCCATAGTACGCCAAATCAATCAGCCCGTCGCCGTTGAGGTCGCCGGCAACCATACTGTATATCCTTTGGGAAACCGGCACGGTTTGCCTGGCGAATCGGCTCGGGCCTACCAGCGCATTGATATCGATGTCATTGGGGTCAACCGCCACGTCCTGGTCCTGAGGGCCGATTGAATCCTTTTGAAACAGAATCTCTATCGCGGCTTTCCGGTTGTTAGCCACGGCGATGTCGTTTCGGCCGTCGCCGTCAAAATCGGCAACCTGCAAACTATTAATACCCCAGTCCAGCTTAATGATTTCCATCTCGCCGAATCCGTAGTATTCGCTGATGCCGTTTGCGTCCGGCTGGTTAACATCCTGCCCCGGTTGCTCTTTAACGGGTTTGTTTATGCCTGCTGTTACTATCGTAAGACATAATAATATGATTGTGCCCTTAATCGTTCGCACTGGAACCTCCACGAAACTGATTATCTTCAAATCTTTCCCTTAATCATCAATTATCAACCATCGATTGTCAATACTCTGGCACTGAACGGCCCACTATGTTATCTTATGGCACATTATAAAAGGTAAAGGATTACAGGTATGGCAGAAAGATACGATTGCATAATAATTGGCGCGGGTCCGGCCGGATTGGCAGCCGGGTTATACGCCGCAAGAGACCGGTTCAAAATGCTGCTGCTCGAAAAGTTTGTTCCGGGCGGGCAAATCAACAGCACCGACAGAATAGAAAACTACCCCGGCTTCGAGCGGATAAGCGGCTATGAGCTTATCGAAAAAATGCAAAAGCAGACCGTCGCCTTCGGCGGTGAAATCAAAACAGGGTCGGAAGTAACCGCCCTGAAGAAATTAAGCAACGGCGACATCGAAATTTCCTGCGATAAAGACAAATACCTTGCCCGCGCGGTCATACTTGCCCCCGGCAGCGCTTATCGCAAGCTCGGTATCCCCGGCGAGGACAAGTTTCGCAACGCAGGTGCGGGCGTGAGTTACTGCGGGACCTGCGACGCGCCGTTTTTCAAAGGTAAATCCGTCGTCGCAATCGGGGGAGGCAATACCGCGATGGAAGAAACGCTGCACCTGTGCAAATTCGCCGCCAAAGTAACGCTGCTTCACCGCAGGGACGAATTCCGCGCGACCAAAGTCCTGCAGGAAGAGTTTATCGCGAAGAGTAAAGAGCCGAATACGAACCTGCTGGTCAAATACAGCATCGTGGCGGTCGCCATCGAGGGCAAAGACAAGGTCGAATCCATCCGGCTGAAAAATGTTAAAACCAGTAAAGAAGAAACTTATCCCTGCGACGGCGTTTTCATTTTCGTCGGGATGGTTCCCAGCACAGAGTTTCTCAAGGGTTTCGTTGACTTAACCGGCGATGGTTTCATCAAGTGCGATTTTGCGCACCTGAGGACGAACGTCCCCGGCGTATTCGTGGCGGGTGATTGCCGGGTGGCAGCAGCGATGCAGCTCGCGACGGCGACAGGCGACGGGGCAAACGCAGCGATGATGCTGAAGAACTATTTCCGCGATTCAAGCTGGTGGAGTCAGCCGGCGGCCGGGAGACTTTAGTTTTAGTTTAAAGCAGTTCGTCGATTGCCGCGGCGAGGTCTTTTTTGCTGGTCAGGCCGACCCATTTCTTCTGGACCTGTCCGTCTTTGAAAAGGATGATTGTCGGTATCGCGCTGATACCGAATTCCATAGCGCTATCCCTGGCCTCGTCGGTATTGAGCTTGAAGACCTTCGCCTTGCCTGTGTAATCCTTGGCGAATTCCTCGATGATTGGCCCCATCATTCTGCAGGGGCCGCACCATGGCGCCCAGAAATCCACCAGCACGGGCGTTCCCGCTGTATGAATCATTTCATCGAAATCCACGTCGGTAAGCTCAACTACATTGCCAGCCATTTTTTGCTTCCTTTCCAAAATTGGCCTTAGGTTAACTGGATTTTATAGAGTCGGCCAACAACTGTCAAACGCTTATTACGTTTTTCCGTGTTTATGATTGTTCTTTTATTTGGCCGTCCAGCGGTCCTGGTTCGTCGGCTGTTTGTTTGGATTTGTCTTTCGGAGGCAATTCCGCAATAGGTATAGGCAGATGCGATTCCGTTTGTGCTTCTTCGACGGGCTGCTCGATTATTGAATTATCAGCAGGCGGTATTTCCGCAATCGGTATCGGTAACTCATATACCTCTTCAATCGTTTCTTCGTCAGTTGAATCCGGCTCCGCGGGTAATTTCTCAACCGGGGCAGGCGCCGGCTGCTGTTCTATTGCCACCACTGCCTGCTGGTTAGCTGCTTCCTCTGCCTCGATTCTCATTATCGCTTTACGAACGGCCTCTTCCGGCGGCGCATCGGTCAGCGCACGCAGGGATATTTTGCCTGTTTCCTGGTTTTGTTCGGCCCAGATTAACTGCGACCTGATAAGCTCCAGTATGGCCAAAAACAGTCCTACCAGCACCAGCCGGCTGTTCCTCGGCTCGAAAATACGCTCGAAGCTTATCTGGCCTTCTTTTTGCAGCCGATGAAGAATCTCTATCTGGTACAGGTCAATCGGCGTGTCATCAACAATAAGACGGGTGTCATATTTGGCGCCGGTCGCCTCCATAATCGCGTCGAAGGCCTCAAGCAGATTCCATACGCTGACCTGGTCGAGGTCAACAGTCGGCTCGGCGTTGGGCTTGAATTGCTCGATGACCGTGTCAGGCCTGGCAAACCGGTCGCCGTGTTCCTCGGCTGATGCCGCGAGCATATTCGCCGCGTCTTTGAATCGCTTGTATTCCAAAAGCTGCCTTATAAGCTCGGCACGCGGGTCTGACAAATCTTCTGCTCCGATTTCCTCTCCCTGCGTCTTTGGCAGAAGCATAGCCGATTTTATCTGCATCAGCGTTGCCGCCATTACCAGGAAATCGCCCGCCACGTCGATATCGAGCTGTTTTAGAATATCGATATAACGAATATACTGGTCGGTGATTTTCGCAAGGGGTATGTCGTAAATATCAACCTCTTCCTTGCGGACAAGATACAAAAGCAGGTCCAAAGGCCCCGCGAATATCTCAAGATTTACCCGATAATCAGACAATTACAACTCCTCCTTTGGGTCATAGGGCTCGTCCGCCTCGTCCGTTTCATCTCCTATTTCATACTCTTCCGGCTCGTGACCTTGTTCCAGCCCCTCAAGTATCTGTCTGGCCTCATCAGCGTCCTTTTCCAACACCTGAAGCTTGACGGTTGCGAATGCCGGTACGCCGGCAAGTACATCCGCCCCATGCTGGCCCGCCAGCGTACTCTTTATCCCGAAATCGTCTAAAACCTGCTTTGCCATCTCGGCCTGCATCGAATCCATATACTCGGCTACTGTAACAAGTTTATCTGCCATAATACTCACCTAACCCTACAGCTTTTCGTGCTTCAATCAGCGTCTTAATCGCGACGGCCCTTGCCCGCTGAGCGCCTTTCGCCAAAATTTGTTTGAGGTAATCCGGATTACTCTCAAGCTCGGTTCGTTTCTGACGGTATGGTCTAAAGTATTCTACGATAAGCTCGGCCAAGCGTTTCTTCGCTTCGCCGTATCCTGTGCCGCCTTTGCGGTATTTGTCTTCCCATTGTTTGATTTCCTCGGCGGAGGCGAAAAGTTTTAAAAGCGCAAAAACATTACACTTATCAGGATTTTTCGGCGCCTCGACAGGCGTCGAGTCGGTAACGATTTTCATAACCTTATTTTTGATGCTCTTTTCCGGCTCGAACATCTCAATCGTGTTGCCGTAACTTTTGCTCATCTTGCGGCCGTCGATACCAGGCACGACCGCCACCGATTCTATAATGTAATCCTTTGGCAGGATAAAAGTTTCGCCGTATGTATTGTTGAAGTAGCCCGCGATGTCGCGTGTAATCTCGATGTGCTGTTTCTGGTCTGCGCCAACAGGCACAACATCGCTCTTATATATAAGGATATCCGCCGCCTGCAAAACAGGATACGCGAACAGCCCGTGATTGGGGCTTAATCCCTGAGCGACCTTGTCCTTATAACTTGTACACCGCTCCAAAAGGCCCTTTGGCGTAACGCACGACAAAAGCCACGTAAGTTCTGTAACCTCAGGCACATCCGACTGACGCCAGAATATCGTTTTTTCGGTATCAAGACCCAGCGCTATGTAATCCATAGCGACGCTGAGGGTGAATTCGGAGACGTCTTTCGGCGAGGGGTTGCTCGTCAGGGCGTGATAATCGGCGATGAAGAAAAAGCAGTCGTTGCCCTGCCCGCCTTTTGGCGAGGTCTCGCCCGCCGCAGGCGAGGCGGACTGCATCTGTATATGCTGTCTCATCGCGCCGAAATAGTTGCCTATATGCAGCCGACCAGATGGCTGAATGCCAGAAAGTACTCTCAAAACTAACCTCCTTACATAAAAAAACAAAAAACTGACACTGTTCAATTGATTAAATGAGGGTAGCTTTCTTAGGTCCCAAAGTCAAGCGATTTGCACGCATTTGTGGGATAGCCGGGGAGCATTGTATTCCCTTTGCAAAGGTACGATGTGTGACGGATAAGCGCTGTAAAAAAAGATATGGCAGGGGCTGGAAAAAGCCCCTGCCGCGTTTAGGCGCAATTGCATTTATCTCCTCGGCCTGTCTCAATGCCCTTTACAAGCCAGGATTTTCCGCTGTCTGTTTGTTAGTATCAGTCAACTTTCACGACGGAATTCACTCCGCCGTATGGGTTGGGTTCCGTGGCGTCATTATAAGGGTCCTGCTGCCAATGGCCGTCCACGATAAATCTGTAATGGTAAGTCCCTTTTACGAGCGGTACCCTGACCTGCCAGGTGCCATCGCCTGACTTTCTCATAACGGTCTTTTCGGGCTGCCAGTTATTGAAATCGCCCGCAATCTGAACGCTGTTTGCCTGGGGATAAGACGCTACGAAAATAACGCTATCTCCGACCTGGCACGGGCCAAGCGGTTTAGTGGCGCTTACGGCTGAAGACCCGGGGCTCATGATTGTTGAAGACATTGTTGTTGATACTGCTTTTCCTTTTGAAAATTTTGCTGTTTTCATAACTTAAGTCCTTTCAGAAAAACATAAACTATTTGCAACGTTATCATTACTTGTTTTATTCTGCCATCAGGCACTGAGTTCGTATACGCGTTGTGGTTTTTTAAGAATCGCTTCGGAACAGGTACTGTCGAGATTATCCAGGACGTTCATAAAATTGATGTAGGCATCATAGGGCGAATTGTAATGGTTGAAATATTTATGCACGTCGCCGTCTGCAAACCATTTAGTGCACATATAATAGAAATGGTCTGAGGTCTGTAACCTTCTCCAGATGTCGATAATGCCCGGGTTTTCGGTGCTTTTGACTTTGCCCTCGAGGCGATATAGTTCCGCCAGGGCGTTTTCCTGCATCGAGTTGCCTCGCCAGGCGGAGAGGTCTCGCTCGATATCAGCCCAGCTTATGGTATGTGGGACATCGATAGTATCAACGGGCGGGTAAGAACGTATTACCTCCGAAGGCGTTTTGAAGTTATTGTCCGGATGCCTGAGGATGGCCTGGGGCAAATGTCTTAAAAAGTTGAAAATGCCCGTGTCCTCCCACTGATGCTCGCCGAAGGTTTCATAATCCATAAAGAGGTTGACGACATTTCCGCAGCCATTAACGGCGTTAATCCAGGATGCGAATTTATCGGCGGTAAGAGGCCACTGGCTCCAGTCGCGGTTTGAAAATCGAAATGCGATATCATCGCTGAGCCGGTAATTTTTCAGGAGCAGTTTAAGCTTTGTCGATGTTGGCGGACGGTAAACAAAATTCGCGTTCCTGTAACCGAGAATGTGGTCCGCGCCTTCAGCAATGATGGCATCGAAACCGCCAATCTGGTCAATGATGGGAGGCAGGCCGTTGTTATAAATAAGCTCGGTGTTCCTGAAAATACGCGGTGTCTGACCAAATAATTGTTTTATGGTCTGCCTGTGGGCCTTTACCTGTTCTATAAACTCATCCTTGGAATACAGAAAAGCCAGGCTGTGGTGGTACGTTTCGCAGAGAAATTCCACGCAGCCGGTGGCGGCCAGTTGCTTGAACGTGGTCAATACCTCCGGCGCGAACTTTTCGAGCTGCTCAAGCAGTACGCCTGTGATGCTATAGGATATTTTAAATTTTCTTTTGTGCTTGCGGATAAGCTCCAGCATCAGTTTATTTGCAGGGAGGTAGCATTTGTTGGCGACCTTCCTGCATATTTCGGCGTTCTTATAATCGTCTAAGTAGTCATCGCCGCGGTCAAAAACGTTATAATGCCGTAATCTCTGGGGTTGATGGACCTGAAAATAAAAACATACCGAAGCCATTATTTCTTCTCCTTACTTTTGGCTTGCTCGATTACTTCCTCGTATATATTCTTTACTTTCATTGCTGAGTCCTCCCACTTAAACTTGTGGGATTCATGAAATCCGTTTTTGCTGAGGTTTGCCTTGAGCTGCGGTCGTTTGAGAACGGCTATCATTTTGTTGGCCATTTCATCGATGTCCCAGAAATCGACTTTGAGGGCATGTGTTACCACTTCGGCGATGCCGCTTTGCTTGCTCATCAGGACCGGGACATTGCGGTTCATCGCTTCAAGGGAAGAAATACCAAACGGCTCGGAAACGGAGGGCATTACATAGAGGTCTGCCATTTTGTATGCCCTGTTAACGTCCTCGCCGGTTAAAAAGCCGGTGAAGAGGACTTTGTTGCCGATGCCCATAGACGCTGCAAGCTCGATAATTTGGTGCATCATATCACCTGAGCCAGCCATAATGAATTTGACGTTACCGATAACCTGGAGGACTTTTTTGGCGGCGGCGAGGAAATACTCCGGGCCTTTTTGCATTGTGATTCGTCCGAGGAACAGGACGATTTTGTCTTTTTTTTCCGCCGGGATATGACAGATGCCGTCGCCATTGTGCTCAACGGCATTGTAAACAACTTCGACCTTCGCTGATGGGATTCCGTAATGTTTTACTATTGTTTCTTTGGTTAAATTGCTCACGGCGATTACCTTCGAGGCGGCGTGCATACCCATTCGCTCGATGTCATAAACGGTCTGATTGACGTGTTCGCCGCTTCGGTCGAACTCTGTCGAGTGCACGTGCACAACGAGGGGTTTGTGATTTTGACAAGACACGGCCTTGCCGGCGGGATACGTCATCCAGTCGTGCGCGTGGATTACGTCGAAATCCTCAACGCCGGCGATTATCATCGCCTTTTCGGCATATTGCCTGACCGCAGCGAGTATATCCCCCGTATAATTGTCCGGGCTGAGCATCGAGCCGGTATCGGCCATTTCAAGCAAAATTTTCCCGGAACTGTAATTATGTTCATGAGAACCGACGCTGGCATAGGGCTTCAACTTCGAAGATATGATATGAAATTTCGTATTAGTGAATTGTTCAGACAGCGTCGCTGTCCGTACATCATTTGCACCGATAGTTCTAACTGAACCAACCGGATTGCCCGTGCCCCGAGGCAGAACGAACGTAACTTTTATGCCCAGCTTGTCCATGGCCTTTGTCAGGCCGTAACAAGCTGTCCCCAACCCGCCGCTTATTTGGGGGGGGAACTCCCATCCTAGCATAAAAGTTCTCATTGCTGCTATCCTTTCTGTCCCTGGGCATACGTGCCCCTGTTCTAATTTTTTGAATTTTTATCAATGTGCCTGCACGACATTTACAGAAAAACCAGGACAACCGGGCTGCTGCCTGGGCATTTTTTGCAGCCACTGCCCATTGCAGTTTTTATCGCTGCACCTGAACCATATAAAAGTTGTGCCATTTTCACATGCTCTTTCCGACTCGGTCATTTTGCCCCCACATTCCGGACACAACCGGTGGTCCTGAGCCCGCATAATAATTGACAACAGCCCGGCATTATTTTTAGTTTCCATAACCGTCGTTAAGTATCTTACTCCTGCATCCATTCGAGGGCACATAGGCATATTGCCTAATTATGCCATCGCAATTGCTCACTTTCTGTGATGGTCCTAACATCTTATTTTGCCCTGCTTTATGACACATAAACACATCCGCGCTGCTTCAAATGTTTCATTTGTTCCGAGTTTTTTTTATATATTCCATCAAAGCCGCTGCATTATTGAAAATTTTGTCTTTGGCGGAGAACAACAAAGTGAGGGGCCCCCTGCCTGCCTTTTCGACAAGCAGGGATACCGCCTCGCGATTTGTGTCAAGTTCCTTAAAGTATCGATTTTTGAATTCGTCCCATTTTGCGGGATTGTGCCCGAACCATTTTCGAAGGTCATTGCTCGGAGCAATATCTTTGCACCACAAGTCAATAGCTGCGGCTTTTTTGTTGACACCTCGGGGCCAAAGCCGGTCAACAAGGACCCTCAGGCCGTCTTTTTTCGAAGAGTTTTCATAAATTCTTTTTAAATGCAGCAGCATTATCTGTCCCGCTGAGCTTAACATGGAATCGTATTATGTTCTACATACCCGATTTAAACTGTGGGAGTTTACCTGTGTACTTATCGGGGTTCTTTTCGAATTCGGTTTTGCAGGCCGGAGAGCAGAAGTAAACTGTTTTGCCTTTGTAGGTGGTCGAAATGTCTTTGTTGACAGCCATTCCTGATATCGGGCAGACGGTTTGTTCCATTTCCATAGAGGCCTTATCATGCGTCATGCACTTTTCCGATTTTTTTTCGCAGCACTTACAGCCGTTGACAATTATCGCAACAAGCAGCAGGGACACAAACAATGCTATTGTGCTCAGAAACATTTTTTTACTGTTCATTTAAGCTCCTTTCAAAAATACGGGTTATTGTTCTACTGCAATCGCGGACACCGGACACTCATCCGCGGCCTGACGAACGGCCGCTTCAAATTCTTCGGGTATGTCGGTCATCTTTACCTGTGCGTACTCAGTACCCATCTCAAAAACATCGGGACAAATATCCACGCATAATCCACATGAAACGCATTCGTCGGAAACAGTTGCCTTCATAAGACGCCCCTTAAAGTATTTTCTCCTTGCCCAAGCCGGTATTAATGACATCCGCAATAACAGTATCTAAGCATCTTTTTATTATTTTTGCGGACAACTGCAAATAAGGGAAATACTTAATTGGGGGGTCGTAATTACCCAGCGCAGGCACATCTGCTGAGTCAGCGGAAAATATCTGAAATGTGATGTATCTGGATATTACGGTTCCGGGCGGGTCAAACCTTCCTGAACCGCGTATTTGGTAAGCTGGGCAATGTTGTCTATCTTGAGCTTGTTCATAAGATTGAGGCGGTGAACTTCAACGGTTTTTGCGCTGATGTGAAGGCGTTTTCCGATTTGCTTGGTGGCTTTGCCTTCCGTTAAAAGCTGAAGGACTTCACGCTCTCTCTGTGAGAGTATTGAAAAGGCGGAATCTTTAACATTATCGGGCTGTTGCATATAGTTATCGACAACGACGTCGGATATAGCGGGGCTGATATATTTTTTGCCGTTAACCACCAGCCGGATAGCGTTGACCAGCTCGTCAAACTCGCAATCCTTAAGCAGATAACCGGAGGCGCCCGCCTTGAACATTTCTATTATGAAGTTTTTGCTCGAATGCATCGATAGAGCGATAATCTTGACTTTGGGGCACTCTTTAATAATCTGGCGAGTTGCCTCGATGCCGTTGAGGTCCGGCATACCGATATCCATTATTATGATATTCGGAGAAAGCTCTTTGGCAAGCTCGACGGTCGTCCGGCCGTCTTTTGCCTGGGCGATAATCTCCATATCCTTCTCGTTTTGAAACGATTTGCTGAGGCCGTGTCGAAACATCGCATGGTCATCGGCAAGTATTACTTTGATGCTCATAATGTTAGTCTCCTTTCATCAGGATTTTACTCGATTTTCAAAGGCGCTGTCAAGGTTATATGTGTCCCTTTACCTCGTTTTGATTCGATTACGAGCTTGCCTCCTATGTGCCTGAGTCGCTCACGAACACTAAACAATCCAAGTCCTTTAGGTTTATCCTTCAGTGCAGCTATATCAAAACCTTTGCCGTCATCTTCTATGGTTATTTCTATGTCATTTTCGACCTTGGAGAGGACAACTTTGACAAGTTTAGCCCTTGCGTGTTTTGCGATATTTATCAGCGTTTCGCGGATAGAACGATACAACAGCACTTTCACCGGATCGGTCAACGGTTTATGCGCATCACTGTTTTGGAATGAATATTCAAGTTTGTGCTCTTCGCAAAACAGTTCAAGCAATTCTTCTATCGCGATTTCGAATCCGAGGGTGTAAAGCGTCGGCGGACTGAGGTCAAATGTCAGCGTTCTTGTCTGTTTGACCGCCTCGCTGATGTTATTGCTGATATTTTTCAGGGATTCGGCAACTTGCGGCTGGGCAGATTTTTGCAGGATTCCCAGCTCTCTTTTTGAGAAGGCGAGTATCGGGCCAAGCGAATCGTGCAGGGCCGTGGCGATTTCGTGGCGTTCGCGTTCTTCGGTCAGGAGCAGTTCAGCGGTAAGAAGCCGGAGCTGTTTCTGGTCGGCAATAATTCTTTCCTGGGCGAGTTTTCGTTCGGTAATATCGCGGAAGACAATTTGCGCAGCCAGCCCTTTTTCATAGATAAGCGGCGTGGCCGCCACTTCCACATCAATAGCGGTTCCGTCAACACGCAGAAATATATTTTCCCTCAGCGGCAGGGGTCTCCCTTTTCTTCGCAGGTATTCTAATTGCCTGTGCGTGCGCTTTCTGTTGCCGGGATGGACGAAATCAAGAATCGGTCTTCCTATAAGTTCGGCACGACTTTTGGCGCTGAGCATCCTTGCCGCCGCGGTGTTTAGGAACACTATTTTGTCGTCTTTTTCCACACCGATGCCTTCAGGGGAAAGTTCTACGAGCTGGCGATAACGCTCCTCGCTTTCGCGCAGCTCCGTTTCAATATCGAATCTGTGGATGGCCTCTCCGATAAGCATCGCCATATTTTCTATGAATTCCACGGTTTGGGCCGGGGTTTTGTTTTCCTGTTTGTCGGCAAGATGCATCGCGCCGAGCACTTTATTCCTGTAACAAATCGGGACAACGGCAAGAGATGCAAAGCCGTATCGCAGACATACGCCGCGGTATCGCTTTTTGCCTTTTTCCGTAAGAGAGTCAACAAACTTAAAAGTGTTGCCGCTGTGGAAAGACCCCCTGGGCGTAAGCAGAGGCGCATCCTGTCGTTCGGGCGATTGCGTGATGGCACGGATACAGATACAGGCGTCTGTTTTCAGGCAGAGCTTGTTCTCTGTCTTCACGAATTCGTCGCTGAAGCCAATATGAGATTCGTATGGTATCAATCCATCGGAATCAGTCAGGCGGATACCTACGCATTGACAGCCGCTCCAGTCGTGTATCGCCCCGACTACCGAATCGAGATACTCCTTTCTTGTGGATTTTTGCGCAAACAACTCCAGCAGGACATTCGTTATCCTCTCGCGTTTTTCTATTCTATTATGTTCGGTAACGTCACGGGCGGCAGCAAGGACACCCTGAACCTGTCCTGCTTCATTCTTATAAAGCGTGGCGTTGTATAGAACGTCTGTTGTATGGCCTGATATATGCCGAATGGTGAGCGGATAATCCTTAACCATACCTTCCGCAAGCGTCTTTTTGTAACTGTCCTTTGCTTTTTGGGGTTCCGTAAAGTAATCCGAGAAATCGCTGCCTACAAGATTCTGCCTCTGGACGCCCGTCACCAGCTCGGTTGCCCTGTTGATATCGGTAATCTTTCCTTCCGGACTGATTGTAACAATGGGGTCAAGAGATGCTTCGAGAAGACCGCGTGCATACAGCGATGCGGAACGGGATGCCTCTTCTGCACGGACCCGCTGCACTACCTGTTTTTGCAGCTCCAGCACCATTTCGCCAAGCTCGGCGGTTCGCTCTTTGACCCGCGTATCAAGCTCATCGTGCGCCTTACGGAGCGCCTCCTCGGCCAGTGCGCGGTCCGTGATGTCGCGGATGTTGCACTGGATTACTTTCGTGTGATCTACCGCGTACACGTTACTAACGAATTCCACCGCTATATGGCGTCCGTCTTTTGTTTCAAGCGGCAAGTTTTCGTAGCGTACGTATCCCCTGGTTTGCAATTTCAGGAACGCTTCTTTTGATTCTACGATGTCTTTGAAAAGACCAATCTCCCAGAGCTTCTTATCTAAAAACTCTTTGTGAGAATAGCCCAATATATCTTCTATGAATGGATTAACGTCAACTATCTGCCCGGATTCCGCATCAAGGATTAGTATCCCGTCACGAGCCGCCTCAAAAAGCCGGCGATAACGGGCCTCAGAAATCAACATCGCACTCTGGGCCTGAACGCGGTCTGTGATGTCGCGAATGTTACACTGGATTACTTTCATGTGATCAACCATATACACGTTGCTTACAAACTCCACCGCTATACGGCGTCCGTCTTTTGTTTCAAGCGGCATGTTTTCGTAGCGGACGAATCCTTTGTTTTGTAATTCGAGGAAAGATTCTTTTGATGCCGCGATGTTTTTGAAAAGACCAATCTCCCAGAGCTTCTTATCTAAAAACTCCTCGTGAGAATAGCCCAATATATCTTCTATGAATGGATTAACGTCAACTATCTGCCCGGATTCCGCATCAAGGATTAGTATCCCGTCACGAGCCGCCTCAAAAAGCCGGCGATAACGGAGTTCGGAAACCAGCATCGCGTCTTCGGCCCTTTTTCGCTCGATGGAATAACGAATGACACGGGTTATGGTTCGTCCGTCGGTCTGGCCTTTTACGAGGTAATCCTGAACGCCTGTTCGCACGGCTTCGACGCCCATATTCTCGTCATCGACTCCGGTAAGCACCACAATCGGCAAATCAGGAGAGATGCGCCTGGCCCGTCGAACGGTTTCAAGGCCGGAGCTGTCGGGCAAGGTCAAATCCAGCAGCACCGCGTCGGGATGATTGTTTTTAAGATGTTCTTTGGCCTCGTTCAGCGATTGAACCACGCTGATGGAAATATCTTTGGCGCCGCTTGACAAAATGTTTTCCTGCAACAACACAGCATCGGAAGCGCTGTCTTCGACAAGCACTATCTGCAAGGGTTTTATAGATTTTGCGTTTTTCATATTCTCAGGTCTTTGGCGGCAGCGTAACGACCGTCAGCCAGAATTTTTCAATTGTTTTTACCACATCGATGAAATGCTCAAAATCAACGGGTTTTGTGATGTAACAATTCGCGTTAAACTCATAGGATTGCAGCACGTCCTTATCAGAGCGAGACGTGGTAAGAACGATAATGGGAATGAGTTTGAGGTCCGGGTCGTTTTTCAGCTCCTCGAGGACCTCTCGGCCGTCCTTTTTAGGCAGATTGAGGTCGAGCATAATAAGGTCAGGCCTCGTGGCTTTGGCGTATTTACCCTGCCGTCTTAAAAAGTTAATTGCCTCGACGCCGTCTTCGACGTGGTTTAGCCGGTTTGCAACCTTACCTGCCTTGAGGGCCTCGATTGTAAGTGCGGCGTCGCTGGGGCTGTCTTCGACCAGCAATATCTCAATAGGTTTTGATTCTGAAAGATTCATCCAGTTAAACCTCCTTTTATTCTGTTCCTAATATATCTTTTTCCCATGCCTGACTTTAAATATCTTTCTCTACGGAAAGAATCGTCCCGATTAAGGCATGCCTCACAATATACCAATTTAACGGGTCCCCTGTTTCGTGTATAAAACACTTCTCCTTTTCTATGCTGTTCCAATCTTTTCTTTAAATCACTTGTGGCGCCCACATAAAATGTTCCAGTTTTTTCACATATAAGGACATATGTATAAAACCACTGAGTCCCGTTAGAAATCGAATATTTTCCAACATGAGAAGGTTTAACTGGATTCATCCAGCTTAGCTCTCCTTTATATGTCTTTAATTTGTAAAAGTTCGACCATAGAGTATTATACCTCATTTTTAGACGTTTCAAGCCCTTTCTGTGTCAGGAACAGTAAAATAAAACGTAGAACCGTGTTCCTGCGTGGATTCCACCCAAATTCTTCCCCCGTGTCTTTCGACAATTTTCTTGCAGATTGACAGCCCGATACCGGTTCCGGCGTAAGTTTTACGGGTATGCAGCCGCTGGAAAATCATAAATATACGCTCGGCGTATTGCGGCTCGATACCAATACCGTTATCCGTTACAGCAAATTGCCAGCCACTGTCTTTGCGGACGGCGCTGACGTGAATTTGCGGGGCCTGGTCGCTTCGGAATTTTATGGCGTTGCCGATGAGGTTCTGGAACAATCGCACAAGCTGGAGGTCGTCGAAATAAACAACCGGCAAATCGTCGGCAGTAATTTTTGCGCCCGACTCGCTTATACTTGCGTGCAGCCGCGCCAGCGCTTCATCGAGGACCTCTTTGGAATTCACCTTCTGAGGTTTTTTACCCTGTGTGCCGACGCGTGAATATTCGAGCAGGCCGTTGATAAGCGACTGCATTCGCTTGGCGCCGTCTATGGAAAAATTCATATACTCGCTTGTTTTTTCGTCGAGGGATTTTTCGAGTTTTCGCCTGAGCAGCTCGACAAAGCCGGAGACCGCACGCAGCGGCTCCTGCAAATCGTGGCTGGCAACATAGGCGAACTGCTCGAGGTCTTTGTTCGACCGGGACAATTCCTCGGTTCGATTTTTAACAAGGTCTTCCAAATGCAGCCGATATTTTTCCAGCTCTGCTTCGGCGGCTTTTTTCTCCGTAATATCACGAGCCGCCGCGAAAACGCCTATTACGTTACCATGGGTATCTTTGTAAACGGTGGCGTTGTAAAGAACATCAGTGAGTCGCCCGTCTTTGTGGCGAATTGTCAGCGGATAATCTGTAACAAAACCCCTGGCAAAGACCTCCTTGTAACCTTGGCGGGCCTTCTCGGGTTCCGTGAAATAGCTGGAAAAATCAGTGCCAATAAGCTGTTGGCGTGAAATACCGGTAACTTTGACTGTGGCCTCATTGACGTCTGTAATTTTCCCGTCGGCGCTAATTGTTACCAGCGGGTCGAGCGACGATTCAATCAAGCTTCGAGCGTATTGGGAGGCCTGTTTCTGGACAGTAACATCGCGTGCGGCAGCAAAGACACCCTGGATTTCACCGGCCGGGTTTTTATAGACGGTCGCATTATAAAGGACGTCTGTTGTATGGCCTGACGTGTGCCGAACGGTGAGCGGATAATCCTTCACTATGCCTTCCGAAAGGACCTTTTTGTAACTGTCGCGAGCTTTTTGCGGCTCAGTAAAGTAATTAGAAAAATCGCTGCCAATCAGTCGTTCGCGGGAAATGCCCGTTACCATTTCGGTTGCCTTGTTGACATCGGTAATTTTACCTTCGGGGCTGATTGTAACCAGCGGGTCGAGAGACGCTTCGAGAAGACCACGTGCATACAGCGATGCGGAACGGAATGCCTCTTCCGCACGAATCCGCTGCTGGACCTGCTTTTGCAGGTCCGACACGGCTTCATCCAAATCTGCGGTTCGCTCTTTGACCCTAATCTCCAACTCATCACGTGACTTTCTGAGTTCCTCCTCCATTTTCTTACGCTGTGTGATGTCGGTTACGGTGCCGAAGCCGCCAACCAATGCGCCATTCTGTCCAAATTCCAGTTCCGCCCTTTCACGGACCCATTTGATTTGGCCTGCCACGATGATTCGATGCTCGATATCGTATTTTTCGCCATTCAACGCCGCATTCCATGACTTATCGACGTATTGTCGGTCGTCGGGATGGATATAGGTAAGAAACATCTCGTAAGTCAATCCCGTACCTATTGGGACGCCAAATATGCGGTATGATTCGTCGGACCAGGTTAATTTATCGCGTCTGATGTCCAATCGCCAGCTTCCGCTGTGAGCAACGGCCTGTGCGCGGTCAAGGTCTTTCTTGCTCTCGCGCAGCGATTCTTCGGACTTTTTGCGTTCGGTGATGTCGCGGTTGCTGCCTCGGATGCCGATAAATTTGCCGGAGTCGTCGTACACGGGCTGGCAGACATGTGCGACCCAGCAGAAGGTACCATCTGGACGAACATATCGCCATTCTCCTTCGGCAATTCCTTTCTGTTTATGTTCAATCTCGCGTAAATGCTCCTCAAATAGCGGACGGTCATCGGGATGAATAAGAGTGGCGCGCAAACCGGGGTCGGCCAAAAACTCTTCAGGTTTATGACCGGTTATCCGTTCGCAGGAAGGCGAACAGTAAAGAAACCGGCTCTCCGGGTCCAGCCAGAACTCCCAGTCGTAGGTGTTGTCGGCCACGGTGCGGTATTTAATCTCGGATTGCCGCAACTCCTCCTCGGCCTTTTTGCGCTCGATGATTTCTCTGTTCAATTCGTCTCGCGAGGCGGTGGTCTGCTTTAAATCGAGGGTCATTTTGTCAAACGTTCTCGAAAGCTGACCTATTTCATCCTTCAGATTGGTCCCGATTTTATAATCCAGATTACCGCTTCCGATTATCGCAGCGCCTTCGGAAAGCCGTTTTATCGGCTCAGAAATAGAATGTGCTATGGAAAATGCCGTTATGCCGCTCAGGACGATAACAATAACCAGGATTATAGCCGCCAGATTTTTTAAATTTGTTTCATCGGCAAATGCTTCCTCGGTATCAATCTTGGCGACCAATCCCCAGTCAAGCGAGGGGATATACCGCCAGGCGGCGACAACTTTCTTTCCCCGGTAGTCCGTTGACAGGCCGGAGCCGGTTCTGCCCTGCACTGCTTCCTGCATAGGTCGGCCAATCTTATCGCCTATGTCTATTTTTCTTTTAAGAGTTGCATTGGGGTCATGTCTTAGTGGATTTAAATATTCCACCCGATTGCCTGCCTTCTTGCCAATGAGGACCTCTCCGGTATTACCCAGCCCGGTTGTATCCTGTATAAGTTTATAAGCGGGCGTCATATCTACTTCAAAAGCGATGACCCCGATAAAAGCGCCGTTAAAATCTGTGGCCGGAGCGGTAAGCAGCATTTCGAATCTGTTGTCTTCGGCTGCGTCAAAATACACATCCGAATAGCAAACCCTGTCTTTTCCCTCAGCGAAGGCCTTCTGTTCAGCATCAACACCATTAGACATATCTTTTAAAAAATGCCCGGGTCTAATTGAGTAAACGACCCTGCCCTGCGGATTAACCAGCATAATATCAGACAGGTCTGAAACGGACTGCATCTGTTGTAATTGCGCATCGAGCATTTTTTTGGCGTCGATGAACTCCCGACTGCCCGGGTCATCGGCAAGGCGGGTCAACACAGGAAGGTTTTTCTTAATATTGTAAAAGCCCTGTGATATCTCTATGTGCGCCTTTAATCCGGCAAAATACGCGTCTATCCTGTCCGCTCTGAAAATAGTAAGGTCCTGCAGCTGCGAAAAACGATTGGCCTCGAGGGAATTCTTATAACTAGTGAAGGTTAAAGCGCTGACAAGAAGCAAGGGAATCGAGGCAATCGCCAGAAATATGATGGTAAGTTTCAATCTTATAGGCATATAAATCCAATCCCCAGAACCATAAACAAAGCGGCTGTGTGTAGGGCGATAGCCGAGTTTACTCCTTCAATATAGTAATACAACAGCGGAACGTTAAAAATATAGCCGGCCATCGCCATCACCCCGATTAAGCCAACTATCACGCCAATAATCTTTAACTTTGACCGCAGATTACCAGGATTCAACGTGGTTAAGATGCCGGCGGAGGCAATCAATATAAAATTGAACATCGTGGGCAATGACGGCCGGCCGGGGGTCACGGTCTTTACAGTACCTGAGGCCTCTTTAATAAATAAATCTTCCACCCCCGTGCGTATTTCTAAAAAAGAGGAGAAAAATAACGTTCCCATAAGAAGGATGATTATTAGAGACGTTATGGAAAGCACCACCTGGGCCTTGTCGAATTCGCCTTCCGCGGCCCTGACAATAAAATAGAGAGTGATACCGCTCAAAATGAAAGCGATGGCGGTGTCAAATTTCATTGATACCCACGCCGGGGAGATGCTTTTTAAGATGCCGATATCAAAGAACCAGCCGATTATTACCATAACGCCGGCGATAATCACTACCAGCGACAATCCCTTGGCTATCTTTCTTTTCTTTTCGGGGGGCATATCGTGACTAATATCGCGTAAATATATCGTGAGAAGTTTTTCGTAAATCCAAATCACCCTTCGGGAAGTTCGATATGTAAAGTCCGGCGGCCCGTATAAGCTCATACCTGACCCTGCCTGGGGCTTCTTTGCGAAGTGCATCAACCGCCTCGTTTTTTCGTTTTGTGGCCATAAAGGCAACCTAAATCGTTTGGCCGGATGAAGTAAGGCAAAGGATTACCATATTGTGCCAAAATGGCCTCAAATAATCAATAGCTTCGCCGCAATCTGCGGACCAGTTATTTCGCCAACAATCTCTACACATGGTCAACGGTGCCGTATTCATTCGTTGAATTGGCGGCAATTTCTTTCATTTGAGGGTAAATATTTTTTAACATCTTACGGAAGTGAACTCCATATATCGAAAGGCGAACAGCTATCGGCAAACGACGGGGGTTTTTGAGCGACCAGAGTATAAGCATCCAGTAGTACATCTTGCCCTTCTCTATTATGCCAATTCGCCACATTGACCTGAAAAATGCCTTGATGTCGCAATAGCTAAATTTAAATTTCGCCTTGTCACTGAAATTGTAGTTCTTAAGAAACGTTTTGATGCGTTTGCAATAGTATTTCTGCGAATAGATAGTATTCAGCACTTTCAGATACCCGCCCAGGAGTTCGTGAATATCCATCCTTGGAATAAAATTCATTGTGCAGTCCATGTTGTCCCCGGTTGCCGGCGTTGTTAATCTGTTTTCGCTCATCAGCTTCTTATAGAGTTTCGTTCCAGGAGGGGCGTTGAGCAGCCCAACCATCGCTGTAACAACGCCGCTGTCCTGAATTAAACTTATCAGTTTGTCAAACACGCCCGGCTTATCATTGTCAAAACCGAGAATAAAGCCGGCCTGGACCTGTATGCCAAACCGCTGTATTTTCTTAACCGCCGCCACAATGTCACGTCCGGTGTTCTGCATTTTGTTACATTCGGCCAAACTCGACTCATTCGGAGATTCGATGCCGATAAATACGCTGTTGAATCCGGCTTTGGCCATCAGGGCCATAAGCTCCTCGTCATCCACCAGGTCGATAGAGGTCTGTGTGTTGAAGGAGAACGGGCGTTTTCTTTTATCCATCCAGTTTATGATTGCCGGGAGCAATTCGTTTTTCAGCTGCTGGCGTTTTCCTATAAAGTTATCGTCAACAAAAAAAACGTCGCCTCGCCATTTATGAACATAAAGGTTTTCGAGTTCATCGATTATCTGGCTGGTTGTCTTCGTTCGCACCTTATGGCCCAGCAGGGCTGTAATATCGCAAAAATCACAATTAAACGGACAGCCACGCGAATACTGAACGGGCATCACGGCGTATTTTTTCATGTTAATTAAATCCCATTGCGGAATTGGCGTACTTTTAAGGTCTGGTCTTTCCTGAGTAGTATAAACCGGTTTGGAACATCTTTTTTCAAGGTCGCTCAAAAAAGCAGGCAGCGTGATTTCCGCTTCCTGCAGTATGAGGTGGTCAATATTCGAATAGGACTCGGAAAAAGCGGAAAACAGCGGCCCCCCGGCAACGATTTTGGCGTTCAGTTTTTTACAGCGTTCGATAATCTGAGCGACCGATTTTTTCTGAATCACCATGCCTGTTATGAATACATAATCCGCCCATTTGATATCCCGGTCTTGCAGAGCGGTTACGTTCATATCAATAAGTTTTTTCTCGAAAGATTCCGGAAGCATTGCGGCAACCGTAAGCAGTCCGAGAGGCGGAAGAATCGCCTTTTTGGAAACGAACTTTAAGGCGCTTTTCAAGCTCCAAAACGTGTTTGGAACTTCCGGATTGACAAGCAGTATTTTCATTTTATTACGCATAATCATACCAAATAAAAATAAAGAGAACACTTTTGCCGCATCTTATTTTCGTATGCGACCTATTTCCACTATCTTGCTTTCCTTGATATTTTCAGCTTTGGGAAAAGTGAACGTGGCATTTTTTTGATTACCCCTGATACTTAACAAACCACACTTTGTTATTTTAGAAAAACAGAGACGGGCACTCCTGAGTTGCCGCATTACTTGTGCCCGTCTCTGTTTTTTATCGTCATATCCCGTGCCTGCACAGCAGCAGATATAGCAAAAATCACAGTTATATGTGAGATGCAACATTATATCCTCACCACTGTTCTTTTTGATATATGCTACAACTGCGTCAATCACCGAAGCACTCTACCAACTAACGCCATGGCATCCGTTCACATAAGCTGCCACCGCGAAAAGGACTAAAGCCAAAACATACTTGCAAATTGAGTTGAATTTCATGTTAAATCTCCTTTCATTAGCGTTGTAATTGTAAATTAGTTTTAGTTACATACCAACAATTTAGCACTGCTCGGCATAACACAGCAAGACCACATTCAAATATTTATCGCAAACGGCACAGTCCTTATCACTGCCGTATGATGAGATGTGCGACTCTCTTTCGAACAAACTGCCCTGGGCCTACGGAGAGACAACCTTCACAGTGAATACCGTTGAGGTCGATTCTCCGGTTTTTGGGATACCCTTAACGGAGACGCTGTACTCACCGAAGGCGGCATTCTGAGCCGCAGCAATCCTGAGTTGCACATCAGGTTTGTCGCTCGCCTTGATAACAACACTGGTCGGCTCGACACTGATGCCTTTGGACGCTTCTATTTGCAGCTTAACATCCTGCTTAAAATAATCGCCCCTCTCCAGCGAGACAGTAACGCTTTGGGTTTCACCCTGTTTGAGCTTCGTGTCGAGGGTTGGGACGGCAATTTTAAATCCTTCGCCCTTGAGCACGCTGCCGCCTTTTGGGCTGCTCGATTGACAGCCGGAGGCGGCCACCAGGACCAGCGTTAGCACAATTGTCATTGCTGTTTTCATTTGCTATTCCTTTCTTAAATAATTAAATACGGAGTGATACAATACACTCCTTAATGTTAAGCACATATTCCCTGTCGAAACATTCAGACGCCCTTAGGTTTACCAAGCGACAAACCAGCCAGCCCGATAATGACCGCAATAATTCCGCCAAGCAGCATCCATACCGCCTTGTCGGTAGGTGAGCCGGTGAAAAAGCGAGAAACGTCAGAACTGAATGACTTCATAGCAGAAACGCCGAAAACCACAAGAACGATACCACCGGCAAGAATCGCCAGTGAGACCAGTTTATTCATTGAATTTTCCTTAAAAACAATTAACAATTTACGCAAGAATCTAATCCCACGAGGCAGAATAGCACAATAAGGGAAATGCTTAGTTGGTACCTCGCAAAAACTCAGTAATAGGGCGATTGATACGATTAATCTGGTATTTCCCATATTAAACGCTTGGCTAAACCCTATACTGTCTACTTCTGTCTCTCAATCCGGATAGGCGAGGGAGCCCATCTTTAACACCTTTTACTCCTGCTTCCTGGAACGGTTGTTCAGAAGCCGCGGGGAATATATCCCATCAGCAGCAGTATCAGCAGGATTACCAGTACCAGTCCCATTCCCCCGCTTGGGCCGTAACCCCAATCACGGCTGTGATTCCATCGAGGCAGCCCGCCGACAAGAAGCAAGATAACAATAATAAGTAATACCAATCCCATAAAACGCTCCTTTTAATTGTTTGAACAAGCAGAGAACCGCCGACCGTCTGACTCAACAGCCAGAGACCCCTCGTCGCGGCATCGCCGTCGTACGAACAAGTTCAAGTGCGCCTCCCTGCGCACTTTCCCTTGAACAATTTCCTTGAAATCTATGGAGCCGCAACCTTCACGTTGAATTCCACTGAGGTCGATTCGCCGGTTGTCGGGGTTCCCTTCACAGAGACCTTGTACTCACCGAGGGCAGCGTCCTTGGGCGCCGTAATCGTGAGTTGCACATCCGCTT
>Ga0187866_1000225_pt1 | contig 75040 bp, 49 predicted proteins | sample June2016WEW_11_1_3_FD_133013 | JGI IMG/M metagenome (GOLD analysis project Ga0187866, IMG submission 133013) | Peatland microbial communities from SPRUCE experiment site at the Marcell Experimental Forest, Minnesota, USA - June2016WEW_11_150 | ecosystem: Environmental > Terrestrial > Soil >... | reverse complement strand
GCTGAGGCCCGAACGCAGGCCGCTCTGGTGGAAGCCATCGGTTCAGCCTTGAGGAGTGTCACGCGCCAGGACGCCATGAACTGGTTTGCGCATTGCGGCTATAGTTTTATTTAAAATGCTCTAATTCCGGGGCCAAGTGGGTAAATGTGTCGGAGCCGCAGGTTCTGGGCCTGACCACCGGCGCCCCGGTGGGCAACTGGAGGGCCATCGCCTGCTCGGCCGATGGGACCAACCTGGTGACGTTTGAGGCCCCTGCCGCGGCTCGGGATGCGGCCCAAATCTACACCTCGCAAAACCGGGGAACGGATTGGACACTGACCAGCGCGCCCGTCGACCAGTGGGCCGCCCTGGCGTCGTCCGTTGACGGCAGCAAACTGGTGGCGGTGGCGGGCAGCGCGGACAGCACTTACAGCGGCCCGATCATCAGTTCGGCAGATTTCGGAGCGAGGTGGACGCAGACCAGCGCCCCGCTCCGCCCCTGGTCGTCAGTGGCGTCCTCGACCAACGGCAACTGGCTCGTGGCCGCGACGTACGACGGGGCGATCTATGTCTCGAGCGATTCCGCCGCGACCTGGACGCAGACCGGCGCGCCCAGCAACGATTGGTGGGCGGTGGCCATCTCGGCCGATGGCGCCCGCATGGCGGCGGCGCCCCGCAACGGCCCGGTTTATATATCCACCAACGGTGGCGGCGCCTGGACGCAGACCGGCCCGCCGCATCCGCCCGATTGGACCGCGTGGTCGACGAACCAGCCCCGCCTTACCTGGTGGATCGGCCTAGCCATGTCCGCGGACGGCATGAAACTCGTGGCGGCAGCGGGCGGTGAAGGGGGGATTTTCACCTCCGCCGATGGAGGAGTGAGCTGGCAGCAGGCCGGAGGGCCTTCCGGATGGTCGTCCGTCGCCTCCTCGGCGGACGGCACCAGGCTGGCGGCTGCGGGTCCTGGTCTTTACCTTTCCACGGATTCAGGAGCCACCTGGACTCGGGCCGGCATTACCGTCACCGCCGGCTGCGTTGCTCTGTCGGCGGACGGCACCAAGCTGACGGCAGGAACGTCGGCGCCCACAATCGCGGGCAGGGACAACGGCGTCATTTTCGTCGCTCAAACCTTCCCCCTCGAGCCGGCCCCTCGGCTGAACGTCATCTCGACGAACGGCTGCATCAGCCTTTCGTGGCGCGTTGCGCTCACGGGTTACGCTTTGCAGGAGAACTCGAGCCTCGACCCCGCAAGCTGGGTGGATGTTACCTGGCTCACCGAGGGGTTGGTATTCCTGGACGTAAGTCATCAAGCCGAGAGCCAGGCTGTCCTGGGCGAGATGGGCCCGCGGCGCTTCTTTCGCTTGAAGGAGGAGTAAGGTGCGGAATGCGGATTGGAAGAGCACGGCAGCGCGAGCCCCGCTGAGCGTTGGGGGTTGGGCATTTACTCTCATCGAACTGCTGGTGGTTATCGCCGTGATTGGCATTCTCGCCGCGCTGCTGCTCCCGGCCTTGAACCGGGCCAAGATTGCGGCGGACACAACGGGGTGCAGGAGCAATCTGCGCCAATACGCGGTGGCGCTGAATATGTACGTGAGCGATTTTGGCTACTACCCGCCGTGTTATTTAAACGAGACAAACATCGATTTTCGATATCAGATCTTCTGGCACATGCGCCTGGAGCCTTACACCAAGACCAAGTGGCGCAACTGGACCATAGGCGACGTCATTTTGGTCAAGAGTGGGAACCAAAGACCAAACACCATACAGGACTGCCCGAGTTATGCGCGGCTTCCGGGTGAGCTCGGTCCGAGCGGTGGCGCTTACGGTTACAGCGCTTGGGGTTTCACAGACACGCCGGGCCAGCAGCTCGGTTTGGGCGGCGTTGTGCAGCTTGGGGCGGACGAAATGGATCCGTGGCCGAGCCAGATTCGCTTGATCCGGGGCAGCGAAGTCGTGTGCCCGAGCGACATGGTCGCCTTCGGCGACTCCGACCTTTGGGATGCGGGCGCGGGCGTGGGTCCCCATGCCGCTGCCTTTGGCCTCCTGGAGGCCGGCCCGTACGATGGCACCTACTGCGATCTGGGTTACTCCTGGACGACCACGGACCCCTTAGCGGCCGATGGCCTCTACTGGATAAGGCGGCGGCACGGTTGGCGATGGAACGTGGCGTTCTGCGATGGCCACACGGAGAACCACCGCACCAGGGAGTTGTTTGACGGGAACCAGGACAATGTGGTGAAGCGTTGGAACCGGGACAACCAGCCCCATCCGGAACTCCTTGTCGGCTGGCCTAATTACCGTTGAGCCGGGCCTGCCGGAGGCGGAAAGCGGCTCCGCCGGAGCCACGGCGCTGAAACCACAAGGCTCAAGTGTCCCCGCCGCACGCCCTCATTGCTTTTCCGAGTTCGCCGCCCAGATGGAGCGGATCGCCTCTTCATCGCCAAAGCCGTCAGGGACCGCCGCGCTCGGCTTGTTGGCGTAATACCATCGTTTGCGGTCCAGCGGCGAAGACAGCGTCCGGCTGCCGGGCATCTGCAGATGGCCATTGGGGTCCGTTCGCCGCACCCAATCCCGCGCGTAGCGCAGCCAGTCAGCGCGATATGGTTGGCTCTGGTGCGCAAACCAGGTGATTTCATCGTAACCCCAAACCCAGATGCCTCCCGCCTTCGCCTGCCCCGGCTGCCTGCTGACGCCCCAGTTGTCGAGCTCAACCAGATAAGGCAGGTGCTCGCACTGCCAGCCGCTGAACGTCATCCCGCCCTTGCTCCGACCGTAAATGCCGTCGGAGAAGCCAACCTTTAAGATTGCTTCCTGCGGCTGGCCCGGCACCTCCATAATCCGCAACGGGAACGAATGAAAATCCATGAGCAGTTGGCCGTCACGCACCAGGCCGCCGCTGGGAACATGAGAATCGCACAGCACCATGTGCCGGCGGGCGTGCTGGGCCGCATAGGACCGGATCAGGGCCAGCACCTGAGAATAGTGACCCAGCTCCCGGTCGTTGCCGTTCATCAGCTCTGTCTGCCCAAAGTGGATTGCTTCACAGCCTGCGTCGATGAACGATGCGCCCAGAAAATAGAACCAGAGCCTGGTTTCTGGCCGGCTCACATCCGGGACCGACTGGCCCGCTCTCCAGTGATCCTTGAGCCGCCCGTTCGGATAGAGCATGTCCGCGTAACGGAAATTCCGTTTCTCCACGGGCTGCCTCAGGGCGGTAAAAACCCAATCCGGGACAGGAACCTGCTCCACCTGGGTCGTGACGATCTCGAAAATGCAGGCTTGCACAATCATTTCCGGATCGGCCGCGTGGACCCTTGGAAGCTGCCGTCTGGCCCGTTCGAGATTGCGCAACAGCTCGGCTTCGCCACCCCACAGGCAGAGGCTTCGCCCGATGAACTTGGCGCCGGTGCCTTTGAGCATTCGGATGTTGTCGTCGAGGTCGCCCCGGCCGTTGAGCAGACCCTCCATCGAAATGGAACGAGACAGATAGTTCTCCAACACCGCCCGGGAAATGGTCCCGTCGAAATGGTAGTTGCGGGGCTGTGAAGTGGGCTGAATTTCGGCAGCATAGGCCCACGGCCCGACGAGCAAGCAACCGGCCACGAGGCAGACCCTAACCAGGCCGCCGGGTCTCCTGGAGACTTTGACAAAATTGTTCATGCCTTCGCCATCGAAGTAAAAATGCTGCACGCCCTTTCGCGGCGCCTATTGGCCAGCCTCCTTCGCGGGCGCGGGCTCCGCCTGTCGGGAGAGCGAGAATTCCAGGACCGCGTAGCCGTCGATCTGGAAGTGCTCGACTACGATTTCCACGGTCTGGTCGGCCGCGAGCGCCAGTTTGCCCGCGTCACGCGTGGGCCCATGCCACGTCCAGTTCTCGATGACGGGCTTGCCGTCGACGCTGACGCGGACACCGTCGTCACTGAGCGTGCCGAATTCCCACGTCCCTTTCGCCAGGGGCAGGCGCGCCCGGGCGATCATGCCGAAGTGATCCCGGCCGAACTTGGCGGCGGTGACTTTATCCGAGATGCCCAACTCACTGGGCCCGCGCATCCCGTACCGCAACGAAAGCTCGTCGAGCTGCGCGGGGACCGCCGTGGGGCCTTGGGCCAGCTTGCGGTAGCCATCGAGGTCCTTGCGCGGGTCGATGTCCGCGGGCCACTTGAAGAAGGTCGCCTGCCATTTGGTGGCGAGCAGTGTCCCCTTCATCTCGGCCAGCGGCTTTCCCGCCGCCTGCACCCTGAGCACGTAGGGGCGCACGCCCGGTTCCACGGCGCTGACGGTGACCTGCGATTCGTCCGCCTTCCCGGGCACAACGGCCAGGACGCCGCGCACCTGGTCGCCCACGGTTTCCACCCGCACGTCCGCCGACGGCACTTTGAGAACCTCGAAGAGCGCCGTGCCGCCGGCGGACTTGACCAACTGCACCAGCGGTGTCGCATGGTCCCAGGGACCCCACTCGGTCATAATGATGTTTTGGCGGCCGCGGAGTTCCGGCCGCGCGCCCACCGGACGCTTCTTGCCGAAGACCTTATGCGCGGGCACCCGGAGCGGCTCGACGGTCCGCTGGTCGTCGCGCGTCACCTGGTAAGCGGGGTCGGCAATCATCTCTTTGTCCACTTCAACCAGCTTGTTCGGCCCGAGCACTACCTGGCCCGGCCCGCGGAAGTGAAACGCCACGCTGTCGCCCTCGAACGTGTTGTCGGCAATCACCGAGCCGGTCGAGGCGTAGCCGTTGGCCTTGGCCCAGTTTCGCTTGTCGAAGTCCGGGTTGGCTCCGCCCCAGAGGTGAACCCCGCACTTGTTCTTCACGAACGAATTGTGGACGATCAAGTTGTCGCCACCGTGATCGATGTTCACGCCGCCCCGTTCGAGCCCATAGCCCATCTCGCCGTTGTCCTCGAAGTCGTTGCCGGCAATGAGGGTCTCGCGCGAGTAGCCCGCCCAGACACCGCAGATGGCGTTGCCCACGATTCGATTCTTCAGGTACTTGTTGCCGAAAGAGAACGTATTCTCGATCCCGTGCGCCGGGGCATACGAGAAATCGTTCCCTATCAGCAGGTTGTCGGTGTTGCCGCGACGCTTGTACCATTCGACCGGGTGCTCGCCGATCTCGCCCAGGGCCTCACGGCCGGCAAAGCCGAAAAAGCCGTCGCCACCGTGCGTCACGGAGTTCTCCGCAAAGACATTCTCGTTATTCTGCTCGAACACAAAGACCCCCGCGGAGTCCTGCCCGCGGTTGTACACCCCATGACTGTAACCGCGGACGCAGAAGTCGACGGCGTTGCGGCTGATGACGTTGCGCGCGCACCGCCACAAGGCGATCCCCCAGCCGGAGTTGAACGAGAAGTCATTGTCATAGACTCTCGAGGCCGTGACGCGGTCCAGGCACAACGCATTTTGGCCGTGCCAGACCCGCGAGTCGCGCACGGTCACGCCGACGGAGTCCTCGACATACAGCGCCGCGCCGTAGGTCTGGAGCCACTCGTGCTCGTCGTTATTGTGGCCGAAGAGCCAGTCTCCGCCATCCTCGGCCACCGGCGTGGACTTCAGGCAAGCCCGCCGGTTGTCCGAAGCGTCGATGCCCTCGAGCACGAGGCTGTCGGCCTTCGCCGCCCAGAGGCCGCACCAGAACCCGCTGATCCGCGCCCCGCGGATCGTCACGCCGGCGTGTCCGTTCAGGCGGATGCCGTAACCTTTGTACTCGTCGGGCCGCGTGTCCGCCGGCGACCCGCGGAGGACAGAGCCCTGGGCAAAATCGATCTCGATGTTCGGCGCGCCGACCAGGATGACCCCCTGGCCGTCGACGTCCCGGATGACCGCGCCCGGCGGGATCACCACCCGGCAGGACTGGGTGATGACCGTATTGGGGGCCGTGACCTCGATGGTGGGCCGCTCCGCGCCCGCAGTGCCCAGGCCCAACACCCTGAACTCATGGCCGCTGCTCTCGCCGGTTTCGGCCGCCTGGGCCGCTTCGGCTCGGACATCGGTCCTGATGAACTGGCCAACCAACGTGAAAACCAACACCGGCAGGGCCAGCCGTTGAATCGGAGCGAAGAGTGAGATCATGCGTCCACCAGCCAACCAAGGATTGCACAGCGAATCAAATCGAAATTCGGCCCTGGAGCCTGCAACAGCCGGCAGCGAGTAAATTGGGCTCACACATGCCCCTGACCGAAGCCGAGCGGCCTGAAACGCTCCTGGCACGGAATCGCCGCCAGAAACAGAAGCAATGGACCTTCGACCATCAGTCGAGAAAGGCTGGACGCCCACGCGAGGTTCGCCTTGCGGGAATCATCCCTGAACCCTGCGTCAGGCTTTCATTGCATCCACCCGTACACTCGGCTAAAGTCGCCAGATGAGATTGCGCGCCACTGTGGCCATGCTGCTGTGGACCAGCTTGGCCGGGGCTGGCGATCAGCCGAGTCCGCCACGGAGTTGGTGGCTGGCCAGGAACCTCCGGGTTGTTACCTACGAATTCCTCGAGCGCGGACATCGCGCAAGCGACCTTTCGGCGGATGAAATCCTGACCTGCCTCGACCGTTTCGGCGACTGCGACCTCGTACTCAGCAAAGGCTTCCACTACTGGAAGGGCCAGTTCGACGACAGTTCCTGGGGCTATCCTCGATTCCGACACTTGGCTGAGACGCTGATTCCGAAACTCCACGCGCGCGGGATCAAGGCCGGCATCTTCGGCTTCACTGATCGGCGGCGCTCCTATGGGGACGGCCCCGACCATCGCCGGATCATGGAAATCTGGAAGGAGTACGTCCGCTTGGGTGCGGACATTTTGTTCGTCGATGAGGAGAGCGGCAGTGGCGGCTTGGATGTGCCGGCGTCATGTCTCAGCCATTGCGACGAACTGCGAACGACTTTCGCCCTGCCGGTGGGTTTGTTCCTCTACGGGTCCGCATCGCAGGCGAGCCAAGTGCGCGGGATCGCCCGGCACGTGGATGTGGTCGGCGAAATGGGCTACAACCTCTTCCTGGAGGCGCGCGGGGACTTCGGGTTGGAGGACGTCACGCGCAAGTGGACCGACGCGCTGAAGAGCCTGCCGAACCATCCGGTGGCTTATTGGAGCGGCACGCTGGTGGTGGCGGGGCAAAGCCAAGGTCCCGGCACTCCTTTTTGGCGCGAACGGTTTGGCGAGCGGACGCTGGCGGGCTACTTTGAAAGCTATCCAAGGCAGGCGCTGGCCTCGGGCGCGAACGGCGTGTTCTTTCATAGCCTGTGTCGTCTCGATGGGTTGCCTCCCAAAACGCGAGACGAGGTCACGGCGGTGATGAAGCAACTCTTCAAGGAGATGGGCGGCCGTTGATCTCCTGTTTGGTCATCAACAGCACGGGTTTGACGGTGCGGCCGCGCTTCGAGTCGGCGATGGCCCGGTTGATCTCGGTGAAATTGTAGAACTTCACCAGGCGGTCGAAAGGGAACCGCCCATTTTGGAACAGCTTGATCAGTTTCGGGATGAACTTCTGGGGCACAGCATCGCCTTGGATGACGCTCAGGACTTCGCGACCTCCAGGGAGCCTGCCCGAGGCGCTCACTCCGCTAAGCCGCGCCGCCTTGCCGCCCGAATTCAGTACTTCAACCGCAAGCCGCTCCAGGTCGCTGTCCGCGGTGCTCTCCACCACGTAATCCACGCCGCCGCCCGTTATGGCTGCAATGCTCCTGCCGAGGTCGCCCCGCCGGTTGTTGATGGAGTGAGTCGCACCCAATTCGCGGGCGAGTCGTAATCGGCGACTATTGATGTCCACCGCGATAATCGTTTTGGCCTTGACGATGCGCGCGGCCATCACCGCAGCGAGACCGACCGAGCCAGTGCCAAAAACGGCGACGCTGGATCCGGCACGAACTCCCAGTGAGTTCATCACCGTGCCGGCTCCCGTCTGCAGGCCGCAACCCAACGGCGCCAGCAATTTCAGCGGCAGCGTTGGCGGCACTTTCACCACATTTCGCACCGTTGCCAGGGTGTGGGTGGCAAACGAGGACTGGCCAAAAAAGTGACCGCGCACACCGCCTTGCAGTGCGTTGGTCCCGTCGAGACGGGCGAAACCAAAGTTTGCATCGTAAAACCGCTGGCAGTCCGCCGGATGCCCGTTCCGGCAAGGCCGGCACTGCCCGCAGGATTGGTAAGAGAGCACCACGTGGTCACCGGGCTTGAATCCGTTCACCCTTTTGCCGGCCTGCTCCACTACGCCGCAGCCCTCATGCCCCAGCACGACTGGGCCGAAAGTGGCGCCCTCGCAAAAATCGATGTCGGTGCGGCAGACCCCGCTGGCCACTATTCGCACCAGCATCTCGTCATCACGCGGACCTTCCATTTCCAGGCGCTCGATCTTCAGCGGAGCGCCTGGCTCGCGCAACACGGCCGCTCGGATCGGGATGAAGGATCGGACTGGCTGTTTCATGCATTGGCTTCAATCCAGTCCTGCTAAAGGCTCTCGCGGAAGTCCCAGCCGCCGTTCTGGTGATAGCGGTCGGTGATGTCGCTGGGACGCATCCAGACCACCCGGTCACCGAGGTGTTTGCGGATTCGTTCCACGACCGTGGTGAAGGCCCGCCAGCCAACGCCCTTGGCGGGATTGAGCCCTTGCCAGTGGGAATACCAAACGCAATACGGTGATTTTGCTTCGATATGACGGATAATGATGCCGGACTTGCCATCCGCGGTAACGTAGTAGTCCGGGTTCACCCGGTCCGGGTTGTTCTCCCATATACCGAAGTGATCCGTGGCATTGGGCATCAGGTCGAACACGGCCCACAGCCCATCGTTCGCCTTTCGATGCAGGCCATACTCGGTCTCACTGGAATCGAAAAAGCAGGGGACGGTTCGGCCGCGGAACTTTCCTTGCTTCGCCAAACTCAACAGGGCTTGCCAGAGGGCAGGGTTCGGCTTGGTATGACCGCTTGCCCGCAGCTCGGCATAGCGCTGCTGGCACGTCGTGCAACCGCAGCCCGGCCATGTCAACCCGGTAAATTTAATCCCTGCCCGTTCGCCCTCGGCGAGGATATTGCCGAGGTAACGCCCGTATTGTTCCTCGGTGACCGCCGGTTCGTAGAGCCACAAACCCTCGTGGACGGCGCCTTCCGGGTCGCGGTTCGCCTGGAAATCGAACAGACCGTGGTGGGTCATCAATTCCAGGTGCGTGCCGATGCCGCATTGCCAGGCGCGCTGAACCTGGTGCAGAAACACCTGCTCTTGTTCGTTCGGGTTGCGGGACATGCTGTGGCCGTTCATACCCAGGATACAGCTCGATTCGCCGGCAATTTTCTGCTCGGCGCAGAAGTCGAGGAAGGTGTGAAACGCCTCGGCTCCGGCCGCATAAGGACTCGTGTCGTCGCAGTAGAACGACAGGATGGTCTTGCGTCGCCGTGGATTCTCCAACCCATAGGCAAGCGGCCAGGGTAATCCGGATGATGCCATAGAGGCCGCCACGATTCCAAGGAAGCGGCGGCGGTTGAATCGTCGTCTTGTAGTTGTCATCGAATGTTCGCCTAAGATGCGCCGGCGCGATGATCCGCCGGCAAACGTTACGAGTTAAGTCTGTGAAAAGCCTCGACCCAGTCAAGGCAATTCATACTTCGAGCCCCTCAAGAATTTGGGCCTGCCGACGATGATGCGCCACGGCGTCGTCCGCAGAGAGCCGCGGACACTCGCTCTCAAGGCTGGCTGGCCGTCAGGCGTCCAGTTGGTTGAGCACCGCGGTCAGGTGGGCCAGCGACTTGACCGCCTGTTCCTCGGTGCCGCACTCGACCGAGAGGGTGCCGCGGTAGCCAGCCTGCTTGAGCCGGCCCGCCAGGCGCTTCCAGTCGATCACGCCGTCGCCGCAGGCGCAACCGACGGCCGTGCCCGTCACCTTGCCGCGTTCGGTCTCGGCCTGCTGCACCGAAATGTCTTTAGCGTGCACGTGCACGACCTTGTCGATCACGGCCTCGAGCATGGCGTAGGGATCTTCGCCGGAGAGGAACGTATTGCCGCAGTCGAAATTGCAGCGGACCCATGGTGAATCGACCAACTCGAGAATACGGGGCATGTGCTTGATTCTGGCGGTGAACGGCCCGTGCTGCTCGACGCCCAGGTAGATGCCGTTCTCCTCACAGGTCTCGGCGATGGCCCGGAGATTCATCTTCATGATGGCGAAGGCATCCTCTTCGGTCATCCATTTGGGCGGATACATGTTTTCGGTGATCTGCACGATCGGTGCGCCGACCGCTCGGGCGTAGCGAATGCCGCGCCGTGCATAGAGCACGCCGAACTCTGGGCTCAGCAGGTCCGAGTGCGAGGACAACGCGCTGAGCTTCACCCCCGCCTGCTGGCAGAGGTCTCTGATTTCGGCCGGGTCGGTATCCAAGCTGGTGACGTGGCAGTACTTCCCGATGGAGAGCAGGCACTGGCCCATGAGGAAGCACGGCTCGACGTACTGGTAGCCCATCTTCCCGGCGGTCTTGACGCCATATTCCAGGCTTTTGTCGGCATGCCGGACGTATTCGAGGTTGAGGCCCAGCGACATGCGCTTGGGCTGAGGTTCGGAGTGGACCGCTTGGGCAGCGGGCGCCGTGCGCTGGAGGATTGACGGGCTGAGCTCCCCGCCCGCCTCTCCGGCCGCCGCCGAATTCTTAAGCAAATCACGCCCGGGAATCGATGACCCGGCCGTGCAGGTTTGGTTGGGATTTTTTGCTGACATGTTTGCTGGAGGTTGTTCTTGAGGGTTCAGGCGGGAGAAACAGGTGGCCGCCGGTCTGGTTCATTGTTCACCATCGCGCCAACCACCTTACCGGCCGATTCCTCAGGATCAAGCCGAAAATAACAGATCACGCGGTTAACGCCGGCAATCCTCGGCCAGCCCAGCGGGCGCGCTGCATCAATCCAATCTTCCAATGGCGTCAAGCTGGATTTGCTGGCGCGGCAATCGGACAATGGCCTGTATCTGTTCGCGGTGAACTACGATGAGCGGGCGCGGGAGAGCCTGGCCACGATTCGGCTCGAAGGGTTGGCCGCTGGCACCACGGTGAGCGTGGTGGACGAAGAGCGCACGCTGCAGGCGCGGGACGGTTCGTTTACAGATACCTTTGCTCCTCTCGCTGTGCATATCTACCGCTTGGCCGCAGCGACAACCGCGCGCTGAAGGGCGCCTGCCAGGGCCATACTCTACCGCGACCACTAATTCCGGGTTGCGGTGTGGACTGTCCCGGGTTTGGTCGGGATAAACCTCGAACTGCTCCTCCTCGAAGCGCAGGCCGACGAATGCCTTGGCCAACTGCTGCCCTTCAGCGAGACCAGCAAGGTGGTCGTAGCGGAGGCGGCTATTGCGCGTCGATGACGAACTTCTGGGTGGCGGCGCCGACCCGCCCGATGGTCGTGGAGAGCACCTTCTCATTGCCCCAGGCGAGCACTTTCTCGTCGAGCTTCCGGACCTCCCGGTTAATCGTGGCGGTAACGGCCACTTCGACCTTGCCGATCGCATCGGGCGCGCCGGAGAGCACACCGGTGGCCTGATCGATCTTGAGCCAGGGGGGCCCTTCATCGAGCGTGAACACAGGTTTTTCGATGTCAAAGTAGCCGCTGACCTGCGCGTCTCCCTTCATGCGTGCGCTCAGGTCGCCCAGAGACCGGTTGGCGCGCGCCTGGTAGCGGTATTCGACGCCAACCCTGGCTGTCACCACGGGCTGGCTGTAGATCACAGGCCGGGGACCTTCCGCATAGTCAGACGGCCCGCTGCGCTTGCCCTGAGCGTCCACCGCTACCACGCGGTAGAAAGTCTTGTTGGCCGCGGGTGAGGTGGTGTCACAGCCCAGCACCGCCAGTTCCGTGGCCTCGGTTTCGGCGATGAAGTTGGCCGGGAACCAGGGATTCCAGGCCGCCATCTCCTCCTTGGTGACACCCACGGTGCTCTGAAAGTTCTGGTCGGAGATGGTGAACCCCTTTTCGTCGCTGCCGTAAAGCCGGTACTTGGTTGGCCGCCTGCCAATGGGATTGGCTTTCCAGCGGAGAATCCCCAGGCCCCGGCTGGTGTCGTAATCAAGGGTGACGTCCAGGGGACCAGCCGGCCCGCGCGGCGTGAACCGCCACGTCTTGCTCCAAGGCCCCCACACCCCGTGGTCGTTCATCGCCCGCACCCGCCAGTAATACTGCCGGTCAGGCGTGAGCAAGCCCGGCTGGAGCACGGCGTATTGGGGCTTCACGATGGTCTTGTCCTTGCCATCTTTACCCTTTTCCCTGACCACATCCGCAGTTCGGGAGATGAGCTTGTAAAAACACATAGACAACGGCCACCGCACGTCGGAGCGGCTGGACAGCTCGAAGTGGTAGTCGCTGATTGGCTCACCCTCGAGCCCCTGCGCCGACGTCCACTGGAAGGTGATGTCGGTGCCGTTGGCTTCCCCACCATCAGGCGGATAGATCGGGGCCTGGGGCGCCTGCGGCGGCCTCGAAGTGGACCGCTCCACCCACTGATGCGTAATCCGCACTTTGCGCGCCCCAGTGGACTGGTCAGAATAGGTGAAGAGGTTCTCGCCGACGACCATCTCGGGGAGGGTCATGGGGGCCATCTGCAGATCGTTGATGATCGCGAGGCGGCGCAGCCGGGCCGATCCTTCCAGTTGGCACTTGAGCTTATACTCGTAGCGGGCCGGCCCGACCGTCGGGAAGCACTTATCGAGGTTGTCTTTCACGGCCTGCCAGGTTTTGCTGTCCATCGAGATAGAGAAGCTGGCCTCCACGCCTTCCGCCTCAAGCCGGCCGCCCACAAACACGTAAGGGCTGCGCATCGTCCAGATGACCGTCCCCTGCTTGCCCTCCACCGCGGCTAAACCATCGGCGCCGGAGGTGATATTCTCCACGCTCGAGGCCCCCTGGCGCCAATCCTCATTGGAGAAGTCGGGACGATACTCCCATAGACCGTTGTAGATCAGCGATGGATACGCGGGCATTGTCCTCAACGCTCCGTGGTGCTTGACTGGGGCGAGTTGACCCCAGCGCCAGACGATGGCCTCGCCGGGGCGCAGGACCATGTTCATCGTTGTCCCGGCGTCACGGCCGCGTTCCCCGGTGACCGCCCCTTCGTAGAAATACATGGCGCACATCCCCTGCCCATCCCACCAGGTGTCCGGCATGAGAATCCCCTTGGAATGGGTGCGCTTGACCAGGTCATGGTCTCGCACGATGTCCTGTTCGCCGGCGACAGTCTCGTTGTCCCGCAAGAGATAGACGGAGTGCATGTCGCCATCATAGAAATGCCAGCGGTTGTCGTAGAAGACCTGGGAAATGCAATGGCCGAGGGCCCGGGCTGGCGCCGCCTTGAGGCCGGCCGCGCGCCACAGCGTGGCCAGACATATCGAGTCGTTGCCGCAAGTGTTGTATCCATAGACGTTGAAGACCTTCACCGGGTCGCCCAGTTCGTCGTTGTCCCCGCCAGAATGGTGACGATACCGGATTTCCTGGAACCACAACGCAAAGGCCTTCTCGGCGTCCGTCATGCCGGGTGTGATGGCTGAGGAAACTATCTCGGCGACGTTGCGGAAGTTGTTGCGACCGTTGGAGAGCCACGGGTTGGTGACGTCCGTCGCGCCTACGTTTTCCATCCGTACCGACCGGTTGGACTCCCAGCTCTGGACCAAGGCCCCCTCCCGCGCAATCCCGCACCCCATGGGGGACCGGCAATTCCGGCCATCCATGGTGCCGGCCTGCATGACCCTGTACTGGCAAGGGCCCGCCGTGATCTCCTCGACATGAGCCCTCTCTATGTCCGTGGGGTGAGTATTAGTCGCCCAGGGCGGCAAGGGCTCCTCTGCGCTGGCCACCAGCGCGGAGGACATCCCTATGAGAATACACATCCAGCGCATCGCAATGCCTCTGGTCGCGCACCCCGCGACGGGTCCGATCAGCGAGGTGCAACCGGCGGCGGGCCATTGGAGAAAAGTGCGGCGTTTCATGAATCTCAAATTCTCATACTGAGGAAGCTGCTCTGTTGAGGACAACCGAGTTGGCGGAATGCCTCGGCACAAGCGCGATAATTTTCCGCCGACATGCCCATCACGCCATATTCCTCCACATAGCCCACAAAACCGCCCGAGGGCGCGCCCAGCAGCTCATAAAGGCGCCGGGCCTCCGCGTGAATCTCTGCCGGCGTGCCACGGATGGACACGGTTTGATAGCTGATCGGCACCATGAAGCATTGCCGGCCGCGCAGCCGGCGGCCCACCGCCGCCACATCCACCACGTTGGGCTGCGAGATGTTGACGACGTCCGCGCCGATCTCGTGGAGATCGTCCAGGATCAAGTCGAAGTTGCCGCAGCAGTGATACCAAATGTGCAGACCCAAGTGGTGGGCAAGGGCAAACTGCCGGGCGTACCGAGGCTTGAACAGCCGCCGCCACAAATCCGGTGAAATCATCAAGCCGGTCTGCGTGCCCCAATCGTCGGCAAAGTGGATGCCATGGAATCCGTACCGCGCGGCCAAGCGCACCAACTCGCACTCGAAGGCGATGATCTGGTCCATCAGCGCCGCAAAACCTTCCGGGTTCAGGAGAAAATCCTGCATGGCATTCTCAAAGCCGCGCAGCAGCGTATAGACAGTGAAGCCGCTCAGGTCCAGACTGGCCAGGCGGTACCGGTCGCCGCAGGCCTGGAGAAACGCCGGCACGGCGGACATTCGCTCGACCTCGCGCAACCCCGGCACGCGAATGGCTTTGGGGACAGGCAACTCCGGATAGAATGGCGCTACGGGATGGCCCATAGTGCCATCCCCGAGCGATTCCAGCCGGTAGCCCCATTCGTTCTCCGACCAGTTCCAGGCGTTCGGAGTGCCATCGCCCGGCGCGCCGAGCGCCAGATGGTAAAGCATGATATCCCCCTTCTCCTGGTCGCGGTTCCAGAAGACCATCGGCACGCGTTCAGGAGAACCAAACCGGATCGCCTGCTCCACGAGTTTCTGGCGGGAAACAGTCATGGCTGAATCAGTCCTGATGCTAAATGGCTCGACCTTGCGCACGCAACGCTTTTCGGCCTGGTTTTTCGGCATGGCAGCGAGGCCAGCGCTGCTGAGAAATCCTTGCCCTCTTCTGTGAGGGCGTCCGCGCTCCCGGCGGATGCTCCCATTTCAGCGCAGGACGCCTTTAGCGTGCTTCTGTTCAGCGGCCATCCTTTTCCAGGCCGCCTCCAGCCCCTTTAGCAGCCGCAGCGTATTGGATTCCTCCTCGGCGAGCTTGCGGGCCACGTATTGGAACGGCGTCTCGCCCGGCAGGAGTTTGGGCGGGGCGAATGGATCGAACCGGGTGTCCAGCACGGCATTGACCTCAGGTGCGTTCAGCTTGCGCAGCACTTCGTCCAGGTTCGGCCACCACCAGGTGTTCTCGTAGCCGTGCTGGCGCCGCCACGCTGTTGCCGCGGCGACGAATTCGCCCAGCGGCTCAGCCGCCGGGGCGCCGCGCTCGACCGCCGCGCGCAGCGATTCAAACCCCGCGCGCACGCGCAGCATCAGTGCCAGGTCGTTGACAAAGCGGCGCGGGTTGCCGAAGAGCAGGCCCTTGAGCGGGCCGGGCTTGAGCCGCCGCGCCGGGAGTTGGGCCAACTCGGCAGCGCAGGCGCGCATGGCCGCCGGGTCGCCGCCGGCCAGGGCCTTCCAGGCGCGCACGACGGTTTCACCCAGGCCGGGAATCAAGTCTTCGCCGAAGGCAACATAGTCGGCGTCGGCGACCGGCTTTCCGGTGGCGCCGCGGGCAAAGGCGAATGTATTGGGGAGCTGGATACAGTGGGTCTGGGCATTGCCCATAACGCCGCGCGGCCCCGGCTGCGCTCCGCCCTCGTAGGCGTTGTTCCCGCCGAAGTTGGACATGGGAAAAGAGGGCTCGCCCTCGATCCGGCCGTAGTTGAAGCTGATGACCCGCTCGGCGATCCCTGCCTTCCGCGCAAAGTCCAGACCGTTAGCGATGCCCCAGGGCTCCGGATTCAAGGCTTTCAACCGCAACAGCACGTCCGTTTGCTCGGCTTCGGTGGAAAACGACAGCTTGCCCGTCTCGTAAAAGCGCCCGTACCCCAGCCAGCCGACATGCATCCAGTAGCACAGCTCGATCCCTGGCCGCAGCCGGTCCAGCAGCTTGCGGTGCGCCATCAGCAGGTTCGCAAATTGCTCGTTGGTGGAGCCCGGGTAGCCGCCCGGGTCGCTGTCAATAATCGCCACACCGTCCATGTTCTTAAGCGGGGCCAGCAGCCTGGCTCTCCTTTCGAGCAGGCCCCTCATCGCCGCCGGGTCGCCCGGGTCCACGCGGGCGTCACAGTAGAAGAAGTGCCTCTTCTGAAAGGAAGCTTTCGCGGCGGCATCGTCCTTGGCCATCACATTCGGGCAAAGCGCAATGTAAGCGCGCAGGCCGAACTGGTGGTGCAGCATATCGATGACCTGCGCGATCTTGCGAAGATTGGCGCCGTCGCTTGCCGTCAGCGGTTCCGGCATGGTCTCCAGGACTGGCCAGATGAGCACGGCATTGTAGCCGAGCCGCTTGAGACCGTCGGCATAACCGCGCCAGTCCTCCAACGTCCAGGTGCGTGCGGCGTAGGGGTGGTGATAGGGCCAGTGTTGATGCACGTACATTCCAACCAGTTTGCCGCGCGCCTCGCCTGCCTGGGCGGCGGCGCACAGGGTCAGGAGGCACACCGCCCCCAGCAGGCCAACGATCTCAGCAGCCAGCTTTTCCCAGGGGCACTCTGTTTTGTAGGCTTCTTTGGCGGTCGCTTGCATTGGTTCGGGCTGATTGAGTGTGATGAAAAAGGATCTCAAAAACAGCAGTTGCCGTCGAGGATAACCTTCCTCGGACCTGCGCAAGCGAAAGCTGGAGCAGCCTTTGCTTGCGCCTGTGCTCCATTCCTGTAACCTGCCGTCCGACAAAAATCCTATGTTCCATCCAATCCCCGAAAACGACGCCCGCAGGAGTCGGCGCCATTTCCTCCACGTGGCCGGCGCCCTCACAGTCGGGACGACTTGTGGGCGAAGCCTGCTGGCGGCAGCCAGGCCCGAAGCCCCGGCTGCTGCTCCCCAAGGCTCCGCGCTCAGCGAGACGGCCATGAACCAGGCCCCGCTCGTGCAGATCGGCATCCTGCTGGGAACGTTCGCCCGGCTGACGCTGGAGGCTCGGCTGGATGCGGTGAAAGCCTGCGGGCTCGACTGTGTGCAAGTGAGCCTGGACTGCGCCGGGCTGCCGGCGATGCCCGAGGAAATCTCCTCGGAGCTGGCCGGCCGGATTCGCCGCGACGCGGCGGCCCGCGGGATCACGATTGCCTCCGTGCAGGGCACCTTCAACATGAGCGACCCTGACGCGGAGCACCGCCGAACCGGACTGCGGCGGCTCCGGGTCCTGGCCGAGGCCTGTCCTCAGTTGGGCACGTCGAAGATTCACCTGTGTACCGGCACGCGCGACCGCGAGAACATGTGGCGGCGCCACCCCGACAACGATTTGCCGGCGGCCTGGCAGGACATGGCCGCCTGCGTGCGCGAGGCGGCCGACATCGCCCGGCAAGCGGGCGTGGTTTTGGGGTTCGAGCCCGAGGTGAACAACGTGGTGGATTCGGCCCAAAAGGCGCGGCGTCTGCTGGACGAGATTGGCTCCCCACACCTGAAAGTCACGATCGACCCGGCGAATATATTTCACACGGGCGAACTGCCCCGGATGAGGGAGATGCTCGACGAGGCCTTTGCGCTGGTGGGTAAGGACATCGTGATGGCGCACGCCAAGGACCTCGACCACGACGGCGACGCCGGCCACCTGGCCGCGGGCCAAGGCAAGCTCGACTACGACCGCTATCTTTCCTTGTTGCACACCTACGGGTTCAAGGGGCCGCTCCTGCTCCACGGGCTTAGCGAGGCGCAAGTGCCCGGCTGCGTGGCTTTCCTGCGGGAGAGGCTGGCCCGCTTGGCCTTGACACCTTCCCGGCCCAGGTAAAGCGCGTTCGCGCTCGATGACCTCCGGCTTGAGTTCGTGCCACCTCTGCACCTGGCTGGCGGCGTAGCCGGGGGTGTAGTTCGCGCCAACTCACTTCGCGGTGTCGTAAGGCAATCCCGCCTCGCGGGCCTCGCGGGGCATCCAGACCGCCATTGGGCCGGCGCCGCGGTGGTTCCAGGCGTAGTAAGGAATGAATCTCAGGGCCGCCGGCTCGACGCGGCGGGAACTTCCGCCGACAATGCGCTGGCCAGCCGCCTCCGTGGCGAGGGAGATCGCAGCGAGCCGGGAGGAAAGGCACGACTTTTCATTTTGCGTCCTGCGGCCGGCGCCAAATGCGTTGCGAGTCCTTATACACCTCTCGCACGCGGTGAAAAGGCACACGATGCGTCCGCCCCTCAGCATCCACGAACTGAAACCTTTGGGGGCTCTCCGGCGGAAAGCTCACCTCCTTCAACGGGACCAGGATTACCCGGTTCTCAGCTCGGTCGTAATAACCCAACTGAAAGCTCCCTCGGGCGAACTCGGGGTCCCACCGGATGCGGTCGAGCAGTTCGTGGATGGGAATCATTTGCGGAACAGGGTGCGCTTGTCGCAGAAAGATCGTCAGCGGCCATCGAGGCGGCTTTGGCCCCAGCGTAGCACTCGACTTGGGTCGGGATGAGTTTCATTAGCCCGCTGCAAACCTCTCCTCGGCGCCAAGGTCCACCACGTGTGCTGCCGGCATCCCGTCATCAATCACTTGGCGAGCGAGGTTAAACCACCTTTGGCAGCGGTCCAGGATGACGTGGTCTGAACTCGATACGATGTGGTCTGTTGCTGAAAGAACTCGGTCGGGGTTTGTCACCAGTTCAACTTGCCAGGGCCAACCGGCTTCGGTGGCCACCTCGCGGATGATTCCTTTCAGACGGCCGCTGTTATTGACGGGGCTGTCCAGCCACCACTGGCACTTGGTCACCGCCCATTGCGAAGTAAGCTGCCCTATCGCTCGCAGTGCCGGGACGGTTTCCTCCACTTTGTGGTAGTGAGAATAAATCCCGGCCACGTCCCGGCAGCAACCGTCCCGTCCGATCAGGATCACTCCGCCGCCCAAGGCAGTCTCGACCGCCGTCAACACGTTAAAACCATCCAGCCAAAGTTCCTCTCCCCGCAATTCAAGCGGGGCCACGCAATGGTCCTCACGCCGCTCCTTGGCCTCCCCGGAACAGGCGCACCGGGCAACGGCGATCCGCTGCCGCCGCGTCAGATGATAGCGGTCTCCAACCAATTCCGTCGCCGAGCCAATGCCATAGCCATGGTTTAGAAGCCAGCACAAATCGCTGGTTGCCTGCCGCAAGGCCGGCAGGCGGCCGGCGCCGAACGACCGCTCATCTTCAGGATCGGCGCCCCTATGTCGGGAGATTTTCTGCACGGCTTTGAACTCGTTTCACAAACTGCTCCGCCGTTCTGCTCGTGGCTCGCCGCGAGTTTTCGATTTGCTTGAGCACAAACTGGAGCACCGGCCTGGGATTGTTGAGCAGGTCAAAGAAGTCCCCCAGCCCGAGAATCGCATGGCCGATAGCGACGTTGCAGCACTCGGGAGTCTGATGGCAAGCCCGCGCCGCCTTCACCACCTCCGCAGCGATCCGGTCGGCCAGATGCGGCTTAGCCTGGGCAATTCGAGCACCGCCCCGGATAACATTCGCAGCCGTGATCATCACCGGGCCGACGATGGGAGAGAAGTGCTTGTCAACGATAGCAGTGAACTTGTCGTCGCTATCAATGCGTGCCAATTGCGACAGCACCAAAGCAGCTCCCCACTGAAGAATCTTGTTCTCGCGGTCCAGCCGGCGGACGAAAACATCGAACTGGGGATAAAGCCACTCGGCGCGTTCTTCGCTGACGCTGTGGAGCCCTTTGGCGCAGCCATACTTGATGCGGGCCTTGTCTGCATCCAGGCCCCTGGTGAGTTCCTCCGACCAGCGGGGATTCTTCATCGCCTTCCGGGCCAGTTGGCGCGGGTTCGAAGCCGCTTGGCCGAGTCTTGCAAGCGGAGTAGCCATGCCCGCGATTTTACCATCGGACGTTTGGTGGGTCAAATTCACACGGGTCGGGTCAACTCGTCTTGCCTGACTCCCCTTCGGCGGGTTATCGTGCTGCTGCAACAGGAAGCGCCATGAAAGCGGAAGTCCTTGGATTCGGAGAGATCGAAGTGGACGGCGAACGTTACGACCACGACATCGTGATCGAAGCCGGCGAGGTGAAGAAGCGGAAGAAGGGCGTCTCCAAGCGCTTTCGCGATGATTACGGACACACCCCGCTGTCGGCCGAGGAGGACATCCCCTGGGGAGGAAAGCAATTGATCGTGGGTACTGGCCTTTATGGAAAATTGCCGATAATGCCGGCCGTGGCGGCAGAGGCAAAGCGCCGGGGGATTAAACTCGTCGCACTGCCGACAGAGCAAGCCTGTCAACTCCTGGGTTCAGTAAAGCGCGGGGAGACGTTTGCCGTTTTGCACGTGACGTGTTAATCGCCGTTCTTCTGCCACCGTCAGCCACAACTCAGGACGACGACGGCTGGATTCCCAAGAGGAATTCCGGTACCTCGTGCTTCTCGACCACGTGCAAATGCGTCTTCTCGTCCCGGGTGGAGATTCCCTCGAATGTCTGGCCCATACTGCAGTCGCCAGTCGCCACCGCTTACAGATTGTGATCTTTGATCCTTGGGGAAAATCTCGCGGGCGCTCCAACTCCGGCAAACGCTCGAGCGACGCCAGCAACGCCTGGAGTTGGTAAGCGCGGCCACCTAAACAGCTACTATTGCTCCTGATACCAACGCCAGGGCCGCCTCAGAAGAATGGCTAATGTGGCGAAGTTTGGCAAGCGAAAATGCGCCCGCTCGTGCCGACGTGCTGAGTAGCAACCGCGGCAGGAGGGCGTCCCAGGTACTGCGAATGCCCGTGGTCGGCCAGCCGGATTACCGCAGCTCCACCAGTTCAATTCGCCAGGTCTTCCCCGGGGGGGGGGGGGGGGGGGAGCGGCGCCGTGCCCAGGCACTTTGCTCTTGCCCTGGGCGATTGTCTTGAGACGGTCCGGACTTGTCGCTTTCCCTGCCGGTCGGCCTTCTGCGTGGCCATCGGACCCAGAATGTCCGGGGTCTTTCGGACAAAATACTCCAGCCAATCGAGCGTGATCGCATCGGCGATGCTGCCTTTCTCCCGCTTGTATTCAGCGATGGTCTTGCCCCAGTAAAAACCAATCCAACCGCAGGCCATGGGTTTCGATCCTTCGATGAATTGATCCATGTCCGCCACCGAGCAATTGAGTGGGAACATCTCCTCGATCACCATCGGCTTGCCGATATTGTAAACCGTTAGGGCCTTCAAAGCTTTGCCCACTTCGCCTTTCCGGGGATAGAAGTGAAGGCTGACGAAGTCGAGGTTCTTGCTCACCTCTTTCGAATAGAAAAGCGGCTTCGCGTTCGGCCAGGTCATGGCCCAGGGTATGGCCCCTACCGTGACGAGATGCTGTCGGTCGTGTCTGCGGATCGCTGCCACCAGTTTATCCACCCAAGCTTTGGCAATCTGCTTTTCACTCCGTCCCGCAAAATCCAGCGTCAGCCGCTGCACAAAATACCGATCGCCGAACGCCCCCGGCGTCCAGTCTCGGCTCTTTTTGTCCTCCGTCACCACTGGCTCATTCATGAGGTCGTAACAGAACACGGCCGGGCTGTGGTTACAGGTGGCGGCAACCGCTGCCCAGAAGCGAGCTTGCACGTCCCATCGTTGCGCCTCGCTCAGGTCATTATACCATCGCGGCACGTCCTTCTTGTCGTAGCAGCCCAGACCGGTGATATCGAGATAGAGCGCGGTCTTTTGGGCGAGCGCTAACAGGCGGGCAAGCAGCTCCAGCGACTCGCGGTTCGTTTCCTCAGCCGACTTCATGAACCTGGAGACTTGCAGGTGGACCCGCACGGTATTGGCCCCGAGCTGTTTCATTTCCTCGAAGTCCCCTGCGACCGCACTCCACTCCTCTTTCCAATAGGTTTCCAGGAGGCGATTGGCAGCATCGTGATCGTAGTTGAATCCCCAGGGCCTGAACTCAGAACCCGAACCGGAAAGGACGAAATGACCGCCATCCCTGCTGACCTGGATGAATTCAAGTTTAGGATTCCCTGCCTGAGCCTGCGGTTGCTCCAACGCCAATGCTGGCATCAGCCAACAAACGTTGACAACGATGAGCAAGGTCAAAGGCAATCTTCTCATGCCGCAGGATTGAACTCTTGACCTCGCCTGTCAACGGGGGAACAGCGCCAGTTTTTGAACGAGGAGGTCCGTCTGTTTGTAATTATTCTCCACCCGGAGCCAGTAAATCTCCTCCCGGCGCCCTTCGACCATGTCACGGAACGGCTGCAGCACGCGACGCTCGACAGGGCTGCGGAGCAGGCGCCTTGTGTCTGGCGAAAGCCGCTCGGCCAGCAGATAATCGGCGGCGCCGGTTCGAGCGTGAACTCCAGCGGTCCCTTTTCCAATGACCGCACCTTTTGCGGCGCCCGTTTGACGGGCAGGCCGATGCCCAGGCGCGAAATCCTCTGGTAAGTGAAGTTGGCCAGGAGCAGGGCCGCTCCCTCGGGCGATTCGAACACGCCGGCTTCCACCACCGGATGCGACAGTTCCACCAGTCGCGGCGCTCCGCTGGCGCGGGCGACGGTATTGATGAACCAGCGCCGGCGGGCGGGCCATTTTTCCCAGGCGAGTACGGCCGCCTCGCTGGAGAATGCTGCCAAGGCGCAATCGGGGCCGAAATGCCCGTAAGCCGCGGACGCATCGACCAGGGCCAGACGCTCGCCCACGCCCTTGCCTTCCGCGACCGGATTCTGTTGAATCCATTCGTATGACAGCTAGCTCCGCGCTCCTGGTCCTCCTGCTTGCCGCCGGCCTATTCACTCCGACTCGCGGGCAAGATCGAACGCAGACCCGCTCCATGGTTATCACGCGCCGGGGCATTGTCGCCACCGAGCATCCGATCGCCTCCCAGATCGGCGCGACGCTCCTGGCGCAAGGCGGCAATGCCGTCGATGCCGCGGTCGGGGCGAATGCTGCGCTGGGTGTCTTGGCCCCGATGGCCAACGGTATTGGCGGTGACCTCTTCGCGATTGTCTATGAGGCCAAGAGCGGCAAACTTTACGGATTGAATGCGAGCGGTTGGGCGCCCGCCGCGCTGACTCCGCAGTTGCTTGAAAGCAAGGGCCTCTCGGCCATGCCGCAGAGTGGGATTCACTCGGTCACGGTTCCGGGCGCGGTGGATGGCTGGGCCAAGCTGTTGGAGCGGTTCGGACGGAAGCGTTTCCGGGACGTCCTTGCCCCGGCCATTCGCTATGCCGAAGAGGGCTTCCCGGTGACCGAGATTTTTGCCAGCTATTGGGCCGACTGCGAAAAGAAACTGCGCCAGGACCCGGCGGCGGCTGGCACGTTTTTATTGTCGGGACGTGCGCCCCGCCCGGGTGAGATGCTCCGCAACCCGGATCTGGCCTGGTCCTACCGCCAAATCGCCACCCATGGCCGAAAGGCCTTTTACTCAGGGGAGATTGCCAAGCGGGTGCTGGCCTGTTCGCGGGCTCATGGCGGCACGATGACGGCGGAAGACCTAGCGGAGTTCTCCGGCGCCTGGGTGGAGCCGATTGCCACTGATTATCGCGGCTGGACGATCTACGAATTGCCCCCGAACGGGCAGGGGATTGCCGCCCTGATGATGCTCAATTTGATGGAGAATTTTCCGCTCGCCGATTTTGGACCCGGTTCGGCGGACGCCTTCCACGTGATGATCGAGGCCAAGAAGCTCGCTTATGCGGACCTGCTCCACTACGTGTGCGATCCCAAGTTCGGCCAGGTGCCGGTGGCGGGCCTGCTCTCAAAAGATTACGCGCGGCGGCGCGCCAAACTCATCAACCTGGCTAAGGCCAACGCCAACGTGGAAGCGGGCCAACCGCCGCCGATGGGCGCCGACACCACCTACCTGTGCGTGGTAGATGCCGAGGGCAATATGGTCTCTTACATCCAGAGCAATTACAACTCCTTCGGGTCCGGCCTGGCGGTAAGTGGCGCCGGCTTTGCCCTGCAGAATCGTGGGGCCTTATTCAGCCTGCAACCCGGCAGTCCGAACTTGCTTGCGGGCCGGAAACGCCCGCTCCACACGATCATTCCCGGCTTCATGAGCAAAGGGGAGGTGCGCGTCGCTTTCGGGATTATGGGCGGCTGGAACCAGGCGCAAGCCCATGCCCAATTTGTCGCCAACCTCGTGGACCACCACCTGAACATCCAGGCCGCGCTGGAAGCGCCGCGCTTCACGAAAATGACCTTTTCAGGCTGCGACGTGCAATTGGAAGGGCGCATCGCTCCTGCGGTTCGCACCGCCCTAGCCAGCAAGGGCCATCAGATTGAGTTGCGCGGAGACTTCGCCGGCTCGGTTGGCGGTGGCCAGGCCGTACTGCGCGATTTTGGTTCCGGCATCAACTACGGCGCCTCCGACCCTCGCAAAGACGGCGCGGCTATTCCTCAGCCATGACGCAGGTTGTCAGGCTATCCAACGGCGTCCGGAAATTCGCGTACACGGAATTCTCCCGCGGCTTCTCGGTATCGTAGCGGAGCAGTCCGGGGTTCACTTTCGGCATCATGTGAAGTCGGCTGCTACTGGGCCAGCGTTTCTCTGGCGCGCATGGAGAAATTCCTCTACCGCAACGGTTAGGCTGACCCGTTTTCTGCCCTCAAAGGCAGGCTCCGGACGACTCCGCCGCCAGGCGCCGGGCCAGCTCCCGGTAGTCCGCCTTCCCCGTGCCCAGAAGGGGGATCGCATCCACCGGGATCACCCGGTGGATATTGTGCAGGCCGGACAGCCCCGCCTCGCGGATCACGCGATTGACCGCCTCCCGGTCGGTCGCAAGCGTGGTGAAGAGCACCAGTTCGGGGTGGTCCTCGTTGGCCGTAGCCTGCACGGCCAGGACGGGGCCTTCCTCGGGGTGATCCTCGGCGAGAAAGTGTTTCTCCAGCTCGGTCTCCACGGCCGGCAGGGAGATCATCTCGCCGCCCAGCTTCACGAACCGTTTCAGCCGCCCGCGGAAGGTCAGCACGCCGTCGGCGTCCTCGCTGACGAGGTCGCCCGTGCGATACCAGCGCTTGCCTTCGAACTCCACGAAAGGCGGCTCGCCGTCGTAGTGGAGATATCCCTCGAACACGCTCGGCCCGCGGACCAGGAGCATCCCCTGCCGCCCAGGCCCGGCCCGTCCGCCGCTGTCCAGATCCATCACGACGTGCTCCACCGAAGGCAACGGCTTGCCGACTGTTCCCGGGCGCGGAGCGTTCTCGACGCTCAAAGAGAGGATCGCCGAGCATTCCGTCATGCCGTAGGCCTCCAGGATGACCATCCGCGGGCAGCGCCCGGCCAGGGCCCGGTAGACGCGTTCGGTGCACTTCTCGGCCCCGGTGACGCACAGGCGGAGCGTAGCGAGCTGTTGGCCGGTCGAGGCGCGGACAATCCCGGCCGCGAAGGTCGGTGTGCCGCCCAGGATCGTCACACGGTAGGCCTCGATCACCCTGCCCAGCAGACGGCCCTCGGTGGGATTGGGGTGATGCACGACCTTGACGCCGATGCACAGCGGCAGGACGAGCCCCGCCGTCAGCCCGCCCGAGTGGAACGGGGGCAGCATGCCCAGGAGCCGGTCGTTGCGGTACATGCGGGCTGCCGAGGCGAGGTCGCGCACGTTGGCCAGGAGGTTCCGGTGTGTCAGCGGCACGGCCTTGGGCAGTCTCTCCGAGCCGCTGGTGAACAGGATCACGGCGCCGGAGGCGAGCTTCGCGCGCCGAAGCGGCGCCCAGCTCAGCCGGGCCATCAGCGCCGCTTTGCTCTTGGTCCACAGAGATATCTCTTTGCCCACGTCCTCAAGGAGCACCAGGCGTTCCGACAGATCGCTCAAGTCGATGCCCTGGGTTTTGAGTCGCGAGACCAGGGCGCGGGCCGTCAGCACGCGCCGACAGTCCACCAGGTCCAGGGAATGCCTGACGTTTCTTGCCCCGGTCGTCCAGTTCACCATCACGGGTGTCTTGCCGGCGAACAGCGTCGCGAGGAACAGGATATCGGCGCCCACGCTGGCCGGCAACATGATGCCCACGCGCTCGCCCGGCAGCGCCTCAATGACAGGACGGAGCGCATAGACGGCCGTGATGACGTCCCGGTAGGAGACCGCCCCGCGCGCCTGGTCGGCCGCGACGATGCGCGCCGCCCCGCGACCGGCCTGCCGGAGGAACAGATCCGTGATGGTCTCCCCCTCCGGGATGCTGACCGGCGGGTGGCCCGGGATGTCATCGAACCAGGCGCGCGGGATGGGTCGCAGCTCGCCCGCCTCGGCGGCCATGGCCTCGCCGCAGGCCGCCAGCATCACGTCGCCGACGGTCCGCAGCGACTCCACGTTGCCCTGGGTAAAGCCGAACTCGCGCTCCAGCCAGACCGTCACCTCCGCCACGGCGAGGCTGTCGAGCCCCAGGTCCACCGCGAGCGACTGCTCGTCCCGGAGGTCCGATAGGCCGGTCAACTCCCGGAGGTGCTCCGTAACGATTCGTCGGGTGGCGGCCGGCACGTGGCTGGGGTCGTCTTCGAAGCGCTGCTCGGCCGGCTCAGGCAGTTGCCGGACCCCGCCACGCTCCCAGCATCTGTAGGGGACGTACGTGTTGCCGGGGGCGTCGGCGTTGTAGAAGTCCTCGATGAAGCGGTTCAGCTCGGCCCGCCCGGCCCGGCGGGGCAGGCCGTCGGGCTCGTGCAACTCCACCGTCACCTGTCGCCGCGGCATGAAGAAAAGCAGGCCGGCCAGGAGGTCCTTGACCGCCTGGCCAAGGATGGGCCCAACCCTCGGCTGGCGTCCCCAGGCCCAACTGAAGCGGCTGCCCCACAACCCCCGCGTGCGAACCAGCACGACCCGCACGTCCGGCACGGCCCGGAGAATCTGCTCCGCGGCGCTGGCGCCGCGGAGGGTTTCCAGGCGGCCCCGGCATAACCGGCCCGCGGGAGACAGCAGCACATTCTCCCCGCGCCGCAACGACTTGACGATCTCGTCAAGGGCGGCTTCGATGCGGTCCCGCCCGGCGGTCCCGACCTTGGCCGGATCGGGAATGAGCAGGACGTTGATGCGCCTGGCCAGCCAGCGAATGAAGAACCGATCGAGCGGGGTCTCGTCCCCCAACGGCCTCGGGTGGAATGTCCCCAGCAACTGGGAGGTGACGATCACGGGGTCGATCAGGGCGGGGTGGTTCTGCAGGAACAGGATGCCCGTCCGGCCGCGCTCGACGACTTCCTTCAGGCCCATCACGCGCACGCGGTAGCGGAGCCACAGCACCGACCGGACGAACCCGGCCAGACAGCGGTTACCGAGAGGCACTTGCTTTTTGGGCACGGATGGGAGGGTAGCCGTCCAGAGGACTTGGGACAAGCACAAAGCCGGCGGCAGCGGTTACTGATAGGGGTTTGCTTTTTCGGATGGTGTGAGCGGCCCGGAACGGAACTGGGGCCTCCCGAAGAACGCCAAAACAGCTAAGTGAATTACCTAAAGTTTTGGCAAGAAAGCGCGCAGCCAAAACTTCTTCGAGAGAACGCCCGCTTTGTGCAGCGCCTCGGTTTTGCTGAGGAAAAAGATCCATCGCTGAGCAAAATCCGCATGTTGTTCGATGCTCCGATACTGGAAATTGGCCGAGATGTTCTTCTTGAGTTCTTTCCACAGATGGTCCACGCCGTTGAGTTCCGACCACTGCTTGGGCAACCAGATGAACACGATGTCCAGCGACTCGGCCACGGCCTGGGTGGTGGGAGTCGTGTGACAGGAGGCTTTATCCAGCACCAACCAGATTTGCCGCCCGGGGTAAGACCGGCGCAGCAGCCGAAGAAAGCGCTGGAAGTATTGCTGCCCCATGTTCTGGCCGCGCGCCACGATGCGGTGGCCGGTCCGCGGGTTGAGGATGCCAAAGAGCACGCATTTGGCGTTTTCACCACTGGTCCGGATCTGGGCCTGCACCCCTCGCAAGGACCAGGCGCGGCGGATCTCCCGTAGCAGTCGCAGGATGGTCTCATCTTCAAAGAGCCACACGGCGTTGGCTGGCATGCCCTTCATTTTCCGCACGATGGCCGCCTTTTTTTGCGCCACGTGGGCGGCCCTCTGGTAGTAGAAGTAACAGAGTCGTTTGCAGACCAAGCCGATTTGTTTCATCCGGTTGTGCAACGCCCGAGGTCCAATGCCACAGTGGCAGCGCTGGTTGAGGCGATGGGCCAGGATAGCCACCGTCCACACGTTGGTGCGATAGCCCAGCCCTAGGGGCGAACGCCGCAGTTCTCGCAATATCTGAGCGCGGGTCAATCCCGTGGCCTTCGGTGGCCGCCCCTCACGCGGCTTATCGGCCAAGTCCTCCACCCGGTGAGCCTTCAAATACCGCCTGACCAGCCGATAGACCGATCGTAGGCCCAGCGCAGTAGTCTGCGCTACCTCGGCAAAGGTCTTGCCTTCGGCTGCCAGCCAAACGGCGTGAATGCGACGGAAAAACCGGACGTCGGTGGCCGCACCCACGGCTTTGCTCAGGCGAAGCCGATCTCGTGCTCCGAACCCCGAGAGCGTGTGCGCTCAGTGCCTTCCTCATGCGGCCAGTTTGGCCTCACCATTCATTCTCGCCAAAGTTCTAAGCATTTCACCTAATGGAGCTTAAAATGAAACCCTTGATCTTCGCTTTCTGTGTTGTGTTCGCGTTTGGCCGCCTGAGCGCTCAGACGAATGTCTGGGAGCCTTCGCCGGGCCATACGCAAGTGCCGATATGGCCGGGGGCAGTGCCTGATGCGCAGCCGGTTCCGGCTCCGGAGTACGTCAAAACGTTTCCAGATCTGGTTGCCGGCAAGCCGTGCCTTGCTGTGGTCAACGTCTCGAAGCCTACGATGACGGTCTATTCGCCAAAGGGAGCCAATACGGGCGTTGCGGTCGCCGTGTTTCCTGGCGGAGGCTACCAATGTCTGGCCATCGATCTGGAAGGCACGGAGATCTGCGACTGGCTGACGTCCAAAGGGATCACCGCGGTGCTGTTGAAGTACCGCGCGCCAACTCCGAGAGTGGGGCGTTATAGGGAGTCACCGCTGGCGTTGGAAGATGCGCAGAGAACGGTGGGGCTGCTGCGCTTTCACGCCCCCAAGTGGCATATTAATCCGCACAAGATTGGAGTGATCGGGTTTTCGGCAGGGGGGCATATGGTGACAGCGATAAGCACGCATTTTGAAAACCGATTATATGCGCCTGTAGATGCGGCGGACAAAGAAAGCTGCCGACCGGATTTCGCGATAGCTCTTTATCCGGGGCATCTGTGGGAACGCGATCAAAATCTTCGGTTGAATCCGAACGTTCCCGTCACCAGCAATACGCCGCCTGCCTTTTTGTTGCAGGCGCAAAATGACCCGGTGGACAATGTAAACAACTCGCTGGCTTACTACATTGCCCTGAAGAAAGCCAAGGTTCCCGTGGAGATGCATTTGTATGCGCAGGGCGGACATGCCTATGGGCTGCGACGCACGACATTTCCGATTACCGAATGGCCTCAGTTGGTGGAGAGGTGGCTCGGAACAATCGGGATGACTTCGGAATGAGTGCTCGGGGAGCGTAGTAATGCCGTGGCGAAACGTATGTGCCACCCCTGCAAATGAGGCAGGTGTCGAGCGACAGTGACCTCCTCCTGACGCATCGTGACGTCGGAAATCATTTTTGCCAAGACTTTGCGCACTTCACTTAGACCTTCGCCCCAATACCTTCCCGGAACCACCAGGGCTGAGTTTTCCGGCCCCACGGGATCGTCAATGTCCGGAAACCTCTCCTCGGTTTCACCTCAAAATCGGCCATTCGAGTTTTTTGACCATCCGGCTCTGGGCAAACGGAATACCAACTCGATATGGGCGAGTTGCTCTCGAAGCCGTTCGAAGGTCTTCCAGTCCAAGAGGTCGGTGTCGGCCAGGCCGGTGACGGTTTGCACGATATTCGGCGAATCCAGAAACGGGCTGAGTGTGAGCGGGGCATGGCCTTTGGCTTCGGCCCGCAGGCGGACGGTAGCCGGCACGGAGATTTGTCCCTGGCCTGTGTTCAAGGGGTGACGTTTGCCGTCCCGGCCAACGGGTCCTGCGAGAGTAACTTCGGTCAGGAAGCCGGGGAGGCACTCGCCGGATTGAGCATCCAGAATCCGGGCACGGACTTGCGCCCGAACGGGTGGGGGAGGCCGATAGTTTTTGGCCGCGAAGTAAAAGGCGCCGCTCAGGGCGACTTGTCTTTGGGCATCGCTGCCCAGCACGCGCACACAGTACCAGGCGCTCTCGGTTTCCTGGAGCGGAAAGTTGGTGCGGATGGAGTTGAGCGGGGCGTCGAAGGCGGCCTGCTGGAACGGTTGCCCGTTGCGCAGCAACTCGAGGCGGGCGATTCCGCCGGGAGCGCTGCCGCAGGCCCAGGCCTCGACGGCCAGAAGATGTTTTTGTCCGTTGGCGGCCAGGGCGCAGCCCGGGGGCGCCCCGTCCATCGTGGCGAGGAGCAGAGGGCCGGTGGTGGCAAAGGTTTTCCCGGCGGCCGTTGCCTGGGCAACTTTGGACAGAGAGAATTGACCCGGCACGAAGGTGTAAGTGCGGACAATGCCAGGCACCCCGCCGCCGGGCCGATCGAAGCAGGCGTCTGACGAGGCGGTGGCCGCCAAACGGTAGCCATGGTTAAGCAGCAACGACCACAATTCGAAGGCCTTCGCATTGGCAGCGTATTCGCCGGCAGTGGTGATCACGTCCAAGCCATCGTAGGTCGGCCCTGCCAGCGTGTCCAAAGGCAGTTCGACGGCCATATTCGAGACCCGCATCCGGTCCACCTTCGGGTAGCCGCCCTGTCCGCCCCAGGACCCCAGCCACCATCGCGCCGGGTGAGAATAAAAGACCGCTCCGCCCTGGGAGTGGATCAGGTGATGCGACTCGAAGTTGGCGTAGGTCGGCTTGCTCGACTCGTAATCCCAGGCGCTGGCCTCGAGCAGGAGCTGAATGACGTCCAGGCCCTTGGCGGTTCGCCCCCGCATGCCGAGGTTCCAGCAGTGCCCCAGGCATCGGCCCGCATCGCCCTGGTAATAATTTTTGGGGGCCTCGAGGTTCCAGGTCAGCAGGCAATCCCGGGTCGAGCGCGGTTGCAGTTCCGCCTCCAGGGCTTCCGGTGTGGCGGGCTCGACTATCCAGCTCTGGGCCAGGGATAGATACTGGAGGTCCTCGGCCCGTGCAGTGAGGGCTACGAAATCGAAACCGACGGGCACAGTCCGTTCTCCGTGCAGCATATGCACGTGGCTGTCGCCGGCATACCACCCGCGTTTGCGCAGGTCGACCCGGCGCCGCAGTTCAAAGGCCACTTCCGTTTCCCGACCGGCCGGCAGATCGAGGTCCCGGTCAACCGCCTGGGTCTCGAACCCGCGCGTGACGCGGATGCGCGTTCGGCCAGGGGGCAGGCGCTTGGTGAACTGGCCCGAACAACGAAAGCCGGATTTGAAAGAGTCGTTCTCGACCCATACCTTTCCATTGGCGTCGGTGATTGTGACGGTGCAGGGCGTCAGCGCGCCGGTCGCTTGGTCTTCAATGGTCCCCCGCAGGGTGGCGTCCTGGGCCATCGAGGCGGGAAGGCCGGCTTGCAGAATGACTGCCGCGAGCAAGCCTGGGATCGTGTTTGGAAAGCCCGCCGGAGCGCCGTGTGGAGTCACGCAGCCTGCCAGAAGAGGCCCGAAATCCGCCGGACCGCAGGCCCGGTCCCCTGGCCGGGCGGCTTTCCAAAGCCGCGCTGAGATGGGTTTCATGACCGGAGCATGACCAAACCGGCTGGGTCTGTCAGCGAAAAGATTTGTGCAAGCCCTAAGAACGCGCAGAGCTGGAGTTCTGCGCTGCGGCTGGGCGCGCCGGCGGACGCAGGGAATTTGCGCCCCACTCCTTTTGTCCTGAAGTTCGTGCCCGGGAGCAGTCACCGCGCCGGTGAGATTTCGATGGCGTCCGCCGGCAGCGGCAGGATGATGCGGTTGCCGTCGGCCTGCGCGCCGGGTGCTTTCGTCTGCCAATTTCCCTTGGGCAGCTCGATGATCACCGGCAAATCGGACGGGCGATCGGCGCGGATGACGATCTTCCCGTCCGCCCTGGCTGCCAGGTCCAGCACCACGTCGTGCAGATGCACGCGCGTGATCATCGCCTCCGGCCAATCCTTGGGGAGCCGTGGGTGGATCTTGAATCCGGACGGCGTGGGCTCGAAGCCGAAGAACCCGTAGAGCATCACTTGCGGGACGAGGATGCTCTCGAAGAATTCGCGGTCCAGCCCCAGCCCGCCCGGAACGTTCCCGCCCTGCATCGTGCCGCGCGCCGGGTCTTTGCCATAGTAGGCGCGGTAGCCGCCTTCGGCCTGCGTCTCGTCGAACCAGACGAGGATTTCCTGCAGGCGCCTCCAGGTGTCGTCGGGTCCGTCCACTTTGAGGCGGCACATCAGGTCATGGTAGGAAAAGCCCAACACCGCGCCGCCGTCCTGCACCTGGTAACCCCACGGGACGCTCTCGGGGTTTGACCAGGCCCAGAAGTAGTAATCCAGATTGCGCCGGGTCGTCGCCCGCGGGCCGAAGCGCCAGTGATAGATGTCCGCGCCGGTGGAAGTGTCCCCTTGGACAACCCGGCGGCCGCTGATCCAATCGCGGATGCTTCGGGCCTGGTCGGGGGTGGCGAAGTCGTAATAGACCGCCTCGTTGTTGAGGAACGTCCAGCCGTAGTCGTGCAGGAGGCCATCGAGGTCCACCGTGCCGAATCGTCCGGTCTGCGGGTTCCAGAACCGTTTGGTGCCGTAGTCCTTCACCGCCTGCGCGTGCTGGCGTAGGTCGGCCGGGTCGAACGCATCGGCGCCGGTGGCGACGCCCCATTCGGGGTGAGCGGCGATGCGCTCCTCCAGCTCGGCCAGGTCCAGCAGGGCGTCGTAATAGTAAATGGTCGCCAAGGCATCTTCGCCGCCGAACGGGAGCAGGTCCCAGTAGTTACCGCCGATGCCTTGGCCGGTGACAATTTCTTTCTGTCCGCCCGCCGTGCGGCGGACCCCGCTGCGTCCCTCGTGGCCGGGCCAGGTCGTGTAAATGCACTTGCGCTTGCGGGTGTCGAACTCGCGCATCGTGAATCGCATCGCGGCGCGCCCGCGGGCGATTTGGCCGCGGAGGAAAGTCAGGTCCCGCGACCACGCGAAATAGTCATGGAGGCCGCGAATGAAGTTCGGGTTGTTGATCGAATGACGCGTGTCGCAGGCGGTGTGGAACGACTTGATCACGACCTTGGCCGGACCCGGGTTGTCGAAGCCAATACGCAGGCCGGTGATCGTGCCCGTCCACCCGGGCAGGCGGAAGACGGGGATCATCGTGCGCGTCTCGACGCGCTCCAAGTCGAGCCTCCCGCCGTTGCCGCCCATGGGCAGAGAACTGCGCCCCTGGCCTTCGCGCGTGGCGGGGGAGAAGTAAAATCTTCGCTCCGGGCCGAACTCACGTTTCTCCCGGGTGGTCCATTCGACATAGCAGTTCGCCCGTTCGAGACCCTCGGCCCACCAGTTCAATCGCAGCCAGGGGCCGTTGCGCGCGGGCATCTCGAAGGCCGGGCTTTGCGCCAGGGCTTTAGACTCCGTCAACTCGATGACCCAGCCTTTGTCGTTGACCTCGCCCGGCTTGGCGCCGGTGACCACCCACCGCTCAGGCGTGGCGCGGGGCGCGTCGTAGCCCGCGACGCCCGTCCCGCGAAAGTGCCACCCGACGCCGCCGGCCTGCGTCCACAGCGGGAAAGGCCACCCCTCCGCGTGGGCCAGGCCATCGTGCTGATGAGTGTTGACGTAGCCCTCGGCGTTGATGACGCGGCCCGCCAGCGCCGTGGCCCACCGCCCGCGCATTTTCCCCAACTCGGCCCCGGAGCCGCGCGCCGGCCAGAGGGTGGACATGGGCATCCACTCATCCCATAGCGGGATCAACGGCCCGGCGGGCTGGTAGTGCAGCCAGTACAGCTCGCGCAGGGATTGCATCTGCCGCTCGTGCCCGGCTACGATGAAGCGGGGGAAATCCTCCGGCACGTCCATTCGTTGGGGGGCCGCATCCTGCCGCGCCAAAGAAGGGCAGACTGCAACCAGCATCAGGGTGAGGGAGGCGAGTGCGGTGCGGGTGGGGATTTTGCGGTTCACGGCGAGGCGGAGCGTAATCCGGACGCGTCCCCACGCGCAAGCGCAACCCGCCAGCCGGGCGGTTCGACTGCGCGCCGGCGCGTTGGCGTGGACCCCAATCGCGAGAAAGGAACCGGGACAGAGGAATACCAGATCCTCTGCCAGTGTGCAGCCGCGCCGACGTTGAGCGTTGCGCTGGCCGGGACCCGCACGTCCGCGGCCCGGCCAGTTTTTTGGACAAAATGGCCAATGTGGCCAATCCAGCCAATGTAGCCAACGCAGTGTCCCGCCAGGTTGCGGCATTCCCTGCGCCACCGGTCTCTTTCGCGTGGGGGGCGCTTGCCAAGCAGCGCCGTGCACAAACCGCTGGCCTTTTCCCAAGATCAGTGGCGTAATGTGAAGGCGACGATATGAGAAACGTGCTGCATCTGTTTGCGGTCATCCTGCTGCCTTTGCCCTGGTCTCGGGTAAAGGCTTGGAGCGGCGACAAGGGAGGGAACAATTTCTACGTGGAGCCGGCCTCAAGGGGCATCGCCCTCCACAGCTTTCGGGATGGGCTGCTGGGGACCTCGGGGAAGCCATCAGCACGCCTCAACCACGCCCTCCGCGTCCAGTGCCAGGCCCTGGGCATTGATCCCCCAACTCTCTCGCTCCCGGACAAGTCCGAGAGCGTATTCACGCTGTTAACCAACCAACGCAGGCAAAAATATGAAGCAAACAACGCGTAGAAACTTCTTGAAAAGTTCGATGACGGCCGGGCTGGCGCTTGGGTTGCCGAGAATGGTAATCGGCGGCGAACGCCCGTCCAAAGCTATCGGACCCAATGATGCGGTCCGGGTGGCGGTGGTGGGGCTCGGCGCAACCACAGCCGTCGGGGGTGTGGGCGGGCGAGGGCATCAGCTCATCCCCCGCTTGCGCGAGGTGCCGAGCGTCCGGATCGTCGCTTTGTGCGATGTGGACCAGGCGTTCCTGGAGCGCGAAGTCCAGCCATTCAAGGATCGGGGCGAAGCGGTCGCCGCTCACCTTGACCTCCGCCGAGTTCTGGACGACAAAACCATCGACGCGGTGGTCATCGCCACGCCCAATCACTGGCATGCACTGGCGACAGTCTGGGCCTGTCAGGCCGGCAAGGATGTTTATGTCGAAAAGCCGTTTTCGTACAACATTTGGGAAGGCCGTCAAATGGTCGCCGCGGCCCGGAAATATGGCCGCATGGTCCAGGTGGGCACGCAAAATCGTTCGAGTTCACTCCTGCGCCAGGCTTTTGACTCCCTGCGCGGGGGCGAGCTTGGTCCCGTCCGCTTTGCCCATGCGCTGGTCTATCGGGCGCGTGACGGCATCGGCAAGGTCAGCACGCCAACGCCCTTGCCCGCCACGGTGGACTACGACCTCTGGTGCGGTCCCGCGCTCAAGGGGCCGCTCATGCGCAAGCAACTGCACTACGAATGGCATTGGTTCTGGGCCACCGGCAACGGCGAGATCGGCAACAATGGAGTCCATGTCATGGATCTTTGCCGGTGGGCTTTGGGACAGAACGGGCCGCCGCCGCGGGCCATGAGCATCGGTGGCCGGTTTGCTTTCAACGATTGCGGCGAGACGGCCAACACCCACATTGCGCTCTTGGATTATCAACCCGCCCCGCTCATCTGTGAAGTCCGCAACGTGCGCGTGGGCAAAAGTGCAGACGCCATGGGCAAGTTCCGGAACCGAAACAGCGGCCTGGTGATTGACTGCGAAGGCGGTTACTTCGCGGGCGACGCTTCCGGCGGAGCGGTCTTCGATAACCAGGGCAAGAAGATCAAGGACATTCCAGACGACGGCAGCGCCGGGCGACTGGAAGCCTCCCACCTGGCCAACTTCGTGGCCGCGGTTCGCAGCCGGAAAGCCGGCGACCTGGCCGCCGAGGCCTTGCAGGGACACCTCTCTGCTGCCTGCTGCCATGTAGCTAACATTTCCTACCGGCTCGGCAAACAGTCAGCGCCCGAGGCCATCCGGGAAAAAGTCCAGGCGAACCGGGAGCTATTGGATGCTTTTGAGCGTTGCCGCGAGTATCTGCGGGAAAATGGCGTTGACCTGAGCGCTACGCCGGCCGTTCTTGGCCCCTGGGTGACTTACGACCCCAAGCGCGAGCGGTTTGTTAACGACTTCGCGGACCAAGCCAATGAGCTTTCTCAGCGCCACTACCGCGCGCCCTTCGTGGTGCCCAAGGTCGCGTGACCAAGATCATGATGGCGGGCGCTCTTGGCGCTCCGGGCGATCGCCTTGCCGCCAAACCGTGTTGCGGGCGCCGAACCAGACCCCGGCCGCGGTCTCTTTCGCGTGCGGGCACCGCCTGCTTGATGGTGGTGCGGCCTTGCGGATGGCCGATCACACCAGGGGTCACGAACAACCAGTAGTGCAGGCCCTCAGCGTGATGTCCGCAACCGGTCCGGAGTCGGGACCTGGCTCTCCTGCCACCACGGGCCCAAAGCGCCCTGTTCCTCTCCCTCAATCCAGGCGCCCAAGTTGCCCCGCCAAAAATCGTAAAGCCGTGTGCCCCACACCAGCGCTCCCGCTCTGCCCGGAAAAAATCTGAAGCATTCTTCTTGCATTAAATCTGATACTCCGACCCCTCACCAAGCTACAAAACCGTACCACTCAACGCACCAACTCTATTGCCTGGTTCCTCTCACGATGTAGTTGGCCGTCGAACCCGTCCACAATACAAGACCCTGTGTCGTGATCGCGACCATTCCCGGCTCTGCAAAACGCTCATCACTGATCGCAAACATACAGCCATAATTCGTCCCGCCCACTTGCACAACATTCGTAAATACGAAAGGCCTGTTCCGCCCATACTCAGAGAGTAGGGAAGCCAACGCCGACCCCGTGGGTCGTCCGTAACGTGTCCAATCAGCCCTCAACTGAGTTAGCACACCGGCGTCGCGGATCACGGCCGCCCTATGGTGCCCTCGTCGCGCGAAATGCGCATACGTGACGAGGAGCACCACAAAAATTGCCGCCGAGGCGATGAGTCCGGCGCCGTGTTTCGGTTGCATAGGGTGGCCTTTCAGTCTCACCGTCCGGGATGGATAGGAAGCGGATAGCGGGGAACTATCATTGAGGCTATGTCAGGAGGTCTGGATTCTTTGGAGGAGGCCGATTTTACAGGTTAATGGCCGCCACATCGTTACTTCTGCCCGCTGGGGAGGAGCGTAGAGTGGTTATGGCGCAGCCATTCCAGAACCCCCTTCCGCAACTCTTTCGTGAACTCGACCAACTCGGTGACATCATCGCCAGTGGCGCCGCCCACGCGATCATATTCAACCGTGTTCCGCTTTATTCGGCAGGCGTCGAGGTAATCAACATCCGGCTTGCGGTGGTCGCCGAGGATCAGCGGCAAGGCTGTGATCGTTCGATAGTGCTGGAGAGTTTTCTCGGGCCGGTAACCTGACGCGTACAAGAGGACGGTGCAGAGCCTCAGCGAGGCGTTATAGGCGATTGCGAATCTCCAGTCGTTCGAGATGTCACCCTGGGCGTCGGCCAAATCGCGATCCACCATCGCCAAGAGTTCCCCAATCTCCTGGGGGCTGGTTTCGTGGGCACGCAGCCAACCGTTACTGGCCCATTGCTGCAAGCTCATGTTCGGAGCCTTTGGCAAACAATTTTGGGGTGGCCAGGACGGACGACACGAAATGGTCGCCGCTCCGTTTCCGCCTGCTGAATTCCTCCCGCGCCATGACGTGCGGGTTGATTTCCCGGCCCAGCTTTTCGCCGATGCCTGAAAGCAGGTGGGCGATTCGGCGGAGGCCCAGATGGGTGATGACCATTAGGTCCACATCGCTTTCCGGGCCGGCGTGGCCCCTGGCAATTGAGCCAAATACGAAAGCCAACTCGATATCTTTAGCTGCCAGCGCCTGGCGCAGAACATTGACCAAGCCGTTGGTCTTGAGCACCACGTTGCGCAGGTCGTCACAGAGCGGATGCTCCTGGTTGGCCTGATAATAAACCCGGTTCCCGTCCTTGCGGGCCGTCACCAATCCGATCCGGGTCAGCCGCCTCAATTCCTGCTGGACGGTGCCCAGAGAGAGCCCGGATTGCCGGACGAGTTCGCGCAGGTGCAGTTCCGGTCGGCCCAAGCCGAAGAGCAGCCGGAGGAGTTCGGCTTTGACGCGCGAGGAAACGATGTCCACCAAATCGGTCATAACGATTGGCTAAACCATACAATTGATTGCTTATACCAGTCAATCAAGGATAGCTCGGCCTCCGCCAGTTGGCACGTGTTCGCTTTTGGAGTCTTCCCACTTGGCCGATTTCTCCCCAGTTGGAGCGAGCCGCAGGCCGCGGGCGCAACGCTGGTCTATCCGACGGCTTACCAGGCCCTGACGATGTGGGGGCGGCTGCCGGCGCCCGGTGCCAGCGCCCCCAGGCTCATCCCCGATAGGGATGTTTCCAGGGCGGACGGTAGTCGCGCTTGAGCAAGGCGGCCGCGGCGGGGTTGCCGACAATCTGTTCCTGGCGGGCATCCCAGGTGAGCTTCGAGCCGGTGTCGTAGGCGATCATGGCGAGCTTGACCGCCGCAGTCGAGGCATAGGCATCTTCGGCCAGACAACCGGGCTGCTGGCGGGTGCGCACCGCTTTGAGGAAATCGGCCATGTGCAATGCGCCGGCATCGGCCTCGGCCTTATGGACCTGGCGTTCCTTGCCCTTGCCCCGAGGGATGGTCTCCCAACGGTCGTCGGTGACGAAAATGGTCTGCTTGTCGCCAAAGAAGAAAATGCCATTGGAGACTTCCGGGGTGTATTCCTCGGCGCCCCAGATGCGGTGCCGCCAGGTGAGGGGGCAGGCAGCAAACTCGAAGTGGGCCGCCAGCACGTCCGGGGTGGTAATCTTGTCCTTGAGCCCGTAGAGGCCGCCGGCGGCGGCGACGGTCACGGGCATGGTCTCACCGAGGATCACCCGGGCGGCATCGATGAGGTGGATGCCCCAATCGACCAGGTGGCCCTGGCCGATGGTTTTCTCGAGCCGCCAGTTAACGTGGCCGACTTGCGGGCTGTAGGGGATCTTGGGGGCCGGACCGCACCAGAGGTCCCAGTCGAGGGAGGGGGGCGGGGGCTGCGGGGTGGCATCCTTGGTGCCGGCGGTGTAGTGGATGTTGGCCTCGGCGCAGACGATGCGGCCGGCGTTGCCGGCCTGGAGGTGCTGGCGGACGGCCTGGATGGCGGGGGATTGTCGGCGCTGGAAGCCGATCTGGACGACGCGACCGCTCTGCTTGACGGCATCCACCATCGCGCGCCCCTCGCGCACGTCGTAACTGAGAGGCTTTTCGCAATAGACATCCAGGCCGCGTTGGAGCGCGGCGATGAGCTGGAGGGCGTGCCAATGCGGCGGCGTGGCGATAATGACGGCCTCGAGGCCGGGCGCCTGCAAGAGGTCCTGGTAGAGCTTGAAAGTCCGCGGGCGCTTGCCCTGGAGCTTCTCGACCTCCGCCGCGCTCTGGTCCAGGTGCTCGCTATCAACGTCGCAAAGGCCGACGAGCTCGACGCCGCCCAGCTTGAGGGCGGCTTTGGCATCAACCATGCCGTACCAACCGCACCCGATCAGGCCAAGCCTGAGTTTGGCGTCGGGGTCGGCCCCCTCGAGTGCGGCGGGGAACTGGGTGAGAGCCAAGGCGCCGGTCGCGGCGCCCTGCAGGAAATGACGACGGGTGATGGTGTTCATAGGGGCGAGAATGCCGCAACCCGCCCCGGCCCGCAACTGGTTTGTCGGGCGAGGTCCCGGGGTGCGGTTAAAAATGCCGGTCAGCGTAAGCCGGCCACCTGCCGGCGCTCTGACCCAGTTCGATTATTACCGGCGCTACCAGCCGCTTTTGGCGCGTCTGGACGCCCGGCCCGAGCTGGCCGAACTCCATATCCTCAACGCGGCGAAGCTCCCCGCGCCCGATTCCATCCGCCCGCTGCAAAAAGCGGTCCAGCACATCGCCTGGCCCCCCGTGGTGGCAACGGGGGCGTGGGGGCAGCCGCCCGGCGCGGTCAGGCCGGCATCGGCCCCAGCCGCCCGGGATCAGCGAAACAATCGTTGGGCAAGAAAGTACAGGTCGTTTTTCCATACCGGCCAAGTGTGCCCGCCGGAATCGACTTGCCAATGGTGGCGCACTTGCTTCCGGCCGAGGGCGTCGTGGAAGGATTGGCTGATGTTCATCAGCCCGTCCTGGTCGCCGCAGGAGAGCCAGAGCAGCTTCAACCTGGCCGAGGCCTCGCTCGGGTCAGGGACGAGTTCCGCCGCCGGCTTGGTGTTCGGAGCCGAGGAGAACCCGCCGACCCAGGCAAAGGTGTCCAGGTGTTTGAGGCCGATGTTCAGCGATTGTCCGCCGCCCATCGACAGACCCGCGAGCGCGCGGTGTTCCCGGTCCGCCTTCACCGAGTAATGGGCTTCGATATAGGGGATGAGGTCACCCAGCAAATCCTGCTCGAAAGCTTCGAACGCCGGGGCCTGCCGGTCCCAAGGGCTCGTGATCGTAAGACCCGCCGCGGCGCGACCGTTGGGCATCACCACCACCATCGGCACCAGCTTCTGGTCGGCGAACAGATTGTCCAGGATAACGCCGGCCGCGCCCTTCTCCTGCCAGCCGGTCTCGTCGTCGCCGATGCCGTGCAGCAAGTAGAGCGCAGGATATTTCTTGTCCTTCGAGTAGCCGGGCGGAGTATAGACCAGCATCCGGCGTCTCAGCCCGACGCTCTTCGAGTCGTATTCCACCGGCTCGACCTTGCCCGGCGCGACGCCTTCGCGCCGCGCGTCGAAACCCGCCGGCGCAGCCGGCGCTTTCGTCGGCGACTCCCCGGCCGCCGGCGCCGTCGAAGCTGCCGCGGCGGGGACGCGTTTGCCGGTAAATTCTTCCGTGGCGAAATCGCCCACCTTGCGCGTGAACTTGATTTCGTCCTTGGCGATCTTCCCCCGGTATTCGATGCGAAGGGAGTTTCCTTGAAAATCCATCACTTCCACGAAACCAAGTTCGTCACCGCTCACCCGCCCGTCCCGGATCTCGACGGGCGGCCGCTCCGCCTCGCCGCCGATGCGGGCGGTCGCCTTGCCGGTGAGCTTCTCCCCGTCAACCTTGAACTCATAGATGTACTTCTGGCGGCCGACCTGCGTATCGAATTCCGCCTGCCACTTGCCGCTAACATCAACCGTCCCCGCGGCGAGGACAGAACCACAACCCGTGATCGCCATAACGATTATGCTCGACAATGTCTTCATTTGCCAATGGAACATTAATACCGTTGACGACGTTTGCCGTCTATGTTTTAAATGGGCGCCAGCAGGTGTCATTTGTCTCCGTCGTTGAACCAGATGCAGCGTCTGTTGGCAAGCTGGAGTCTTCCGCTTTCACCCCGGCAGAGATCGGTTAGTCCCGGCCCACCGGCCAAATTGCCTTCACGAGCAACGGCGCGTGGCGCAGGACGACGACCAACCAACACCCAACAAGAACAGGCGCGTTTCGAGATGAAGGTCGCAGTGAGCCACAGCTCGGGTTTCCACCGTCCTCTGCTGCTGTTCGTCGAGCCCCTTCGGCCGTTCTGGAAACGAAATACTGTCGAGAGAACTCTGGGGTGGATCGCGCAAGAACTGCACCTGGGGACCAAGACGCACGTTTCGAACGCTGTTCCACGTGTGGACGGAGGTTTCACGAACAATTCAGCCAAGCCATCCAAGCCAAAAGACAAACGGGAAAAGTGAGCATGATCGGCATCAGCAAGTACCGAATCATGTCGAGGCACAGCCGGTGAAATTAGATAAGCGGAGCCGCCGAAAATGAAAGCCTGGAACAGCGATCCCCGCCCAGCACTCTTTTTCCGCAAGCAAAACCATGTTCGAGGGGTGGCGCTGATCGTTGCGGCGTTGATTGCCAGCATCCCGAACACGACGCGGGCCTCTTCCCGGATCCCCTTTAGCTTCAAGCCCTACCTGGATAAGACGCCCAGCCTTCAGGTTGCCGTTCCGCAAATCAGCGGCGCGGAGGCGACTGTCGACGGCGGCGATTCCAGGCGGCCAAGCATACCCTTCACCTTCGGCTGGGGTGACGGCTCGCGCTCGGAATCCTTCTTCCCCGCCAGGCACCGGTATGCAGAAACGCGGCGCAATTACACCGTCACGGTCATCGCACATTATCAAGACGGCGAGGCGCAGGAGACCGAAACCGTTCGGTTCATGCCGCTGGAGCTGTCGTTCCGGCGAGACACGGCCATACCCGCGCGCGTGCGCGTCGCTTCGGCGCCGGTGGAGCTGTGGGCGACCCTGCCGGGTTACTCGCCGCCCGGCCACCTAACCGGTTTCCAGGATTCCGAGCTTGGGGTGCCGCGCCCGCTCCTCGAATATATCCTGGACGTCGGCTGTATGCTGGAGACGGACTTCTGCAACCGGGATATCGATCCGGCTGCCGGCGCCGGGCAGGTGGTTCTGAAAGCGGCGGATGCGGGAGGCGCCTTCTCCCTCTGGTTCACAAGACCGATGGCCATGGGCGCGGATCCGTCTTACCTCGCGAACCTCTCCGGCGTGAGCAGCCTGTTCCACGAGCTGGGACACAACCTGACGCTTAACTCACCCGCGAAGTACCGATTCGGCGGAAAGACCGACGGTCCCATGAACACGATCGTCTCGGAGACGCTCGCGCAGATCATGCAGCACGCAACGGCCTGGGAGCTTCTGAATACACCGGGGCGGTATGGACTTTCCGCCGACGCCTGCGCCGAGCTCCGGCACGGCGCAGTCGTTGCCTTCGCCATCACCAGCCGCGCCTACCACGATTACATCGCCGCCGGCTGCCCTTACTGCACCATCCAGTCCGGAAAGAGCGATCCCACGTTCGGCACCTTCATGACCGTGGCTTATGTATTCGTAAAGAAAGCTGAAGCGAAAGGCGCCTACCGGAAACCGCTCAAGCGGATGCTGGCGCTGCTCCAGACCTTCGACCGACGCGATCACGAGCGCTTTCTGGACCGCGGCAGCGAAGGCTTCCGGGCGACGCTGATGACGGCGGCTCTTGCCTACGGCTTCAACGAGGACCTGCGCCCCTGGTTCCGCAAGCTCCGGTTTCCCGTGGATGATGCGATCTACACGGAGTTGATGGGGAGGATGAAACCGAGGTGATCGACGAGAAGTGCCGAGATCGGATACGGGCTGCGGAATCGCGGCGGCACGGGCCCCGCCGCCGGTCGAGGGCGGATGCTTGCCGTCCTAACTCCCGGGCCGCTCCGAGCCGTCATCGGCCGGGGCCAGGCTGACGGCCGGCCCGGCCTGGTCCGGCAGCGCGATGCGCAGGTCGAAGGGCGCGCTTTGGATAGTGTCCAGCACCTCCAATCCGGCGCAATCGAAGAAGCGCTGGTTGCGGATGCGGTATTGAACGTAGCGCGTCGTCACAGGTTGGTCCGGGATGAGGCGGAAGGTCCCGGAGGTCAGGGTTTCCTCGTCCGTCCACATATAGTTTGCCGGGAGGTCTTTCCAGAAGAGGTTGAGTTTGAGAAACCCCTGGGAGCGATACTCCTGGCCATTGGGGGAAGTCAGAACCTCCACCTGGTCCTGGACCTCGCCTTTGAGGGAGTCCCACCAGGGATAGCCGTGGAGATTCATGCCGAAACTGGCGCAGGCCGTCGGCGTCCCCAAATCCAGGGTGATGACCGGGTTGACATTTTGGTTCCACAGCGCGCCCGATCGGTAGGAAGAACCGCCGGCGTAGGAAGGGCCGCCTGCGCCACGGGTCAATTTCTTGCCGTCCGGGTCGCCCGCGCCCCAATTGTCGCCCGATGGAGCAGAGAGGGTGTACGGCTTGCCAATGGCGATGTTCTTCCCGCAGGTCAGCCATTGTGGTGTGAATTTTGCCCCGCCAACGTCCCGGCCGTCAGAATAACCCTCCTTGGCGCCGGACACCGCGCCTGGCAGGTTGACTCGCAGCCAGTTGACAACCGGGCGATCCTCTCCGCCCACGTTGATCGTGTACTTGAACGGCAGGCGGGGGACGGTTTGTGTGTGGCTGCGCTCGACCAGGGTGCGGTCCTTTTGCCGCTCCGACCAGTTGAACGTCACCTCGAGCGGCTTGAATGTGGCGTCGGCGGGGAGGTAATTAGCCTCCATCCGCACGGCATAGATGCTGCACCCGGAGGGCGCCGCTTCGGTGGTGTTCATCAAGTATTTCAGCCAGACCGAGCGGTGTCCCCCGGGGACCTCGATCGTTTCGTAATGGATGACATCCCAGGGCGGCGAGGTGCGCCGGAGCGACCAGGACTTCGTCCAGGTCCGGCCGGCATCCAGGGAGTAGAGGAGGTCCACGTGGCTCTTGGGGGCGCGGTTGTAGAATCGGCCGCCGTAATTGACCCGGGTGATATCCGCCGGGGCGTCCAGGCGATAGACCAGCCAGGCATCCTCCCCGGCGGCCGCCGGATAGACGGTCCCCTGGTAGCCGATATGTTTCGGCGTCGAAGCCATGTTCTTCTCCTCCACAACCTGTTCTTTGTATTTAGCCCCTTGCAACTCGGGCCACAGGACAATCGATTCGGTTGGGTCCCCGGCGCCGACATAGACGGTATTTCCTCCCAGGTTCAGCTTTGGCTGTGTCTTGGCGTTGAGCATGGTGGTGGTTTGAATCTCCAGGTCGCGCAGGCAGGCATCCGCCGGGGATTGCTTCGCCTGCAGGCTCATCCGGATCAGCGCCTCGTAGGCCCCGTTGACTTCGTTCACCAGATTGACCCCGGCGACCGTCTCGCCTGTGGCGCCGTCCTGCCAGACCTCGGTCCAATGCAGGCCGTTATCCGTGCTCACAGCGATGCTCGCGGCATCCTCCCGGCTGGCGCGCGTGAACGAGGCGCGGATGATTTGACTCGAGATGACGTTGGCCGCCTGCACCTTGAAGACGACTTCGGCGGTTTGGCCGGCCGCGGCGGGATGGAGGCCGTCCGGCCCCGCGGTGATGTTGGTGGCGCTGTGGATTTGCCTCATGTAATCCGCGGCGGCCAGGCTCGGCTTGAAGCGCCAGGTCCCGTTGCCGCGGAGGCCGTAGCGATCATCCGGGTCCTTGCCTTCATTGGGCACGTAATAGGCGGGAGTTTTCCCCAGGCGATGGTAGTACCGGGTGTAGGACTCGTTCTCCTTCAGGTCGAGGATATAACGATGGCCGTAGTCCCAGTTGAAATAGTAATTGCGGTATTTCAGGGCGTTGGGATTGAAGCAGCGCGACTCCTCGTCGAGCGAGCGTTGCGTGTCGGCGCCGGTGAGAAAGCCCTTGGGGCCGGTGGCATAGAGGCAATGGTATTGGGCAACGTGTCCGCGCTCCGATTCGCCCCCGGAAGCCGCGCAAGCGCCATCCCGGCCGATATCCTCGACTCCGGCAATCGTCACGCCATCGCACAGGGTATAGAGCGCGCTCATCGAGTTATCGTACATGTGCCAACGTCCCCCATAAAAGACCTCGGGCACCGTGTGAAGCGAAATGTCCCAGAACCGGACCGGCAACCCCAGGTTGTGCCAAAGGGCGCAATTCACCCCGGAGATGGTGCTGCACATGGTGTAGCCGTAGTCATTGCATTGCCGGATGGGATCGGTCAACTCGAGCCCGTGCAGAATCATCGGTGCCGTTTGGCGGCGCGCGAGGTGGTTCCAGTAGAACAACGCCCAGCATTTCTCCTCGGGACTCGCCCACTTGGCCGTCGCGCTGTGGAGAAAGGAGGGCAAATCCGAGTAATCGGGAGAAGCGTCCGTGACGATCTTGAGGTTGCACACCTCCGCGGTGGCTGCGCCGGCGGCCAGGAGAGCGGCGAGGGAAAAAGCTAAGGCCAGGCGGCCCGAAAGACATTTCTCAATCTGCATGACCCACGGGTATAGAGCCGGGCAGAGCCCGGTTCAAGCTTGGATGCAGCGCCCCGGGGGCCATCCATCGGAGCGCCGAACTCCGGTTGGGCGGGGCCAAGTTCAACTCCCAGGTCTGGCTCAACGGCACGTCCATCGGCACCTATCTCAACGGCTACGAACCGTTTGAGTTCGACATCGCCAGTTGGCGGGACACTGGCGGCCTGTCGAATGCGCCGCCCCTGACCGTCGCAGCTCCGCGCCGCTTCTACCGCATTCGGCAGATCGGGCCGTGAACGGGGCGGATCAGTTCTTGCACACAGGGAGAACTTCGGCCGTCTGGTTTCCCCTCACCCCGGCCCCGCTGCCAAGGAGTTTGGGTGATAATGGCTTTCCCCGGCGGCTGTTGGCTGCACTGAGCTTGTTCGGCGCAGTTTCTACGGTTATCATGGACAATCTTGGGAGACAACACGATAGAACCGTTGTGGCTGTCCCACCGAGTCAAAGTCAATGAATACGTAGGGCGTGACCGGAAGGCTCACGATGTTCGTGAGCGCGATCCACTGCACCGGCGTCGCCAGGCTTTCGGTGTATTCGATGCGGTAAGTGCCACCCACCCGGCCTTTGATGCTCACGCCTGCATACATGTGCAAGTCCAGGAAGCTGAATGCCAGCCATGCGGAGGCGGTCAGATGGAACCCGCTGGGGTTGCCGACCACGACCGTGTAAATGCCAGCGTCCTGGGAGTGGGCGTTGGTCAGTGTGAGCCAGGCGTTGGTGGCGCCGGCAATGTTGGTTCCGTTAAACTGCCATTGGTACAGGCTCGTGTTAGTGGCCACGACTGAAAATGTGACGTTCGAGCCGCAAGTAACAATTTGGTCACTTGGGGGATCCAGTATTTGAGGTTTGCACATGCCCGCGCTGCCGGCGGCGTAGTTCGAGGCCACCTCCGTGGGAGTCAACGCGCGGTTGTAGATGGCCACTTCGTCAATTAGACCCTGAAAATACCCGGTGGTGCCGACCTGGTAACGGCCGATTTTCAGAACATTGGAGGAGTTGGTCAGTAGGGGCGGCCGCCCTGCCGCTTGTGCAAATTGGGTTCCGTTCCGATAGATGAAGACGTTGCCCGCCTCGTAAGTGACAACTCCATGCACCCACACGCCAGCGCCAAAGAAACCCGGGGCGCTCACTTGCTGCCAGCCGCCATTATAGTATTGCAGGTCGAGGGTTCCATTCGCGTTCGCAACACAGTAGTTCTCGTTCAAAGTCCCCTCTTGGGCCATGTCCACGATCGCGCTAAGTCCGGATATTGAACTCGGTTTGGCCCAGAACGCGACGGACAGGCTTCCGGTAAGGTTCAGACTAGGGCTGTTCGAGATCTCGACAAAAGCACTGGTGCCGTTGAGACTGAACGCCTGCCCGACCATGCCCGGTGCGAAGGTCGCGCCGTTTATGAGCGTGCCATTCTGTCCATCAACATAGTCATGAGCGTCGCCATCTCCAGGCCACCATCCAACCATGCCCGATGGCGGCGGGACACATTGCGCGGTCGCGGAGGGCGCGAGGAGGAGGCTCAGAACAGACGACACTGCTAACCCAACGAACATTGCAGAACACTTGGTTTTCATTGTGTAATCATGGTTGATCAACTGTGGCGTGGCGGGCGGCCGAACTGTGATTATTCGATCAGCGGTTCGTATATTGAACCGCAGAATCGCGATCTAGTGGAACTCCTGCCCTTATTTCAAAAGGGCCAACAACACGGCAAAACTTCCACAAGCGCATGAGGCAAGCTTAAGATTCCGCCCTGAAAAGTCAAGGGCCGAGGCTGCGACTTCCGGAGCACGCCTAGGCTCCCCATTTTCAGTCACCCCCTCTCCTCAGCGCTCCGCTTCCCAGTTCCTGATGGCCCGACGAATGATGGCCCGGAAGTTGTGGCCTTCCCTGTCGCAGAAATGCCAAAGCCCGTGATGAGGTCGGCGATGTTGAAGTCGTCCGGATTGCAGACGGCGGAATAATCGCAGATGGTGATGGCCCCTCGTTCAGCATATTCACCGTTGGTCACCCGTTTGGCCTGAGGGTCAAATTGACGGACCTGTGTGGGTAGCGAAAACTCCATAATCCTTCGAGAACGTTGACCACCCATCGCGTCCGCGAAGATCACCAGTTGGTTGCCCCATCGCCGGCAGGTCGTCTCCCAGGTTCCAAAGTCCACTTTCCGTCGCACCGATCGCCCTGCAATTTCGTGGAGGACATCCTGTTGCGCCGGTATGGAGATTTCGCTGCCCCAGCCAGGTTTTCGAGCAGAAGCCGAGGATGGGATTGGAAGCCTGAGAGCAGGGACCGCAAAAGCGCCCAAATGACATCGACCATGAGGCGCCTAGCGTTGGTCCGGAACCCCGAGCAATCAAGGCTTTTGAAGGCTCGCGAGGTTTTCGCTACCCGCCGGCATCGAAGTTGCCGCATGTTGACGATCCGAAGCCAGCCCAAGACAAGAACAGGACCGCCGCCGAGACGGAATCGCCCCGCGTGGCCGTCGCCGGCGACAACGCCCTCGTGGGGCCTTTGGCTCAATGGCTTAAGCAATACAGGCTGGACGATTATCCCGTGAAGGTTTATCAGGACGGCGTGCAGGCATTGATTGACACGGTCAACCAGTAACCCGAACCGATTCCAACTCTCGCTATGAACCGGCTTTCACAGAATGGCCCGGCAAAACTTATGAGCATCCAGCTTTCCGCCCGATTACTGCGAAAATGCCGTGTTATTGTGGTGGCGGCTGTTACCCTCGCCGGCACGGTGTCCGCGTCTGAATTCTTCGTTGCTCCGGGCGGAAAAGATGCGAATCCTGGAACGCGGGCGGACCCGTTTGCATCGTTCGAGCGGGCTCAGGAGGCCGTTCGCGCCGAAAGAAAAGCGCACTCGGACGAGGCGATCGTGGTCACCTTTGGCGGTGGCGTTTACCGGCTGGAACATCCGTTGGAGTTCACACCAGCCGATTCCGGCGTGTCAGCACAACGCCCGGTGCAGTATCGGGCGCGACCAGGCGAATCCGTAGTGATCAGCGGTGGGCGGCTCCTCACGGGCTGGCAGCTCGCTCCGGAACGCCCGGGGACCTGGAAGACGCGGGCGGTTGTTCCAGGCGCCGGCAGCCCGCCCGGTCAGCGCTTCGAGCAGCTCTGGGTAAACGGCCGGCGGGCGGTGCGGGCGCGGACACCCAACTACTGGGATTTTGCAACCCTGGGCAGCGTCACGGAGGAAGCCGACGGTGGCCGGGGCGCAAAACACACGTTCGCCGTCCGTCCAGAGTACCTGGCCGCGTTGCGCGGCCTGGACCAGGAGGCCCTCCAGGACGCGCAGATCGTCGTTTTTCATAAGTGGGATACGACCCGCGAATGGCTCGAGACGGCTTCGCCGGCCGAGGGTACGCTGAGGACGCGTGGGCTGAAAATGCAGTCGTGGAACCGGATGGAGCGTGACTGCCTCTTCTATCTGGAGAACTGCCTGGCCGCCTTGGATGCGCCCGGCGAATGGTTCCTGGCTCGCGATGGCTGGCTCTACTACCGGCCGCGACCCGAAGAAGACCTCAAGCGGGCCGAGGTCGTGGCGCCGGTGGTCGAGCAATTCCTGTCGATCCGGGGCAACGCCGAAAAGCCCGAGGCCTGGGTGGGACACCTGCGTTTTGAAGGGCTGAAGTTTCGGCACGCTGAGTTTCGGATTCCGGCCGCCGGATTGCCCCCAGCGCAGGCGGTGATGAACGTGGACGCCGCGGCTATCCAGATCGATGGCGCGCAGGACATCCGGTTCAGGGACTGCGCGGTCGAAAACATCGGTTCGACGGCGTTCTGGTTCCGGCATGCCTGCCGGGATTGCCGCGTGGAGAAGAGCCGGATGTACGACCTGGGCATCGGCGGCGTGCGCATCGGCGAACCTGGCATTGTTCCAGAGTCGGTCCGGACGGGTGGCATCAGCATCGACAATTGCATCATCCAGAGCGGAGGCCGCATTGCGCCCCATACTGTGGGAGTCTGGATCGGGCAAAGCGCCGATAATGCCATCACGCACTGCGACATCGGCGACTTCTTTTATACAGCCATCTCGGCGGGCTGGCGCTGGGGTTACGGCGAGAGCGTCGCCAAACGCAACCGCATCGAATACAACCACCTTCACCACCTCGGCTATCGCATCCTGAGCGATATGGGCGGCGTCTATACCCTGGGACCGTCCGAAGGCACAACGGTGCGCCACAATGTCATTCACGACGTCTATGCCACGCGCTATGGCGGTTGGGGGCTCTACCCGGACGAAGGCAGCACGGGCATTCTGTACGAAAACAACCTGGTGTACGATGTCCGGGACGGCTGCGTCCACCAGCACTACGGCAAGGAGAACATTTTCCGAAACAATATCCTCGCCTTCAGCGAGGAGGGCCAGATCGCCATCACCCGCGCCGAACCGCACCTGTCCTTCACCTTCGAACACAACCTGGTCTATTGGGATGAAGGCCGCCTGCTCGGGTATGGCGGCTGGAAAAGCGGCGCGAAGGTCGTGCTCCGGAACAACCTATACTGGCGGGCTGGCGGCAAACCGTTTGATTTCGAAGGTCAGAGCTGGGAGCAGTGGCGCGCGCAGGGCCGAGACGAGGGCTCGCTAATCGCCGACCCGCTCTTCCGTGACCCTGCTCGGCGCGACTTCCGGCTCCGCCCCGGTTCCCCTGCCGAAAAGATCGGGTTCCGGCCCTTTGATCCCGCCGAGGCCGGCGTCCAGGGAGAGGTCGTCTGGAAAACACTGGCCGCCGCGATTGTCTGGCCGAAGCCGTATGTGGTCCCCCCGCCCCAACCGATCGAGTTGCGGGACGATTTCGAGGGTGGGAAAACCACCCCTTTGCTTGCAGTGGCCGTCCTCGTCCACGAAGGTCATCCTGACCTGATCGCCCTCACCGACACGCTCGCCGCCAGCGGCAAGCACTGCCTTAAAATCCAGGACCGCCCCGACCTGAAGGCGGCGTACAACCCCCACTTTTTTTTGGACCCGCACTACATCAAGGGACCTGCGCGCCTGGCCTGCCAGATGCGGCTGGAACCCGGAGCCGACGCAGTGTGCGAGTGGCGCGACCAAGCCAACCCGTACCATACCGGTCCCAGTGTCCAGTTGCGGCCGGGGGCCGTGCTGGTCCGCGGCCAGAAGCTCATGGACATCCCGGCGAACACCTGGGTCTCCGTCGAAATGCGCGCCGACCTCGGCCAATCCGACAGCCGTTGGAGCCTGACCATCAAGCTGCCCGAGGGGACGTCCAAGGAGTTCAAGGACCTGGCCTGCGATGCTGCCTGGAAGGAAGCCCGCTGGGTCGGCTTCAGCTCCCCGGCGACCTCCAACGTCGCGTTTTATCTCGATGACTTCGTGCTGGAAAACCATTGAGTGCGACCGCCAATGATTACCAAGCCCTGCAGGGCTATGATGTCGGACACAGGAAAATTACTAGCCAGTCTGAACAGGTCCAGCGACCTGCTCTTGGAAAATCTGTAACACTTAATTAAGATCCTCCAATTATGAACCTAACTCGAAATAGACAGCGTATTCCCTTTGTGGCGTTGCTGGCCACAGGCTTCCTGGCGGGTTGCGCCCCCCAGCGGCGTCCGGAATCCCTCCGGCGTCCCTGGGACGGAAATGCGGCCGGAGGAGCGGGGCTTCGTGGCGGGAGACGTGGTGCTCTCATAACAATCACTGAGCGCAATCGAAGGATTGGGAGGGTTTTCATGTTGCTCAATAAACTGAGCGCGGCGCTCACTTCGGCTCCGCTGCTGGTCTTGACAGCGGCGGCCCTGGCGCAACCCGGCGGCAAGACGCCCGTTTATCAGGACCCGACTCAACCCATTCGGGCGCGAGTCGATGACCTGATGTCACGCATGACGTTGAAAGAGAAAGTGGGGCAGCTCAATATGCCCTGCGTGTATGTCGAAGAACTCGGCAAGGATATTCCGGCCAAATTGGAAGCTTGCCGGCGTTTCGCAGAAGGAACGTACACCGACGAAATCGGGCCCGGCGGCGGGTTTTTCACTCTGGCCGATCAGACCTTGCACAAAGGCGCCAGGCAACAGGCCGAGTACTTCAACGAGCTGCAGTCCATCGCCCTGAAGAAGACGCGGCTGCAGATTCCTCTGTTGCAGACGGAAGAGGGGACGCACGGAGGGATGTTCCCCGGAGCCACGATCTTTCCCGAGGGCCTCGGGATCGGCAGCAGCTTCGATATTGACCTGGTGAAGTCGATCTATGCAACGGCCGCTGCGGAAGCCCGGTCGGTCGGCATCCATCAGCTTTGCACCCTGGTCCTCGAGCCGAACCGCGACCCCCGGATGGGGAGAAACGCCGAAGGATACAGTGAGGACCCGTACCTGGTGTCGCGCATCGCGGAGGCCATTGTGCACGGAGCTCAGGGCACGAACCTCGCAGCCGATGACAAGGTCGTCACCGTGTTCACCGACTTCCCGGGCCAGAGCGAGCCGGCTAGCGGCCTCGAGCGCGGTGCGGTCGAAGTCTCCGAACGGCGGCTTCGTGAAATTTTTCTCCCGCCGTGGATTGCCGGGCTCACAAAGGCCGGAGGTCTCGGAGTCATGGCAGGATATCCGGAGGTGGACGAGGTCGTTACTCACGGATCCGAGAAGCTCCTGACCAAGATGCTCCGGGAGGAACTTGGTTTCGAGGGGCTGGTGCTCAGCGAGGGCGGCGGATTCAGCACCCTGACCTACGAAAACATCGTGGCCACGCAGAAAGAGGCCGGCGCGCTCGGGTTGAAGGCGGGCGTGGATCTCAACATCACCTATGAGCCCGCCTACATGAAGCCGCTCATTGAGAACGTGGAGGAGGGCAAGGTCTCGATGGCGCTGATCGACCGGGCGGTCCGTCGCGTGCTGACGCAGAAATTCAAGCTCGGCCTTTTTGAGCACCCCTACGTCGATCCGGAGCGGGGGGCCAAGGTCATCCACACGAAGGAGCATCAGGACCTGGCTCTGCGCACCGCGCGAGAAGGCATGGTGCTTCTGAAGAACGACAAGAATCTGCTTCCCCTGAAAAAGGATCTTAAATCGCTCGCGGTCATCGGCCCGAATGCCGATGCGGTGCACAGTCAATTGGGCGACTACACGACCCAGGCGATTCTCCAGCACGTTGTGACCGTTCTCGAAGGCATCAAGGGGAAAGTCCCGCAGGCGACGGAAGTGGAGTACGCCAAGGGGTGCGACGTCATCGGCGGCGACAAGAACGGCTTTGCGGCGGCGACGCGGGCGGCGAAGAACGCGCAGATTGCCGTGGTCGTCGTCGGAGAACGCATGGGTCAATTGGGCCATGGGGAGGGCCAAGCCCGGACCGACGGCGAAGGCTCGGACATCGCCAACCTGGACTTGACCGGCTATCAGGAAGACCTGGTCAAGGCCGTCTATGAAACCGGCACCCCGACCGTGGTGGTCCTCATCAACGGAAGGCCGTTGTCGACGCGTTGGACCTCCGAGCACGTCCCGGCGATCCTGGAGGCCTGGTTGCCGGGTGAACGCGGCGGCGAAGCAGTCGCCGACATCCTCTTCGGCGACTACAATCCCGGCGGCTGTCTCGCGATTAGCGTTCCCCGCCATTCGGGCCAGTTACCCGTTTACTACGATTACAAGCCGTCGAAAGCGTACGTGATGAGGCGTGGCTACGCCGACATGCCGGCCACGCCGCTCTATGAGTTCGGATACGGCCTGAGCTACACGAAGTTCAATTACAGCGATCTGCGGATTACGCCCGGACAGATCAGGTCCGAAGGCCAACTGCAGGTCAGCGTCGACGTGAAGAACACGGGCGAGCGGGAAGGCGATGAGGTCGTCCAACTGTATATCCACCACGTGACCGGGTCGGTCGCCACTCCGGTAAAGCAGTTGAAAGGCTTCGAGCGTATCTCGCTTCGGCCGGGTGACGTGAAGACCGTAACCTTCACCCTGACTCCGGAAGAGCTGGCGCTGTTGAACCAGGACATGCATTGGGTGGTGGAACCCGGCGCTCTCGACATCATGGTGGGAGCTTCTTCCAAAGATATCCGCCTGAAGGGAAGCGTGCAGGTCCTGAACTGATCAACCCCGCCAGGGCTTTTCCCTGCCCGCCGAGAGGAGCTATGCGAAATGCGGAGAGCTCACGGCATGCACGGATGGGCGACGCCTTCGCGGCCCTCTTTTACGAGCATTTCTGGATGGTAAAACCGTTTGGGGGCCGCTCGAAATCCAACCAGGCGCTGCCGGTGAATAGAACAATGGCGTTGAAAGCCGAAGGAAGAAAATGTGAAACGACCCAGATTCCTCACAGAGATCGGGGCCATTTCTTCAGCCATTGCCCTGCGGCCAATCTGGGTGTTCGGGCAGGAGCCGCCCGTGGACGAAACAGTTGAGAAGGATGACGGCCTGGCGCAAGTCGGCGCGAAAGGCCTCGGCGTCACGGTTAATCCGCGACGAAATCCAATTGTCTTTTACTTCTGAATCTGCTAAAATCCAACCCAACATGAAGCGCCGAGCAGAGCAGTTCTTGTCCGAATGGCGGGGTGGCCCGGGTCGCAAGCCATTGGTGCTGGGGGGCGCGCGCCAAGTGGGCAAGACGTATCTGGTCGAGAACTGGGTCGCCGTCGACGGAGGGTCTTCCCCCGCGGGCCCGGGATTTCCAGCGCCAGAACAGGCGAAAGCCAAGGCGATGCCAAGCGATGACGCTTTGGGGTTGGAAGAGGAGCAGGGCCTGTTGTCACCGTGGCCAGAAGCGCAGCAGGCCAACCCAAAGCAGTCGATCGGCGGGGCGGAGTTTGGGTTTGCGGGCCTGCCGTTTGAGCACGGCGAGTTGATGTCGGAGCGCCAGATTCTCAAGCGCGAGCCGGGAATGGGATTGGAAGCCGGAAAGCAGGGAGCGTAAAAGCGCCAAAATGACCTCGAGCATGACGGGGCCAACTTTGGCCGACCATATTGAAAAATCAACGTTTTCGAAAGATTATGGAGTTTTCGCTACCCACACCGGCTTTGCCGGAGGTCGCTGACGATGCGCCACAGCTTTTGCTGGTGGGAGCGTCGGCGTGCTGGCGCTTTCCTCTTGGACATTCCCCGGCGCGAGGCCCCAGTACCGCGTGACGTCCGCATCCCGCACGAGGGCGCGGTAGTGCTTGATGATCACTTCGGGCGAATTGCCCATCTCTGAGGCGGTGAGGTTTTCGTCCTTGGTTTTGCCAAGGAAGTAGCTGCCAAAACTGTGGCGCATCGCGTTGTGCGGCCAGGGGCTGGTCTCCGCCTTGACCGCCAATTCGTGCAAACGCTCCGAGAACACATCAATGTTGCGCGCGGGGCTGATGGCACCGCTCGTCTTCCGATGCGGATTCAGCCACGCGAGCAGGTTGGCGGCGACACTCACGAGGCGGCGCTGGCGCGTCTTCGCCTTGATCCCCTTCACTTCAATCGTGCGGTGTTCATGGTCGATCTCCGACCAGTCGAGGGCGAAGAACTCGGAGCGTCGAAGTCCCGCAAACAGTCCGATCGCCAGCGCCGGGAGCATCTCGGGATCGAACTCCTTCGCCACGCGCAGCAACCTCCTCACCTGCTCCACAGCCAGGATGCCAACGGGCCGGTCATCAAGAATGGGCCGCTCGATGCTGGCTGCCGGGTTGTCCGCGCGATACCCCTTCCCCACCGCAAAGCTCAGGATCGTGGTCAGGGTCACGAGGTAGTTCTTGCGCGTCCGCGGCGACCATTCGGACTCCTCCAGCCAGTCCTCGATGTCCTGCCGAAGGAGGCTGGTGACATCGACCTTCCCGAAGTCCGTACGGATAACCCTGAGATAACTCTCGTATTGCACGATGGTCCGCGGTCGGCAGTTCATGGCCTTCCGGGACTTGAGAAACTCCCCGTTCAGTTCCTCGATGGATTTGGCGGATTCGGCCCGCGGCGCGTTGCGAATGAAGAACTCGACAGCCTGCGTCAACGTGGCGTTCAACGGCTTTAATCGCTGCGAGCACGCCATTGCCTCCGCGCGCAGGCCCATCGGCAGAATGAACGCCTCGCAGCCCAGTCTATGGCGGGCCTCCTCCGACTGCGCAACGAACGCCTTCGCCTCCTTGCGGCTGCCGAAGTAGCGACGCTGGCGGCATCCGCCCGTGTACTTTCGCCCCAGCGAGACGACCCAGTAGACACCGTTCGACCGGCGCTCCTTCCTGGGTTTGATTCGCAGGGGCATAATTCAGTGAGTTCTTGACGCGGGAATCAGTCGCCGTGTTACTGCGCTGCCTTGTTGCGGCGCGGCAGCGGAAGTTCCCCGGCCTCAATCCGCCGCATACAGGTCAAGACGTCAGCAAGCCGATAAATCGTGCGCCGCTTGCCCTGCACGACAGGCCTGAGCCAACCACTTCTCGTGCAGCGATATGCGAGGTCCCAACTGCAAAACAAATCGGGCAACTGCGCGGCACGGACCCAGGGCCCACGATGGTGCTGAATCATCATCGCGATGTCGTTTTGGCCAACCTCCACGAGGGGTTGGGCTGCGGACGAGGCTTCGCTGCGCGCGGGAGGAGCATTGCCTTTTGTCCCGCAGTCCCGCGGGCGACCTCTGCATTTGCCGCTTTCCTTTTCGTCTTCCAGGTTGTACATGTGTACGGAAACCGTAGCTCTGGATTCCATATTATGCAAGAAAATATTCTGGCGTCCATATCAGCGCGGTTGAGGCAGGCACGAGAACAGGCCGGCGTGACCCTTGCCCAATTGGCGGAGCGCACGGGCTATGCTCTCACGACTCTCAGCGGAGTTGAGAACGGCCATGACCAGCCCAGCAAACGCCTGCTTTCGAGATGGATTCAAGCTCTTGCCGTTAACGAATCTTGGTTGAAGACTGGTGAGGGTGAAATCTTCGCCAAGGCAGTGCCCAAGCAGGTTCGAGAGCAACGGAGCGATCTCGCTGCGCCGATTCGCTTTCGAATTCAGAAAGCCCGCCAGCATGCCACGGATCTTCTCCAAGAACTTGATCAGATCGAGCGGGGCCTATCAGGCTCCAAGCCCTTGCGGAGCCCAAGGAAACGCCCCTGAATTGACATGATCATGCCCCCGCCCAATTCCTCCCATTCCCGTCGGACGTGAACGGACGCAAGCCGGCAGCCGTCGGATATCACGAACGTTCGTCTTCCTGGCTGTTTTGGGCAGTTTTCGAAGCGTCGGTTCGATTCCGACCCTCGCCTCCATTCGTAAGTGCCTTTGCACCAGTCGCTTAGGAGGAGAGAGAAAGCCAACTGTGCCTGGATTTGTGCCTAGATTCAGTACTCAGGCAGTACGCCGGAAGAACCCAGGCGTACTCGTCCAGTACACAGTAAAAGGCGATTTCGGAACGTGGCATCCTTGCGTTCATGAACGAAATCATGAAGCCAAGATACCGCATCTATCGCCGCCAGGGCGGCGTCGCAAACCCGATCACCCCGACCAGCGGCCCCAGCGCGATTATGCCTCGACGACTTACCTGGCGGCCATCACCTCTGCCGAGCAGTTCGGTCCCCTCCTGCGCGCCGAAGCCCTTCGGCGGGGGATAGCCAAAGCCAAGGTGGTGGTCTTTTTGGGGGGACGGAGCTGTTTGGGTTTGGAAGTTGGCCCGCATCAACTTTCCCAACGCCGTCTGTATCCTCGATTACTATCACGCCTGTGAGCATCTGAACCTGCTGAGCGCCCTCCTCTGCGGCGAAGGTTCAGAGTTGGCCAAAAAACGCTTCCGCCAGTGGCGCAAGGCACTTCTCAAAGATAAAATCGCCCAGGTGATCGCCCAAGCTAAAGCCGACCTGCCCACCCGAGTTCAACCTCGCAAACTGGCCAGAAAACAAATCGCCTACTTTGAACGCAACCGGTTCCGGATGCGGTATCAGACCTTTCGCCAAGCCGGCTATTTCATCGGCTCAGGCGTGGTCGAAGCGGGCTGCAAGATGGTGGTGGGACAGCGTGTCAAGCAATCCGGAATGCTCTGGAGTCGCAAAGGAGCTTCTCACCTGCTGGCCGTGCGCTGCGCTCTGCTGAGCGGCTGGTTTGACGACTTCTGGAAACACTACAACCGCGCCGGTCAGGGATTGGCCTTCGCCGCATGATCAATTTGAAACCTTCCTCAACAGGTTTGCCCTGCACCCGGTTCCGATGCTTAGAATCTGCTTTCAGATTCTCCTTGCGCTCGCAGCCGCACTTACGCAATACTGACGCAAGGTAGCAACGTCCACCACCGGGTGGCCGCTGTTTTCGAGCAATGAGCCGCCAGTTTCCATTTTGGCGAGCGAAGCGTGAAGGGTCCGAGGACACTTGGATGCCCTCGGAGGTTAACCGGGTGGTCGGGCCGCCACTCGATGGGCTGCCAGTGTGACAACACTGGGTCGAATTGCGGATCGTCATGGGTCGCTCAATAGAAGAGCTTGAGAGTCGCGTTGGATTTTTCTTCGGCGAGTTACTGCGGTTGCGCAGGTATGCCCGACACGTGCCGCGTGGGTCCGCGGTCGGGCGGGCTTTGGCTTTTTTGGCAGTTGGGTTGGCGGCCGCCTTAGGGCTGGCCGGGTGCGGACAGTCTGAGAAAGAGGGCGCCTTGCCGTCCAATGCTCTGGCGGTCGTGGAGGGCCGCATTATCACAGTCGAAGCGTTCCAAAACGAGCTCGCACGCCGCGCCCGCGTGAATTCTGGCCGGGAGGCCGAAACAAAGGAGAAATACGCGCTGCTGGAAGAGATGATCCGGTTTGAGGCGGCGTATCAAACGGCCCTGGCCGCGGGTTACGACCGGGACCCGCAGATCAGCGCTAATCTCAAACGGATGATCGTGGACAAATACAAGGCGGACCAGCTAGCCAAACTGCCGCCACCGCAAGTGGGCGCGCAGGAAATCGCCGAGTACTACCGTCAGAACCCACGACGCTTTGGCAGCCCGGCAACGGTTCGCGTGGCGCTCATCGAGTTCAAAGTCAGCCGCACCGCGTCGGCCGAGAAGCGCGCCGAAACGGCGCGGCGGGCTGCCGCCGTTCTGGCGCAGGCAAAGGCCGGCTCCCCGGCCGATGGCACCTTCGGGCTGCTGGCGCAGAACCACTCCGAGGACCAGTCCAGCAGGTACCGGGGCGGGGATATCGGCTGGTTGACCACGGGCGACACCAATGCCCCCTGGCCGCCGGCAGTGCTCGAGGCCATTTACGAACTCAAACAACCCGGCGACTGTGGTCCCGTGATCGAGACGCCGAAGGCGTTCTACCTGGTGAAACTTATCGAACGGCGGCCCGACCGATTGAGGCCGCTCGACGAGGTGAAGGAGGGGATCAAGTACCTGGTAGCCCGTGAAAAGGAAGAACATCAGGCACAAGCGCTCTACAACCGGTTCAGACAAGGACTGGAGATCCGGACCAACGCCGCGCTCTTGGAGTCCATTCGAAAGCCAGTCAACGAAAACCGACCGCCGGGTACGCCCGGCACTTTCAACCCTGAAACGAGGGCACCATGAACATCGAACTAATGCAAACCACTGCTGAAGCGATCTCGGCCCGGCGGCGTAAGCGCCGCTGCGCTGCCGCCGGGCGCGACTTATCCGGGAAGGATGAACCCCGCGCGCGCCACCTTGGGGCCGCGTTCGCGCGCACGCTGCCACTGCTGGCGGCTACGACCATGTGGCTGCTGGCCAGCTCTGTCGCCTGCGCGCAGACACTCACGCGCACCTTCACGCTCCAAAACGGCTGGAACGCCATCTACCTCGACGTGACGCCGCCGGACGGCAATCCGGCGACCTTGTTCCAGGGCCTCCCGGTAGCCAGCGTCTGGGCGCGGGCGGACAAGCTCTCTTCGGTGGATTTCATCCAAGACCCGGCGGAAGCCACTTTCAATGAAGCGGATTGGCGGAGATGGTATCCTCCGCCGCAACCGGACTTTCTCAGCGACTTGCGACAACTCCTGGGGCGCCAGGCTTGTCTGATCAACCTCACCAACGGTCCGGTGATGTGGCAGGTCGCAGGTCAGCCGGAGGTCCGAGCGATTTCATGGGTCCCCAACGCCTGGAATCTGCGCGGCTTCCCCGTGGATTCGGACCACTCACCCACATTCCGAGCCTATTTCCAATCGTCCGCCAACCACTACGATGCCGGGCAAAACCGGCTGCGGGGAGTCTATCGGCTGGGGGCCAACGGCGCCTGGGCGGTGGCGGATCCGGACTCCCCGATGAAAGCGGGGGAGGCCTATTGGGTCTATTGCCAGGATGCTTCCAGCTTTACTGGTCCACTGGAACTAAAGCTTGATTCGGGTGTGGCGCTGGATTTTGGCCAGACGCTTGACCGATTGAGCCTGCAGTTTAACAACCTGTCCGCCGGTTTCCGCACGGTCACCATCAGCCAAGCGGACTCGGTACCCGGATTGCTGGCCTACCAGCGCTTCAACAGCACCAACGGATTTGAGTGGGCCGATCTGCCGAATCCCTTCAGTTTCGCCGTGACCAACGGCAATCCGAAAACGTTCACGTTCGCCCTCCGCCGGAGCCGCATGCCGGGCACAAATTATGCCTCGATCCTCGACATCTCCGACGGCCAGGGAACCCGCTACGCCCTGCCGGTCACAGCGGAGGCTCCTGGCCACGGTTATGCCGGACTCTGGATCGGGAGCGTGACGGTGAATGCCGTGAGCGAACCGCACTTCGGCTCGCTGGTTACCAACCTCTACGCCGTGTTGAACGGCCAGGCCACGCCCCTCACCGACCCTACGCTAATCGTGAGCACCAACCCGGTTGTGACAACGAATGCAGACCTGGCCGTGACGACCAACCAGGTCCTGGTGGTTCAGACTACCGACGGCGTGCAGGTGCCGGTTTACACCAAAATCGAGCGCGATGTGGGGGCGCAGGCGCCCACTCCGACCAAGAGCGAGTTCACCATGCGCCTGATGATGCACGTGGATGCCGGAGGTCAGGCCCGCCTGCTGAAGGAAGTGGTCCAGATGTGGCGCGATGGAACCTATACTAATGACAACCTGGGCCGCCGGGTGGTGGACAAGCCCGGCACTTACGTGCTGGTGACCAGGGACGCGCTCTTGAGCCAGTTCAAGGGCGCCACTCTGCGGAATGGTGTGTCCGTGGGGCGGCGGCTTAGCGCGATCGGCTTTGTCTTTGACGGCCAAGGCACGAACCACCTGGACCTTTCCGGCACATTCGCCCCCGCCCAGTCGTTGACAGGTGCCATCCAGATTGGCTCGGACTACGCCCTCAATCCGTTCTTGCATAAGTACCATCCGGACCATGACAACCTGGACGCGTATTTCAGACCCATTACCGATCCTGCGAAAAAGGAGGCCTACGCCGTAACGCGGCAACTCCAGTTCGACTTCGGGACCAATCCGCCCAGCAACGCCGCCAATCCCGACCCTGACTACTCGGTCATGGCGGGCATTTATCGCGAGACCCTCACCGGCCTCCACAAACAGCCCCTGCTCGTGCAGGGCACCTTCCAGTTGTCTCGCGCTTCGTTCATCGCGGAACTGAATCCCAGCCCTACACCCTAACTTAGCTCGAAACCTCAAACATTTTTACGACTATGAAGACCCTCTTCCAATCAACGGTTGTCGGCAGCGTACTGCTCGGGACTGCGGCGGCCGCCTGCGCCGGTTGCCTGATGTTCGACGGGGTGAATGATTACGTCGAGTTCAACCGGCCGGTTTCGGGTGATTTCACCGTCGAGTGCTGGTTCCGGTCCACCCAGCTTTCAGGCAGCGACGCGCAGTGGTACCAAGGCACGGGCCTCGTGGACGGCAAAGTCAACGGCGTGGCGAATGACTTCGGCCTGACTCTTGGGAACGGGAAGGTTCTCTTTGGCACCGGCAACCCGGATACAACGATCCGCAGCACCGCTGCCCTGAACGATGGCCACTGGCACCATGTGGCGGCCACACGGCAAAAGGCCAGCGGCACGCTGAAGCTGTTTGTGGACGGCCTCCTGAATGCCACCGGCACCGGCAGCACGGCGGATTTGACTGCCCCCGTCAAGCTGCGTCTCGGCAGCCTGGCCACGGGACTTAACTTCTTCCAAGGCGACCTCGACGAGGTTCGCGTCTGGAATGTGGCGCGGGCTGACATCGAAATCGCCGGCTCCCTGAACCGCCGCCTCACCGGCAATGAACCTGGCCTGGTGGCTTACTATCCCATGGAGGAAGGCACCGGTACGACGACCGCCGACATGAGTGGTCACGGGCTGACCGGGTCCCTGTTCAATGGCGTGGTTTGGAACATCATTGAAGATGCGGTCGCGCCTGCGGCGCTCACCGGCCCGGCGGCGCTCCTCACGGGCAGCAATGCCTCTCTCAACGGCTGGATCAACACCAACAGCCTCCCGACCTCGAGCTACTTCCAATGGTGGTCGGGCACCACGACTAACGAGACTCCTCACCAAGTGGTCGCCGGGAGTAACTCCGTTCTAAGCCTCGGTGGCTTCAATGATTACGTCCTGGTGCCGACAAACCTCTGGTTCACCAACGACTTCACCATCGAAACCTGGGTCTTCGAGCGGAGCTATAACAACTGGTCGCGGGTGATCGATTTCGGCAACGGCGCACCTATGGACAATGTAATCCTCGCGCTTAATGCTGGAACTTCCGGACAGCCGAACTTTACGGTTTACCGCGGAAGCACGGCACAAGGCTTGACTATCCCCTACTCCGTCCCACTCAACCAATGGGTCCACCTGGCTGCCACTCTGGCAGGAGGTACAGCCACGGTTTACATCAACGGAGCGGCAGTCGCGTCCGGTCCGGTATGGGCTCCCAATCTGGTAAACCGGCTCAACGACTACATCGGGCGCAGCAATTGGGCTGGCGATGGTTACGCCAACGCCTTGTTCGATGACTTGCGGATTTGGAACGTGGCCCGCACCGCCGACCAGATCCGGCGGTTCATGACACAACCGGTGGCCTCCAATGACCCCAATCTCGTCTTGAACTACCTTTTTGACGCGCCGTCCGGGAACGGCACGCTGACCAACGGCGCCTCGTTGCTCGCCAGCATCCCGATCTCGACGGCTGTCTCCAATCTCCTCCCCGGCACGATCTATAGCTTTCGGGCCGTCGCGGAAACCACCAACGGCATTTCGCTCGGCAATGTCGAGCGGCTGGCGACCCCGCTGCCCGGTGGCGGCACGGCGCTGGAGTTCGACGGCACGAACGACTTCGTTGCCGTGCCGGACGCCCCCTCACTGGATCTGACCACCAGCCTGACCTTTGAGGCCTGGGTCGAGTTCAGGCAGGTGACACGGACCACTGGTGGTTATGATTGGCAGTGCCTCTTCGCAAAGTCTGCCTACAGCAGCAGCTACGCCCTGATGCTCTGCACTGGAGGCGCCGACAAAACCCTCCGGTTCTACCACGCCGGCGCCTCTCCCGCCCAGAGTGATTATGCTTGGAGGGATGTGACCACCAATCGGTGGTATCATGTCGCCGCCACCTTGGGCGGCGGGGCGGCAAAGCTCTACATCGACGGTGTGTTAAAAGCTTCCAACTCCGTTTCGGGCACCATCACCGCCAATGCCCTGCCCCTCCAGCTCGGTTATTCCAGCGTCGGTCCTTACCCGTTCGACGGGCAGATGGATGAAGTCCGCCTTTGGAGGCAAGCGCGAGCCGAAAGCGATATCCGCCTGGGCCTGAACGAACGGCTGACGGGCGCCGAACCGGGCCTGGTCGCCTATTACCGCATGGACGAGGGAGCGGGCCGAACGCTGGTGGACGCCACCACCAACGCCAACGATGGGTTGGTGCTCTCCGGCCCGCTCTGGGTCCCATCGACCGCGCCGGTCGGTATCCCGATCGCCACGACGCAACGGGCGACTTACCTGGCCCGCGACCGGGTTCTGGTGAACGGCATCGCTAACCCCGCCGGATCGAACAACTTCGCCTGGTTCGAGTGGGGCACCAGCACCAACTATGGCCAGACCACCGCGAGCACCAGCGTGGACAGCACCGCGCCGGAAGTCGCGGTCAGCGCGGAATTGAGCGGGCTGATCTTGGGAACTGTTTACCATTACCGGCTGGCGGTCTCGAACAATGTAGGATTTGCGTTCGGCGCCGACGCTACCTTCGTCATCACGGCAGCCAGCAGCTTGGCCGACAGCGGGCCCGGCTCCTTGCGCCAGGCGCTTGCCGATGCGCAGCCAGGGGCCATCCTGCTCCTCACCAACGCCGGGACGATCACTCTGACCAACGGGGAACTCCTGATCAACAAGGACCTGACCCTCGTCGGTCTGGGCGCGACCAACCTGGCCATCGGCGGCTATAGCCGCAGCCGCGTGTTCAATATCGCCAGCAATGTGACGGTGAGCATTTCCGGACTCACTATTCGGGACGGCCGCGCCGGCAACGGACTCGATGGGGCATACGATGGGTATGCGGGCGGAGCTGGGAACGCGGGTGGAGGTGTTTACAACGCCGGAATCCTCACGCTGCAGGATTGTATCCTCACGAATAACGCGGCGGGCAACGGCGGCGCCGGACACGTAGGAGCTTACACGGGTGGTGTTGGCGGCGCGGGTGGAAATGGAGGCGGCGGCGGCGGCGGCGGGGCCATTTATAATGATACCTCCGGGGTGCTTACGCTCGAGCGATGCACTGTTGCGGGCAATTTTAGCGGCCCTGGTGGCGGCGCCGGGGCTGGCGGGGAGGGCAAGAGCCATAGTGGTTGGGCGGGCGCCGGCTCGGACGGAGGACCTGGGGGCGCCGGGGGCGCGGGCGGAGCGGGCGCGGGGATTTGCAGCCTGGGCAGTCTTACCCTGAACGCTGGCTTGATTGCTTCCAACCTATGTGGTTCCGGCAGTTGGGGCGGTACCGGCGGCAAGGGGGGAAACAGCGGCGACTTCTGGTACGGTCGTTGGGGCGGCGGCGGGGGGCCCGGCGGTCGCGGTGGGAACGGTGGGGCCGTGTATGCCTCGGGCGGAGCGAGCCTGGTCAACTGCACCCTTAGCGGCAACAGCGACGGCGCCGGCGGCAACGGGGGCTCCGGTGGGGAGAAAGGCTACGGAGGTTGGGGCGACGGCGGTAATGGGGGCCCGGGAAATGGCGGCGACGGTGGCAGCGGCGGCGGGCTCTACACGGCAGGCTTTCTCCAGTTGAGCAGTTGCACGATCGTGTATAATCGCTCGGGCGCCGCAGGTCTCGGCGGCACCTGGCCTTTGTCTGGAGCCGCCGGGGCCGCGGGGCGCGGCGCCGGCGTCATAAACCAGGCATCCGCTCAGTCGGCGCAAATGGCGAATACCATCGTGGCCCTGAACCTCAACTCGGCTAGCTCACCGGATGATGCTTTCGGCGCCTACCTTTCTGTGGGCGGTAACCTCATCGGCAATGCGAACGGCAGTACCGGTTTCAGCGGCGCGAGCGGCGATCTGCTAAACGTGCCGCCCCTGCTGGCGCCGCTCGCGGATAACGGGGGCCCCACCCGAACCCACGCGCTGTGGCCGGAGAGTCCGGCCATTAATGCCGGCACCAACCTCACGGTCGGGCTCACCACGGACCAGAGAGGTTTCCCTCGGGTCGGCTGCGCGGGGATTGATATCGGCGCTTTCGAGTACGAGGGCTGCCCATTTCTCCTTCAGCCGGCCGCCAAGCGAGCGCTCTATTTTGACGGCCTCGATGACTACGTCCAGGGCGGCACGGTGGTTCTTGCCAATACATCCTTTACGATTGAGGCCTGGGCGAAGCGGGCTCTGATTGGCACCTCCGATTGCATCCTCGGCCAAGGAACAGCGACTACGGACCATGGCTTGTTCTTCGGGTTCTTGCCAAACAATACGTTCTGTTTCGCGTTTTACAGCGATGACCTGAACACCGCCGCGGCTTACACGGATACTGACTGGCATCATTGGGCGGGAACCTACGATACGAACAGCCATGTGCGGCTGATCTACCGGGACGGTGTCCTGGTCGCTTCTAACACGGCGTCCGTTTACCTGGGCTCCGGCGCCTTGCGCATCGGCGCCGTTCCGTGGGGCGTCGCTCCCTTTGACGGCGAGATTGATGAAGTGCGCGTCTGGAACGTGGCTCGGACGGCGGAGGAAATCTCCCTGAATCTCAGCCGGACGGTGAGTCCCGACGAACCCGGGCTGGTCGCTTATTACCGCTTTGACGAAGGCAACGGCACGCAGACGCATGACGAGAAGGGGAGTATGTTGGCCAACCTGGTCAATGGACCGTTCTGGGTGCTGTCCAGCGCGCCGTTGTGGAAGCCCATCGTGGTAACCTTGCCGGCGGAATCGGTCCGCTCGACGGAGGCGACCCTGGAAGGCGCAGTCACGCCCCTGGGGACAAATATTACCCGATGCTGGTTTGAGTATGGCACCAGCCGCGATTTGGGCAATCAGAGCGACGTCCGGTATCTATACCCCGCCTTGCTCGCTTCGAATGTTTGGTTTGAGGTCACGAATCTGATGTCCGGCACCCGCTATTACTTCCGTCTGGTCGCTGATAACCGGGGGGCTTCGACCAATGACAACCTCGCGGGCACGGTCTATGGAGATATCGTGCAGTTTGACACCCTGGTGGTTGGGAGCGGATACCCCATCTCAACGCGAGCCAACGACGGCCAAAACAGCACAGCGCCCCGGCACATTACCGATGCCGAGGGCAACGTCTATCTGGCCGGCCTCTTCTCCGGCTCCATCTCCTTCGGCAAAAGCCAATCGCTCGCGGCGAGCGGCTCCTCGACCAACGCCTTCCTGGCCATGCTCGCTCGCAAGGGTGATTGGCGGTGGGCCGCGAGCATCCCCGTTTCGACCGACGGCCAAGTACAAATCGAAGGGCTGGCCCTGGACCAACAAACCAATGTGCTGGCGGTGGGAACGTTTAGCGGCACTGCGACCTTCGGCACCAACAGCCTCATCAGCGCGAGCGGAACCCGGGCCTTCCTGGCTCGCTTCGAGCCCGCCGCGACCAACTGGACCTGGGCTATGGCGCTGGGAGCCGGGACGAACAACAGCGCCAACGCTGTGGCCGTGGGCAGCGACGGCCACTTTTTCGTCGCTGGCCAGTTCAGCGGCAACACGAGCTTTGGGACCAACATCTATGGCACCAACGCCACCCTCTCAGCCCTGGGCAGTTCCGACGCGTTCGTGGCGGGTTTCGACGCTGCCCGCCGACTGCAGTGGGCGATTCAGGCTGGCAGCGCGGGAGCGACGAATGAGGCCGCGGCTACCGCCGTGGCCGTAGGCCCGCTCGGTGATGTTTACGCAGCCGGCTCCTTCATGGGTCGAGGCAGCTTCGGAGTGATTTCCCTGACCAACGCTGGAGTCTCGGATTTGTTCCTGGCTTCCCTCAACCCAACTAATGGCCTCATCCAATGGGCCACCCGGGCAGGTGGCGCCGGCGGGGATAAGGGCACCGCCTTGGCCGTTGATCCTGCCGGCAGTGTTTATTTGGTGGCTCAACTGAGCGGCGCGGCCGATTTTAACGGCGCGCCCCTGCCAGAACTGGATCGCAGCGGCATGAACCTGGTCGTGGCTCAACTCAGCCGCCAAGGGGTCCTGTCACGATACGCGGCGGCAAGGGCCGCCTACGCCGATTCGATTGCCATAGCTGCTCCGGGCCAGGTGTATCTATTGGGCGATTTCGTGGGCCTGATGCAGTATGGTCCCAACCTCACCCCGGTGGGCTCCGGCACCAACTCGAGCAGCGACGTCTTCCTGGCCCGTCTGGTAGCGGGAACCAACACCCTGGACTGGGCGGACTTCAAACAGATCGGCGGCATCGGCACCGAAACCCGAGGCTGCGTCTCGGTGGACCCGTCCGGCAGTGTGGCCGTTTCGGGCACCTATTCGCAAACCCTCCACATCGGTTACGTGGAACTGAGCACTCCGAACGCACAGGAGATTTTCGTGGCCCGGTTGGACCCGGACGGCACCTATGAGCACAACCGGTGGGAGATTGGTCAGGCCATTATCCCACCCGACCAGGCGCTGGCGTCGGTGCCCGAAAGCCGGGCCAAAGGCCTCCTCAGCATCGAGATCCTGGCCGCACCTGCCGGTCTCACGGACAGCGATGAGGGCAATTCCTTCTTGTGGAACAACGAGGAGATGAAGCTCTACGCGGTTCGCCCGGTGACGGCGCGCCTTAAGTGGCGTTTGGATGAAAACGTTACTAACCTGGTCAACGTGGCCACGATGGTGGGCCGGTGCTTCTGGCCCGATCACCCGCAGACCGACGTGTCCGGGGTGCCGGTCGAGGTCCAAGGTCCGGGCTTGGGGCAGGGTTATTACTTCGCCGGTATTCTCTTCAACACCAACGGCGCCGAGATCTTCCCGATAACCCGGTCCGGCGCACAGCAGTTTCAGATCTTCCAGACGGCCACCAACGCCTCCGGCTACAATGTACTCCACTACACGACCCAGCCCGGCGCCGGCAAGTCTGTGCTCGAAGTCGTGTACTCTCGGCCATACGTCGCCGGGGCCTTCGGCGAAACCGTAGAAGTGGAGGCCGGCAAAGCGCTAACGCGCGGGGAACACCAGGATTCGACCGGAAAGAACGGGTATGTCTTCTTCGAACGCTCGTTCTACGACGGCGCGGCTCACGATCGGACCAACCGCATCGGGCCGATTATCCCCGTCAATCGGAACCTCCGGAACGACCCCAACCGGGAGTTGGTCGTCGTCTGGTACCGCACCAATGAAGTGACCGGAGTGGCCTGGGGAAGCGACCCGGTGCACTATACGGTGAACTGGCCGGCGGACGCTACCAAACTTGTCATCGCCGCCGCCCAAGGAGCGCCGATTGACAACACCTTATACCCTCAAGCGAGCGTGTACCAGCAATCAGACGCCAACGCTCCTGGTTTCAACCCGAATGAGGAGCACGCTCTGCTGCTCGGTGGTCAGCTTTTCGCCCTCCGCTGCGACCTGAACAACACCATTAATCCTCAAGCTTCTGAGCCCTACGTCCTCTTGAAGTATCTCGGGCCTGGCGGGACGAACGATTGGCGGATGAGAGTTTTCGCGGTCGTAGCCGAGGATGCCACCCACACATTCGCTAATTTCACGAGTGGCGTGGCCGGGTTGGAAATCCAAGCCCCGGAACCGCTGAGTCTGCTCCCGCAGTGTGCCAGTTCCAACCGGATTGCCTTTGGCCAGGCGCAAGGCCATCAGGCGTGGAATGGCAAGCTGTTCGCCAAATCGGCTGGCTACCTTCAAGTCCAATACTGGTACCCGACTCAGCCGGACTTCTATTTCGGCGTGAGCAATCCGCCGGTCGGCGCCTGCGTACCTTGGATGAGCCAGTATGCTCAAACCACCGTGACGCCAGGCACCAACCATGTCCTGGGTGAACCCGTCCTGGTGGGTTATAGTATTTCCTGGCCGTCCGACGCTCCCGAGCTCGCATTCGCCCAAACGCTCACCCAGCCCACCCATGGACTGCCCGACCTGCTCCACTTTGCCTCGGCGCGCGTGATCTACGACGATGGCGACCCCCAGGCCGCCAATTGGACCAATTCCCTGGTCCGCATTTACGATCCGTTGAGTGAGCGGACGGTCCAGCTTGCCGAGACCTTCAAGCTGCCCGCCGGTATCGCCACCGCCACCGATCGCGGCCGGCTGGTGTTTATGGACCTGCCTTATCCGCTGCGCATCCGGCTCTTTTATGACGACTTGAACCACCGGCTGAGCTTCGGCGGCTGGTACGATCCGAACTTCGGAACCGGAGAGCCGCTCCTGCTGCCGAACATTCTCAGCCCCCGCGAACGCGATCGGATCCTTCGTTTGGCCGATAACGCCGACCCCGGGCCGCAGATCGCCGCCTTCACCAATGCCATTTGCAGGCTCTATGACCTCACGCGGAACCCAAACCAGGTCGATGCTGAACCGAAGGACGGCGAGGCAGATACAGAATTGCGCGTGGGCTTGATCACGCAGATCCGGGACGGCTACAACGAAATCCTGATGGGACCCGTCATCCTGGGACCCGAAACGAATTTCGTGACCTGGAGGACCAACCTCCTCGCTGAACCGGTCAACCCGCGCGTCACCAATGTCATCCAGGAACCGTTCGGCGACCTGCCTAAGGCCCTCACGGCAGGCCTCCGCCCCGGCTCGGGCTATGTGACCGTCGTGGAGAACGATGATCCCAGCCTGCCGGGCCAGCCCATTACCCTGCATGTGCTGTATGTCACCAACTGGCCGTTCGTCGGCGATCTCAAGGTGCTGCCTTCGGATAATGTATTCGACCAGCGCCTGACGCTGCGGCATAGCAGCGACTTCGGCGGCGAACCGCAGAATTACGAGTTCGAGTGGTACTACCAGCCGGACCAGAACGGCGTCTCCCCGCCGCTGCCGGTCCTGGCGCCCGGGCAGACCAACTGGAATGGCTGGATTCGATTCCCCACCCCGCCGTCCGGCACCGACAATGGCTACAATGACCTCACGCTCGGTGAGGGCGACACTCTCTCCGACCTTCTTATCCTGTGCGATAACTGGGTGCTCTGCCGGTATCGTGGCTTCACCAACGGCGTGCCGACCCAATGGAGCGATTGGGTCGGGGCGCCCGGCGGCAACGCTGGTATGCTGGCCGAAGGCTGGATTAAACGCGTGATCGCAGGCCTCAACGAGTTCGATTCGCGTACCAAGGACTTCCACACAGCGGAGGCCGCTACTTACGCCAGCATGATCCTGCAGGCCGGCCCGCGCTACGAGGGCCCGGTCGCCTTCAACCCGGACCCTAATTACCTGAATTCGATCGGTCTGGTCGAGGCTTACGAAACCGTGCTCGACCGCGGGCGCAAGCTGAGCATCGACGCGGCGCCGCCGGTCAACTTCGGTCCGGCCAACGACGCCTTGCTGCGCGCTGCCGGTAAGATCGCTGACCTCTATGTGCTGCTCGGCAATGAGGCCTATGCGGATGCCAGCGATCCGACCATCGGATTCACCACGTCGAGCGGCGAGTATGGCAACCTCGCCCCCTCGATCTTCTGCTTCCAGAACCAGCTTGACTCCCCACTCGAAGAGGAGCTCGCCTTGTTGCGCGGGCGAGACGACTCGGCCATGACCGTTCGCGCGGCGCCAGTTTATAACCGGCTGGTCTGGAACTTCACTCAGGGCGAGGGCGAAGTCGCCTACAAACTGACCTACAACATCTCCGACCAGAACGGCGATGGCTTTATCGACGAAAAAGACGCCCGCATCCTGTACCCCCAGGGCCACGGCGATGCCTGGGGCCATTATCTGACCGCCCTCACGAAATATTACGAACTGCTCCGCGATCCCTACTATGAGTGGGTGCCCCGGCCGGAGGCGGTCACGGTCGGCGGCTCGCCCGTGCAGGTCGATTACCTCGATGAGCGCAAGTTCGCCCAGGCCGCCGCCGCGAAAGCCAAGACCGGCGCCGAGATTGTTAACCTCACCTACCGCCAGAAGTACGTCGAGGACCCCGCCGGTCAGTGGCAGGGCTACAAGGACACGCAAACCGACCGCGCCTGGGGCGTCTCCGAGTGGGCCGCTCGCGCCGGCACCGGGGCTTACTTCGACTGGGTCGTGGCCAATGCCATCTTGCCCGCCACTGACCCGGACACCAACCACGTGGGCATCCAAAAAATCGATCGCACCACGGTCACGGACCTGACCGAGATCCCGGCGCAATTCGCCGCCATCGAAGCGCAGCTCGATACCGTGGACCGCGGCCTCAATCCACTCGGGCTGGCGGCCGGCGCCATGCCGTTCGACATTGACCCCAGCAAGGTCACTGCCGGCCAAACGCACTTCGATCAAATCTACAATCGCGCGCTCAAAGCCATGGCAAACACACTCGCCCTCTTTGATCATGTAAACTCGCTCAGCCAGAGCCTCCGGCGGAACCAGGACGACGTGGATCATTTCAACCAGAATGTTCAGGATCAGGAACGGGACTACCGGAATCGAATGATCGAGATTTTCGGCTATCCTTATGCAGGCGACCTCGGGCCGGCGGGAACCTACCCGTCCGGCTATGATGGGCCAGACATTTATCATTACATGTACGTCAATGCCAGCGACCTCACCGGCAACCAGACGGAACCGGACCAGGTCATCACGGGATATTACCAGCCGCTTCAATTCCCTGGAATCAGTACCGCGGGGATGCCCTCCTTTTACTTCCCGGATGATGTCAAGGATTTGACGGTGCCCGGGCCGGCTGAGGACGGCACTTTTCATGTCCACTTCCCCATGGTCGAGAATGGCGCCTACCAGTTCGCGGCGCCGGCGGCGTGGGGAAGCCGGCGGGCCCCTGGAAAGATCCAAGAGGCGCTCGGTGAGATGCTCAAGGCCAGAGCCCAGTTGAACCAGGGCCTGATTGCGTACGACGATCTCCGAAACGAGATTCTCGACGAACTCCAACTGCTGCAAGCGCAAGTGGACATGGATTCCTTTCAGATCGCGGCCAGAACGCGGGAGGTTGTCGAAGTCGGGATCTTAAGCCTCGTTGAACTTTTTACCGCGAAGTCAAAGGAGGCGGTTGAGCAGGCTGGAGAAAAGATCAAGGACGCGACGCAAACCGCTACGACAGCGCTGCCCACGGAGGTAGGGCTTTCCACCGACGCCTTCTCTACGCTGCGCGGCACGCTTCACGCCTTGGGGGCGATTGGTTGGCAAGGACTGAAAGCGGTAGGGGCCGTCTTGGGTATGGCTGAAAAGCAGGATGAAAACGCGAAGCTGGTCATTGAATCCCAAACCGAGCTGGCGATCGAGTGCGCCTCCACGAAGTATGAAATCCTCGAGCGGGTCAAGGCCATCGAGCAACTCTGCCGGGAGGAGGCCGCCAAACGCGTCGAACTCTATTCCCTGCAAGAAGACGTCGAGCAGGCTTTTGGCGCCTACCTAAGCGTCCTGGCCGAAGGCCAGCGCCTCGAGGAAGAGCGGTATAACTTCCGCGTCAAGACCGCCGCCCAGGTCGAGGAATATCGCTACCAGGACATGGCCTTCCGCGTCTTTCAAAATGACGCCCTCCAGAAGTACCGCGCGCAGTTCGATTTGGCCGCGCGCTATGTCTATCTCGCCGCCAAGGCTTACGACTACGAGACCTGCCTCCTGAACACCGACACCGGGGCCGGCATCCGGCTCCTCACCGACATTGTCCGCCAGCGCACGTTAGGCGAGTTGGTCAACGGCCTGCCCGTTTCCGGCCGCCAGGGCCTCGCCGATCCGCTGGCACGCCTGGGCCAAAATTTCGAGGTCTATCGCGGCCAACTCGGTTTTAGCACGCCCGAGACGGAAACGGGCCGCTTTTCGCTCCGCAGCGAACTCTTCCGCGTGCGCCCGGGCGACCTCGAGACCAACGCCCTCAACAGTCTGGTGAGCACGAACCAGGATTGGAGGGCGCTGTTGCAACAGTGCCGCGTGCCGGACCTCTGGCAGGTGCCTGAGTTCCGCCGGTTCTGCCGTCCCTTCGCCCCGGAATCCGCCGGCCCGCAGCCCGGGCTGGTCATTCGCATTCCTACTACGGTCACTTTTGGACTGAACTATTTTGGCTGGCCGCTAGGGCCGGGCGACAGCGCCTACGATTCCTCCCGTTTCGCCACCAAAGTCCGCTCGGCGGGGGTCTGGTTCTCTGGTTACAACCTCGCCGGCCTGTCCATGACCCCGCGCGTCTATCTCGTGCCTGCCGGCACGGATGTTCTCCGCTCGCCGTCCAGTTACAACCTGGAGACCCGCGAGTTCAACGTGGTGGATCAAAAACTGCCGGTGCCGTTTCCCATCGGCGCGTCCGACCTGGGCAATCCAAGCTGGATTCCTGTCAACGACTCGCTGAGCGAAGCCTTCGGCGACATCCGCCGCTTCTCCAGCTTCCGCGCCTACCATGACAGAGGCTATTTCGACGAGACTGAAGCCACCCAGGATACACGGCTCATCGGCCGCTCGGTCTGGAACACCGAGTGGCTCCTCATCATCCCCGGCGGCACCTTCCTTTACGATCCGAACCGGGGCCTGGACACCTTCATCGCCACGATAGGGGACATCAAAATCTTCTTCCAGACTTACTCCTACTCAGGGGACTGACTACCACGATGACCCTCAATTTTTAACCCTCATCGCCATCACACCATGAAAACGAATTCTACCGGTGCCAGATATGACCAATCGCTCCGCCGCCGGCGCGCCTCGCTGATACTTTGGTCACTGGCCTTTGGCCTCAATGTCCTGCCATCAGTGCGTGCCGACCTCTCTGCGCCGGATAACGTTCTCTACGGCATTATCGTCCTGGGCACGAACCAGGTCACCGCGGGCGACACCGAGTTCCTGGTTGAAGCGCACCGCGCCAACGGCGTGCCGGTGGCCCGCTACCAAATGGGCGACCTACCCGAGGCGGGCAATTTCTACAAACTGCAGATCAAGGTGGAGGAAATCGCCCCGTGCCGCGACGTCGTAGCCGTCTTGCCTGGCGAGGTTCTCGAGGTCCTCGTGGTCAGCAATGGCGTCGCCCAGGCCCGGCAGACCTTCACCGTCACCCAGCGCGGCCAGGCGACGCGGCTGGACTTTGGCACGGCGACCACCAACTCCCCCCTCGCCGGCTACGCAGCCTGGGCCTCGGCCCTGGGCCTGGCGCTCGATTCCCAGAACCTGGATGCGGATGGCGACGGCATTTCGAATCTCGACGAATACATTGCCGGGACCAATCCGACCAACGCCGCCAGCCGCTTCGTACTTATGATTGCCGTGGGCCGGACCAATACTCTCATCGCGTTTCAGGCCCTGCAGGCCGAAGGCGTTGGCTATGAGGGCAGCAACCGCCACTATGCCCTCGAACAGCGGGGGGATTTGCGCTCTGGCTCCTGGCAGGCCGTGCCTGGCTATTCGGATCTGCTGGGCGCGAACCAGGCGGTTTCGTATAACGTGCCCGCCACGAATGCCCCGCTGTTTTTCCGAGGCAAGGTGTGGCTCGACCCTCTGCCGGGCGAACAGCGATAAGGCCCGCCCATCCTCTAACTGAACGGGCGCCGTTGTGCCTCGACAGAATTCGGTCCGCCGTTGATTTGGGGTTGACTGATGACCGCGCTCGGTTCACCCGCTGGTTCGTGAAACCGGCTCCGCACGGAATTCGATGGTCTCCGAGTAATGAAGCGCCCAATCGCCCCATCCGGAAAGCACACAAGCCGTGCCCAGAGGACT